>Ga0154742_1050_pt3 | contig 27731 bp, 23 predicted proteins | sample Rifle2008BG16ft_FD_105750 | JGI IMG/M metagenome (GOLD analysis project Ga0154742, IMG submission 105750) | Candidatus Aminicenantes bacterium RBG_16_63_16 | reverse complement strand
AGCCCCGTCGTCAGGAAGACCATGTCGGCGCCCTGGACGAGCTGGATCAGCTTCTCCGTGTCCTCGACGGCCGCCTGCTTCCCTGTTTCCGGCCGGCCGCCCGAGCCCAGCCCCTTGGTGACCTGGGCCCCGATCTGGAGCTTGGTGCCGGCCTTGTTGCCGCTCAGCGCCTGGACGTCGGTGTTGACGGCGATGAAATCGACGCCCTCGATGCCGGCCTCGATCATCCGGTTGACGGCGTTGCCGCCGCCCCCGCCGATGCCGACGACCTTGATCTTGGCGCCGAGCACGTCGTCGACCAGGTGGAATTTCAGTTTGCCGCTGTAGTCATCGTTCATCTTGCCTCCTCACTCTTTTACGATTCCTTGAGCCAGTCGCGCATCCTGGCCCACATGCCCTGTTTTTTATCCTGAGACAGGCCGCGGTCCTGCCACTGGCTGAAGCCGTGAAGGAGCAGGCCGACGGCCGTCGCGTAGTCGGGAGTGCTCACGCGGTCGACCAGGCCGCTCACCCCGGCGGGATCGCCCCGGCGGACGGGCAGGTCGAAGATCTCCTCGGCGACCTCCTCCAGGCCGTCTAGCAGCGACGTGCCCCCGGTGAGGACGACACCCGAGTTCAGGGATTTCTCGTAGCCCATCCGCTTGATGTCGCCGTCCACCAGCCGGAAGATCTCCTCGGCCCGCGGCTGGATGATGTCGGCCAGGATCTGGCGGCCGAGGAGCCTGGGCTTCCTGGCCTTGCCCACGGACGGCACCTCGATCGTCTCCTGCTCCTCGAGCGCCGGGCCGGCGACGCAGCCGAACTTTTTCTTGATCTTCTCGGCCTCGGGGATGGGCGTCCGGAGCCCGACGGCGATGTCGTTCGTGAAGTTGTCGCCGCCGATCGGGATGATCGAGGTGTACCAGAGGCTGCCCCGCTCGAAGATGGCCACCTCGGTCGTCCCGGCCCCGATGTCGATCAGGCCGACGCCCAGCTCCTTCTCGTCGTGCGTCAGGATCGAATCGGCGGTCGCGATCTGGTTGAGGACGATCTGCTCGATCCCGATCTCGGCCCGCTCGACGCAGGTCCGGAGGTTCTGGACCGACGTGATGGCCGAGGTGACGATGTGGACGTTGACCTCGAGCTTGATGCCGCTCATGCCCAGGGGCGCCTTGATCCCGTCCTGCTCGTCGACGACGAACTCCTGGGGGATGACGTGGATGATCTCGCGGTCGGGAGGGATGGAGACCGCCTTGGATTGGTCGATGACGCGGCGGATGTCATCCCGGGTGATCTCCCGGTTCTTGCCCGAGACGGCGATCACGCCCCGGCTGTTGAAGCTCTTGATGTGGGCGCCCGAGATGCCGACGAAGGCCGACTGGATCTCGACCCCGGCCATGAGCTCGGCCTCCTCCTGCGCCTTCCGGATGGCCGAGGTGGTGGCCTCGAGGTCGACGACGACGCCCTTGCGCAGGCCCTTGGAATCGGCGGCGCCGATGCCGATGACCTCGACTTTCCTTTCCTCGGTGACCTCGCCGATGATGACGGCGACCTTCCTGGTGCCGATGTCCAGGCCGACGATGTAGGTGTTCTTGGGCATTATTCCGCCTCCTCTTTGGGCAGGTTCAGCGCGGCCAGCTCCATCCGGGGGAGAGGCTTGAAATAGACACGGTCGTCGAAACGGAGATCGACGTATTCGAGCGGCCCGCCCTGGCTCTCCCAGGCTTCCTTGTTGGCGATGTATTCCCTGAGCTCTCGGGAGAACCGTTCGGGACAGAGGATGATCCTCGTCGGCTGCCCCTTGAGGACGAGGCTGGGGCTGTCCAGGCGCGACACGTCCAGGGATTCAACCGCGGCCAGCTCGGCGGCCGTCAAGGGCCTCAGGCACTGCCAGGCCAGCCTGAGTTTCTCGTGGTAGCGGTCCCCGAAGCCGCCGGCATCCAAAAGGAGCGGCAGGCCGAGGTCCGCCCCGTCCGCGGGCCGTCCCAGGACCACGCCGTCCTCGGCGACGACGAGATCGTCCCCGCCGGCCCTCAGCACGGCGGCGGGCTCGCGCTCGGCGATTTCGATCCGGACCTCGGAGGGGAAGACCTTCCTCAGCCGCGCTTCCCGGACCCAGGGGTGGGACTCGACGAGGTTCTTCAGCCTCCCGAGGTCGAGCGCCAGGAGGTTGCCGAGTTTCGACGGGTCGGCCAGGGCCCGGATGTCGCCGGCCACAAACTCGTGCTTCGACTCAACCCGCGTGGTCTGGACGTCGAACTCGGAGGTTGTGATCAGCAGGAGATAGGCCTTGGCGAGCCCAAGGAAGACGGCCGCGACCAGCAAGAAAAACAGGACGATGTGTCCGGGCCGGACGACGAGCGTCCGCTGGATTTTCTTGACCGGGGCTTTTTCGAGCCCCCGCTGGAAGAGGGCCGGCTCGCCCGCGACGGCCGGCGGCCGGAAACGGAACGGAGGGTTGAGGTAGGCCATGGTCAGCTCTTTTCCTCCAGGGCGGCGATGATCTCGGGGACGATCCGGTTGATGTTCCCCGCCCCCTGGATGATGATTAAATCATTGGGTCCGGCGATCTTGGCGATGAGCGCCGGTATTTTTTTCAGATCCGGTTCGAAGTGGACGCTCTTGTGGCCGAACTGCTGGATCTCCGAGAACAGGGCGCGGCCGGTGACGCCGGGGATGGGCGCCTCGCCCGCCGGATAAACCTCGGTGGTCACCAGGACGTCGGCCTGGTTGAAGGCCGTGGCGAAGGTCTTCATCAGCTTCGACAGCCGGGTGTACCGGTGCGGCTGGAAGACGACGACCAGCCGGCGCGACCAGCCGTGCCGGGCCGCGTCGAGCGTGGCCCGGATCTCGGTCGGATGATGGCCGTAGTCCTCGACCACCATGATGTTGTTGACGACCTTCTTGAGCTCGAAACGGCGGCCTGTGCCGGTGTATGCCCCGAGGGCCTCCAGGATGATCCGGGGCGGGATGTCGAGATCCAGCCCGACGGCGACGGCCGCCATGGCGTTGGCGATGTTGTGACTGCCCGGGACCTGGAGCTCCAGCGCGCCGAGCTCCCGGCCCTTGTGGAACAGGGTGGAGGAGCTCCTGAACTCGGCGAACCCCTGGATGCGCGCCGAGACGTCGGCTTGGGTGGAGAAGCCGTAGGTGATGAGCCGGCGTTCGAGCTGGGGGATCAGGCTCTGCAGGTTCGGGTCGTCGAGGCAGAGGATGATCGGGCAGTAGAACGGCACCTTGTTCGCGAAATTGACGAATGTCTTTTTGATCTCGTCAATATCGCGGTACTGGTCGAGGTGCTCCTCGTCGATGTTCGTGAGCACGGCGATGAACGGGGAGAGGTAGAGGAAGGACCGGTCGCTCTCGTCGGCCTCGGCGACGATGAACTCGCCTTCGCCGAGCTTGGCGTGCGACCCGATGGTGTTGAGGCGGCCGCCGACGATGATGGTCGGGTCGAACCCGCCGTGCTCGAGGACCAGGGCGACCATCGAGGTCGTCGTCGTCTTGCCGTGGGCCCCGGCCACGGCGATGCCGTACTTCATCCGCATCAGCTCGGCCAGCATCTCGGCCCGGGGGATGACGGGGATCTTGAGCCGGCGGGCCTCCTGGACCTCGACGTTGTCGTCCTTGACGGCCGAGGAGATGACGACGACGTCGGCGCCGCGGACGTGATCGGCGGCGTGGCCCTTGTGGACCTCGGCGCCCAGCCGCGCCAGGCGCTCGGTGACCTCGGTCGCCTGCAGGTCGGTGCCCGAGACCTGGTAGCCGAGGTTGAGCAGGACCTCGGCGATGCCGTTCATGCCCGTGCCCCCGATACCCACCATGTGGATGTGCTTGAGCTTCCGGTAAATCCTTTTGACCACGCGCGCCTCCTAGGACCCCGCTCCGATCAGCGTGAAGCACAGGTCGGCGATGCGGTCGGCCGGCCGGTCCGTCCGGAGCGCGGCCAGGTTACTCTGCATCTCCATGGTCCTTTCCCTGTTCTCGATATAAAACTTGATCCTCCCGGCCAAAAGCCCGGGGGAGAGGTCTTTTTCCAGGATGACCTCGGCCGCGCCCACCCTCGCCAGCTCGCCCGCGTTCTTGGCTTGGTGGTCATCGGCGGCCCGGGCGAAGGGCACGAGGATCGCCGCCCGGCGGGCGACGATGAGCTCGGCGATGGTCGTGGCCCCGGCCCGGCTGATGATGAGGTCCGCCATCTCGAAGCGCCCCGCCATGTCGTGGAAGAAGGGGGCCACCGCGGCGTCCGCGAGCCCGTTTTCGATATAGGCGGCTTTCACCGCTTCGTATTCGGCCGCGCCCGTCTGGTGGATGACCCGGAGACGGCCTTTGAACGGCGCGAGGAGGGGCAGGGCCGCCGTCATCGTCCGGTTGAGGACCCGCGCCCCCTGGCTGCCGCCGAAAACGAGGAGCACAAACTCCCCGGCCTGAGGCTTCGGCCGGATCCGGTAGAACTTCTCCCGGACCGGGTTTCCCAGCCAGACGCCTTTGCCCTTGAAATAGTCCAGGGACCTCTCGAAGGCCACGACCGCCCTGGTCGCCCACCGAATGAGCAGCCGGTTCGTGAAGCCCGGGGTCAGGTTCTGCTCCAGGATGATCGTCGGGATGCCGATGAGCGAGGCGGTCAGGACGACCGGCCCCGAGCTGTAGCCCCCGACGCCGATGACGAGCGCGGGGCGCAGCCGGAGCAGGATGGCGAGTGACCTGGCGAAGGCGAACGGGAGGATCGCTATGGTCCGAAGGCTCTTCAGCCCCCGTCCCTTGAGCCCTTCGATCCTCATCGGGATGAAATGCGCGCCCTGGCGTTCCATCAGGCTTTTCTCGATAGCCCGGTGGCTGCCGATAAAGGTCAGGCCGAGCGAGGGCTCGCGGGACCGGAGCTTTTCGCCCACGGCGAGGGCGGGGTAGAGGTGCCCGCCCGTGCCCCCGCCGCTGATCACCACCCTCCGGCTCTTCATCGACCGTACCTTTCGATCTTCCGCTGTTTCGAGATGCCGAGCATGATGCCGACGGCCGCCAGGCTGCAGACGAGAGACGACCTGCCGAAGCTCACGAACGGCAGGGGCACGCCCTTAGCCGGGCCGAGCCCCAAGACGACCGTGATGTTGAGGAGAGCCTGCAGGGTGATGACCAGGGTCAGCCCGAGCGCCGTGAGCCGGGCGGACGTCGTCGGCGCCCGGGCGGCGATCGTCAGGCCCCTCCACAGGATGACGAGGAATAGAACCAGGATGGTCAGCGTCCCGACCAGCCCGAATTCCTCGCCCAGGATGGCGTAGATGAAATCCGTGTGGGCATAGGGGAGGAAATCGAGCTTCTGGGTGCTCTCGCCCAGGCTGACACCCAGGAGTCCGCCCGATCCGATGGCCAGCTTGGCCTGGTAGGGCTGGAAATCCCGGCCCATGATGTCCTTTTGGGTCGAGACAAACCCGGTGATGCGGTTCACCCGGTAGCTCGCCGAGAAAAGATAAAAGGCGAACACCGCGCCGGTCAGCGCGCCCAGGGCACCGAGGTGAAGGAGCCTGGCGCCGCCGAGGTAGAGCATCAGGCCGCCGATGGCGCAGATGAGGAGCGCCGTCCCGAAATCCGGCTCCTTCAGGATGAGAAGGGCGATCCCGCCCATGACCGCGACCGGCAGGATGAGCGTTTTCAATTCGTGAATCCGGTCCCGCTTCTTTTCGAGGTAGTAGGCGAGATAGAGCACCAGGCTGAGCTTGGCGAGCTCGGACGGCTGGAACCGGATGCCGAAGAGAATGACCCAGCGGTTGACCCTGGCGATCGTGGGCATCACGAAACACGCTGTCAACAGGGCGACCGTGAGGGCCAGCAGGGCGTGGACGACCAGGGGGCTCTGGAAGAGCGGCCGCCGGACCGACAGGAAGAAAAAGACCAGGATGAGCCCGGCGACGGCGCCCGTTATCTGCTGGATCAGAAAATGCATGGGCTGGTGGTATCTTTCCCCCGACATCACCGCCGAGGAGCTGAAGACCATGATGAACCCGACGCCGAGCAGGATGAAGGCCGCCGCGGACAGGGCCTTGTCGAACCCGGCGGGCTTGAAGGCTTTCATCGCCGGGAGCTCCCTCCCTCGACGACATCCTTGAGCCGGCGGACCTCTCTTTTAAAGGCCCGGCCCCGGTTCTCGAAATCCCGGAACATGTCAAAACTCGTGCAGGCCGGGGCGAGGAGCACGATGTCGCCGGGACCAGCGGCGGAGAAGGCCAGCGTGACGGCGCCCCGCAGGGTCGAGGTCTCCTCGATGGGCGCGGCGCCCAGGAGGGCCCGCGCGATCTTGGGTCCGGCCTCTCCGATGATGATCACGGCCTTAACCTGTTTGCGGACAGGGCGCCGGAGCAGGCTGAAATCCGCCCCTTTGTCGCGGCCGCCCAGGATCAGGACGATTTTCCTGTCGAAGCTCTCGAGCGCCTTGATCGTGGCGTCGACGGTCGTCGCCTTGGAATCGTTGACGAACGTCACGCCGTTCAAGGTCAGGACTTTCTCCAGACGGTGCTCGAGGCCGTGGAACTTTCGGATCGAGGCCCGGATCCGGCCGGGGGAGACGCCGAAGAACCGGCCGACCAGGGCGGCGGCCATGACGTTTTCGAGGTTGTGGAGGCCGGGAAGGGGGACCTCCGCGGCCTTCATGAGCCGGACGTTCTCCCCGTCCCGCAGGGTGAGCCACCCGTCCCGGAGATAGCAGCCCCGGCGCACCGCGGCGCGCCGGCTGAAAAATACCGCTTGCGCCTCCGACTCCGGCGCCAGCGGCCGCAACAGACGGTCGTCCCGGTTCAGGATGAGCGTATCGCCGGCCCGCTGGCCCTGGAGGAGCTTTTTCTTGGCGCTGAAATAACTCTCGAACGAGCCGTGCCAGTCGAGGTGGTTGATCGAGATGTTGAGGAAGGCGGCGACCTCGGCGTGGAAGCTTTCGACGTGCTCGAGCTGGAAGCTCGAGATTTCGGTGACATGGATATGGTCGTCGCGGCTCGCGGCGGCGAAGGCGATGAGAGGCGTCCCGATATTCCCGGCCAGGCGGGACTTCAAGCCGGCCTCTTTCAGGATCTTATGGGCGAGGGTCGCGGTGGTGGACTTTCCGTTTGTCCCGGTGATGCCGACGACTTTCCCCTTGAGAAACCGGCGGGCGAGGTCGATCTCCGCGATGACCTGGACGCCGGCCTGCTTGGCGGCGGCGAGCTGGGGCAGGGCCGCCGCCCCGGGGCTAGGGACGATGAACTCGGCGGCGAGGAAAGTCTCGAGCTTGTGGCCGCCCGCCTCGAGACAGACTCCCTTTTCCTTCCAGAGAGCCGCCTTCCGGCCGAGCGACTCCTCGGGCCGGGATTCGGTCACGGTGACCCTGGCGCCCCGGGCCAAAAGGAAGCCGGCCAGGGCCTCACCCGTCTTCCCCAGGCCGACGACCAGAGCCTTCTTTCCGGCGATCTCCATGCTTATCTCAATTTCAGCGTCGTCAGGCTGAAGAGCGCGAAGATGATGGCCGCGATCCAGAACCTGACGACAACCTGTTCCTCATTCCAGCCGCTGAGCTCGAAGTGGTGGTGGAGCGGGGCCATCCGAAAGACCCGCTTCCCTCCCGAGAACTTGAAGTAGCCCACCTGGATGATGACCGAGAGGGCCTCCAGGATGAACACCCCGGCGACCGTGAACAGCAGGAACTCCTGCTTGATCAGGATGGCGATGACGCCGAGCGTCGCGCCGAGCGAGAGGGCGCCCACGTCACCCATAAAAACCTGCGCCGGATGGCAGTTGAACCACAGGAAAGCCAGGCAGGCGCCGGTGAAGGCGCCGGCAAAAACCGTCAGCTCGGCGGCCTGCTCGATCCAGGGGATGTTGAGGTATCGGGAGAACACCTGGTGGCCGGCGATGTACGTGATGGCCGCCAGGGCGGCGGCGCTGATGGCCGTGAGCCCGATCGCCAGGCCGTCCAGGCCATCGGCCAGGTTGACGGCGTTCGACGAGCCGACCAGGATGAACATGATCCAGGGGAGGTAGAACCACCCCAGGTAGGGGATCCATTTCTTGAAGAAGGGGAAACTCAGCCTGAGGCTGAACCCGTCGGTGAGCCCGATATAGACCAGGGCGAGGCCGATGAGCCCCGCGAGGACAAGCTGAAGAAGAAGCTTGCGGCGGCCCGTCAGTCCCAGTGACCGCCGCTTGGTCACCTTGAGGTAATCGTCGAGGAAACCGATCGCCCCGAAGCCCAGCATCGTCGCCATGGCCATCCAGACGTAGGCATTTTCCAGGTTTCCCCAGATGAGCGTTGGAATGATGGTCGAGCCGATGATCAGGATGCCCCCCATCGAGGGCGTCCCCTTCTTGGCGAGATGGGATTGGGGCCCTTCCGGACGGATCTCCTGGCCGATCTGCCGTTTTTTGAGCAGCCGGATGACGAGCGGGCCGAAGACAAAGCTCACCACGAGCGCCGTTATCCCGGCGAGCGCGGTCCGCACCGTGATATACCGGAAGACATTGAAGAACACCGAGTATTCCCGAAGCGGCACGAGCAGCCAGTAGAACACGTTAGGTCTCCTTGGAGTCCGCTCTCAAGCGGTCCGCGATCTCGTCCAGGTGGATTCCCCTCGAGCCCTTGACCAGGACGAGGTCCCCGTCGTGGACGAGCGCGGCGGCCCCGGGCGCGGCGGCTGCGGCTGTCGGAAAAACCGATACCCGGCGGCCGTCCATCCCCGCCGCCCGCGCGCCCTCGGCGATGAGCGCGCCCAGGGTCCCGACGACGATGAGAATATCCCAGCCGGACTCGACGACCAGCCGGCCGGCCGCAAGGTGGAATTCCCTCTCGGCCGCGCCGAGCTCGAGCATATCGCCGAGGATGGCCACCCGTCTCCCGGCCTGAAGAGCGGCCAGCCCCCGAAGCGCGGCTTCAAGGGCCCTGGGGTTCGAGTTATAGGAATCATCGACGAGCCGGATCCCCCGGGCCAGCCGGACCAGGCTGCCCCTCCTTTCGAGCGGCCGCAGCCCGGAAGCTCCCTCGACGATGACTTCAAAAGGCACGTCGAGCGCGGCGCAGACGCCGGCGGCCGCGAGGAGGTTAGAGACATACTCCTCGTAGAAAAAGGCCGTGCGAATCTCGGCCTTCTCACCCCTGTGGCGCAGCTCAAAGGTCAGGCCGTCCTGACCGGGCCTTCGGATCGAGGAGGCCTGGACGTCGGCTTCAGGGCCCAGCCCGAAGGTCAGCCGCCGGCCCGGCCACTCCCGCCCGATCTTCATGACCCGGGGGTCGTCGGCATTGAGGACGGCGACGCCGGTTTGCCGGGTTCCCTCCAGGATCTCTTTTTTGGCCCGGGCGACGCCCTCGAGGTCGCGCAGGAACTCGAGGTGCACGGGGTTGATATTCGTGATCACGGCGATGTCCGGCGGCGCGGTCCGCGTGAGGGCCAGGATTTCCCCGAACCCGCTCGTCCCCATTTCGAGGACGGCGACCTCGTGGGCGGGCTCGAGCCGGAGGAGCGAGAGCGCAAGGCCCAAGTTATTGTTGAAGTTTCCCTCGGATTTCAGGACCGCGAACCGGCGCGAGAGAAGAGAAGCGGTGAACTCCTTGGTCGTTGTCTTGCCCACGCTTCCCGTTATTCCCACCACCTTTACCGGCTGCGCGGCCAGTGCCGACTTGGCCAGGCGCTCGAGCGCCGCCACGGTGTCGTCCACCCGGACGAGCGCGAAACCTCCGCTCGGAAAGGGCACATCGCGGGATGTGACGGCTCCGGCCGCTCCCCGCGCCGCGGCCTGGGGGATGAAATCATGGCCGTCGCGCCGCGCCCGGACGGCGAAAAAGAGCTCTCCGGGCACCGTCAACCGGGAATCGATCCCGAACCGCCCGATGACGCGGCCGGGGTCGCCCGAAAGGATGCGCCCGTGCATCCTGGCGGCCAACTCGTCCAGCCGGAGCTCGACCATCAGGGTTTGGCTTCCATGGTCTTGAGGATCTCCCGGATGATCTCGCTGTCGTCGAAAGGCACCGATTCGTCCTTGAAGGACTGGGTCCGCTCATGCCCCTTGCCGACGACGAGGACGCAATCGCCCTTCCCGGCCGCGGCCAGGGCCCGGGCGATCGCCTCGCGGCGGTCGGGGACGATGCTGTAATCCTTGGCTTTCCCCTCGATCAGGCCCTTCTCGATATCGGCGATGATGGCCAGCGGGTCTTCCGAGCGCGGGTTGTCCGAAGTCAGGAAGGTCACGTCGGCCAGCGCCGCGGCCATCTTGCCCATCCGGGGGCGTTTGCCCTTGTCCCTGTCGCCTCCCGCGCCGAAGACGAGAAGAATCCGGCCGGGCTTGAACTCGCGCACCGTTTCGAGCAGGCTCCGCATGGCCTCGTCGGTGTGCGCATAGTCGACATAGACCTGGAAACCCAGGTTGTTTTCGATCTTTTCCAGGCGGCCCGGCACCCCCTTGAGCGCCGAGATGCCCTCCTTGATGGTGTCCGCTGGGATGTTCAGGGCGAGCCCGGCGGCGATCGCGGCCAGGATGTTGTAGAGGTTGTGCCGGCCCATCAGGCGCGAGCAGACCTTGATCTGCCCGCCGGGATAATCGACCTCGGCCTTGACGCCGTTTTCGGTCAGCCGGACGTTTCCGGCGCGGATGATGGCGGCCGGCTCGAGGCCGAAGGACACCGTCTTGAGGGGCAGCTCGTTTATCAGCCGCTTGCCCCAGGGGTCGTCCAGGTTCACGACCGCGGTTCTCTTTTTGGCGTTGAGAAAGAAGAGCTTTTTTTTCGCTTCGAAGTACTCCTCTATGGATTCGTGGTAGTCGAGATGCTCCGGGCTCAGGTTGGTGAAGGCGGCGATGTCGAAGTGGATGCCCCAGACGCGCTTGAGGTCAAGCCCGTGCGAGGAGACCTCGATCAGGCAATGGGTGACGCCGCCGGCGAGCATCTCGGCGAGCATCCGCTGCATGTCCGGCGCCTCGGGGGTCGTCCTGGCCGCGGCGGCCAGCCGGCCCGGCCACCGGTAATTGACCGTGCCGATGACGCCCGGGACAAGGCCCGCCTTGATCAGGATCGACTCGAGGAGATAGGTCACCGTCGTCTTGCCCTTGGTCCCGGTGACTCCCACGATCTTGAGCTTCATGGACGGATGATCGTAGAAGTTGGCCGCGGCCAGGGCCAGGGCTTCGCGCGCGTCCAGGGCCTTGATCCAGGCCGCCTTACGGTCCTGCGGCAGGGGTTTTTCGGCCAGGACGGCGGCCGCCCCCCGGCCGAGCGCGTCGTCGACGAACCGGAAGCCGTCCGTTTTCCCGCCCCGCAGGGCGGCGAACAGGAATCCCGGCCGGACCTCGAGCGAGGAATAGGCGAGCCCCAGGATCTCGAGGTCGCCGTCACCGCTGATTTCGACCCCGGGGACGTTCTTGAACACGTCTCTTAGCTTCATGGTCAATCCACCCCCGGGGCCTTGGCGGTGATGACTTTTTTGGACGGGTCGAACTCCGGAAAACGGTTGAGATAGAGAAGCACCCGCCGGGCGATCTCCCGGAAGACCGGCGCGGCGACGAGGCCGCCGTAGTAGAACCGGCCTTTGGGATCGTTGATGACGACGATGATGGAAACGGCCGGGTCGGCGGCCGGCACGAATCCGACAAACGACGCCATGTGGTTGCCGGAGGAGTATCCCCGGCCGCCGGGGATCGACCTCTGGGCCGTCCCCGTCTTCCCGGCCACCGTGAAGCCGTCGAGACGGGCCGCGGCGGCCGTCCCCTCGATTGCCACCTTGGCGAAGATGTTGTCGATAAGCTCGGCCGCGGTCCGCTCGGAGATGACCCGTTCCGCCGAGGCCGGGGCCGCCGCCGGGAACCCGGCGCGGTCCACCACTTCCCGGGATATCCGGGGCGGAACGAGAAGTCCGCGGTTGGCGATTGTATTCATCGCCTGGAGCACCTGGATCGCCGTCACCGAGATGCCGTAGCCGATGGAGTGCGAGGCCAGCGAGGACCGGCTCCACCGGTCGGGAGGATGGCAGATTCCCTTCTCTTCGCCGGGAAGCTCGATCCCGGTCTTCTCGCCGAAACGGAAGGCCTTGATCATGCGGTAGAGGTTGTCGGTCCCGACCCGCTCCCCGACCTTGACCGTGCCGACGTTGGATGAGTCGATGATGACCTCGGCGAAACTCAGGACGCCCATCCGCTTGTGGTCACGGATGGTGTAGCCGGGCACCTGGACATAACCCAGGCTGCAGTCGAAATGGTCGTTGAAATCGACGGCCTTGAACTCCCTGGCCGCCGCCGCGGTCACGATCTTGAAGGTCGAGCCGGGCTCGAAGTTTTCCTGGATGGCCAGGTTGCGCATGAGCGCCGGGTCGGAAGGAGGATAGTCGTTCGGGTCGTAGGCGGGGGCGCTGGCCATAGCCAGGATCTCGCCGGACGCCGGATGGGAGACGATTACCGTCCCCCAGGCGGCGTTGTTTTCCCGGACCGCCTTTTCCAGCTCGCTCGAAGCGACGTACTGGATGGTCTCGTCGATGGTGAGAACGACGTCCTCTCCCGGCTGCGGCTCCTTGAGCACTTCCCAGTGGTAGGCCCGCCTCCGGGCGTCGCACAGCATCAGGCTCTCGCCCTTGCTCCCGGCGAGGCGCCTGTTGTACTCAAGCTCCAGGCCGCTGAGGCCGTCGTTGTCGATGCCCACGCCCCCGAGGATCTGGGCGGCCTGGGCGCCCTGCGGGTAGAACCTCTTGTGCTCCTCATCGAAGCCGATGCCCTCGAGGCCCAGGCGGCTGACCGCGTCGGCTTCGGCCGGGCTGATCTTGCGCTTGATGTAAATGAACGGGTCTCGCTCGCCGATCTGGGCCTTGATTCGGTGGAGCTCTTTTTCCGACAGGTTGAGGATGCCCTTCAGCCGGAGGACCTTGGCGTAGGCTGAGCCCACGTCTTCGGTGTCGGCCCGAAAAAGAACGGCGGACGGAACGGGAAGGCTCCGGGCCATGACTTTCCCGCGGCGGTCGAGGATCTCGCCCCGCTCGGGAATGATATCTTTCTTGGATTGGTTCTGCTTGACCGCCAACTGCCGGAGCCGGGGGTGCTCGATGACCTGGAGCTGGATGAGCCTGAGGGTGAGCCCGAAAAACCAGAGAAAGAAAAACAGGGTCAGGAGGACGGTGCGCCGGCGCGTCCGCTTTTCCCCGGAATAAGCGAAATCGCTCACTTGCCCTCCGCCGGCGTCATCCCCTCGTAGATGATCTGGTCCTGGCGGGGGCTCGCAAGATGAAGCTCGTCACGGGCGATCCTCTCGACCTTGTCGAGCGCCAGGAGGGAGACCTTCTCCGTGTCCAGCCTCCGGATGTCCTCCTCGAGCCGCGCCTTGACCCTCTCGAGGTTGCTGGATTCATAGCCCAGGTTGATCAGGACGGATTGCTGCCAGATGTAGAACGTGAGCGTGCCGATGGCCAGGAGCACGCCGCTGCCCCCGAGCAGGAGCTCCTTCCGGGCGTATTTTCTCCTGACCATCAGACTCTCTCAGCGGCGCGCAGCTTGGCCGACCGGGCACGGGAATTAGCGGCGACCTCGGCTTCAGCGGCGGTGACCGGTTTTCGGGTGATCAGGCGGAGCAGGGGAGGCCGCTCTTCGCCGGCGGCCAGCTTGTGAAAGGTCCGCTTGACGATCCGGTCCTCGAGGGAGTGGAAGGAGATGGCCGCCAGGCGCGCGCCGGGGCCGAGCTTTCCGGCCATGACCTCGAGGAAATCGGTCAGTCCGGCGAGCTCGCCGTTGACCTCGATCCGCAGGGCTTGGAAGACCTTGGCCGCCGGATGTATTTTTCCCTTCTGGGGGATCCAGTGGCAGACCGCCTCGATGATCGCCCGGAGCTCGGCCGTGGTGGAGATTTTTCTTGTCTTCCGGCGGGCGGCGATTTCTCGGGCCAGCCTGCGGGCTTGGCGGAGCTCGCCGTATTCGAGGAATAGGCGGACGAGCTTGGGCTCCGAGTAGGTGTCGATGATCTTGAAGGCCGTCGTCTTGTTACGCCGGTCCATGCGCATGTCCAGCGGGCCGTCCAGGTTGAAGCTGAACCCCCGCTCCGGATTGTCGAGCTGGAACGAGGACAGCCCCAGGTCGAGGAGCAGGCCGCGGACGGCGGGAAAATCGAGGTCGAGGCCGGGGATCAGCCGGAAGTCGGCGTGGTAAAGCTCCACCCGGCCGGCATAGGGCTTGAGCTTTTGCTTGACGACATCCAGGGCCAGCTCGTCGATGTCGAACCCGACAAGCCTGGCCCGGGGGTTGCTCTCGAGGATGGACAGGGCGTGGCCGCCCAGCCCGATCGTGGCGTCGATATAAAGCCCTTCTCTCCCGGCGTCCAAATGCTCGATGACTTCATGGAGAAGGACTGGCACATGTCCTTTTTCGCTCATTCGCTTTTCCCGCGGGGGATGAGCTCGGAGATGTTTTCAAAATCCTCGTCGGTCAGGGGTTTGGCCGCGAGCTGCTTGTCGAGTGCCTCGCGATTCCAAACCTCCAGGTGATTGTTGAACCCGATGACTTCCACCTCTTCCTGGAGCTGGGCGGCTTCCCGGAGCGCGGCGGTGAGAAGGACGCGTCCCTTGCTGTCGATCTCGTGCCGGCCGCCTTTCCGGTTGACCCGGAGCAGGAAGCGGCGGACATTGGGCCGGAGATGCAGCGCCCCTTCCCGGGCGACCCCGGTGAGCTCGAGCCAGACGGTGACGGGATAAATCTGGACGGCCTCGTCGGTGAGCGAGGTGATGAAAACGTCTCTGCCGTATTCCTCCTCGATGGCGGCCCGGAACTTCTCGGGGATCTTGATCCGGCCGCTCTTATCGATCTTGGCCGAGTAATTTCCTATGAGCGAATTTCCCATTTTGTCCCGTTTCATCCCATTCAGGGTGGATATTAGGCGACGCCGGGACAAATGTCAAGTAAAAAAATGCGGTTTTTTTCTCTTAATATAGATTATTAATATAAATAAATTAGATTGTTATTTAAGGAGAGGGACGGGACGACGGGGGAGAGGCCGGCGCTAGGCCTCCTCGCAGCCCGAAGTCCCGCGCGCTTTCACAAGATCCATGGCGGCCGCCAGGTCCTTTTCGGCGACCATGACCTTGATCTCCGCCAGCCCGTCGATCAGGATGGGGTAGATGGACTGGAGCATCTGCCCCTGGAGAATGCAGGCGATGTCCTGGGATTCGAGAAAGTTTTTGATGACCTCGGCTTCGACGGGCCCGTTAACGCGGCAGAGCTCGGCGAGCTTCATGTCCTTATCGGTCTTGGGTTTTTGTTCGTCGTCCATGTTCAAATTGTCGCCTTTCGGGTCCGCCGTTGTCAAGACTGGGGAACGTCCCCCAGCTTTATATTGACTCGCCGTCCGGTATTCGGATAATATCGCCGCGGCCATGGGCAGAAAAAAGAGCCGGCTGACCCTCTACATCTTCGTAGGGATGGCGATCGGCCTCGTCCTCGGGGCGGTCTTTCCGCACCTGGGCGCCAGCCTCCGGCCGCTGAGCCAGATTTTCATCCGGCTGATCAAGTCGATCATCGCGCCGCTCATCTTCGCCACCATCGTCGTCGGCATCGCGGGGCACAGCGACCTCAAGGCCGTGGGCCGGATGGGCATCAAGGCCCTGGTTTATTTCGAGGTCGTCACCACCCTGGCGCTTTTTATCGGCCTGGGGTTCGTCAACCTCGTCCGGCCGGGCGTCGGCGTGGAGCTCCAGGGAGCCGACGTCGCCCAGATCGCGGCCAAACCGCAGAAATTCACCGACGTCCTCGTCCACATATTTCCCCAGAGCTTTTTCGAGGCCGCCGCGCAGGGCGAGGTGCTCCAGGTCGTCATCTTCAGCATCCTCTTCGCCTTCGGGCTGAGCATGCTCAAGCACAAGAAAAAGGTCCTCCTCGATTTCTGCGACGCCCTGTCCGAGACGATGTTCAAGTTCACCTCGATCGTCATGAAGTTCGCGCCGGTCGGGGTGGGCGCGGCCATCGCCGTGGCCGTGGGCAGCAAGGGGCTTTCGGTGATGGTGAACCTGGGGCTCCTGATTCTCTCGTTCTACGGCGCCGCCCTCTTCTTTATCCTCGCCGTCCTCATCCCGGTGATGATCATCTTCAAAATCCCCATCAAGGCCTTCGTCTCGGCCGTCAAGGAGCCGGCCCTGATCGCCTTCTCGACGACAAGCTCGGAGGCGGCCCTGCCCAAGGCCATGCAGTCCATGGAGGGCATGGGGATTCCCCGGGAGATCGTAGCCTTCATCCTGCCGACCGGCTACAGCTTCAACCTGGACGGGACGTGCCTTTACTTATCGCTTGCCTCGGTCTTTGTTGCCCAGGCGGCCGGCATCCACCTCACCTTCGGACAGCAGCTCGTCATGGTGGTCACGCTGATGCTGACGAGCAAGGGCGTGGCCGGCGTCCCCCGGGCGTCGCTCGTCATCCTCGCCGGAACCCTGGCCTCGTTCAACTTGCCGCTCGAGGGCGTGGCCATCCTGCTCGGCATCGACGAGCTCGTGGACATGGTCCGGACGATGATCAATGTCATCGGCAACTGCCTGGCCTCGGCCGTCATCGCCCGCTGGGAAGGCCGGTTCCCCCAAAAGCCTCAGGAGGTTTGATATCTTATGTGGAAGTAGTCGGCGATGACCGACGCGTGGTCGAAGGCGATCGGCGCCGGCAAATCGTCGGCCGTGAAGATCCCGACCTCGGCGGCGTCGTCCTCGGCCTTGGGCGTGCCTTCGGCCCTCGCGATAAATACCGTCGAGATGGTGTGGAAGCGCGGGTCGCGGCCGGGCTCGGAGTAGGTGTGAAACTGGCCGACGAGCTCGACGTCAAGGCTCGTCTCTTCCTTGGCCTCCCGGACCGCGGCGCGCTCGAGCGATTCGCCGTAATCAACGAAACCGCCGGGGAGAGCCCAGCCGGGCGGGGGATTTTTCCTCTTGATCAGGACGATGCCCGGGCGGCCGTCGGCCCGGGTGATTTCGATGATGATGTCGACGGTGGGGAAGGGGTTCCGGAACTCTTCTGTCTTCGGGGGTGTCATCGGGCTCATCCTACCGGTTTATGAAGACTGCGTCAAATTGCGCAGCCCGAGCGTTTTCCAGTCAATTGTCCCTAAATGAGGACGCTTTTTTGGCAATTGAACTGATTTTCCCCATATGACATATGGCATAGAATTTGCTATTATACTTATGGAATGCAGGCTGTGTGGGGAGAACGGGGATGAAAAAAAAGAACGTTCTGGCGGGAATCTCTTTCGCTCTTGTGCTGGCCGGCGCCGTTTACGCCAACCAATACAAGGTGGTTGGCGAAAAGGGCGATTTCTATTTCGGCCACATCAGCTATGTTGACGCCAAGGACGAGGCGGCCGCGCCGGCGGTTTTTCGCTGGGGCGCCCAGTCGCCCGAAACAGCGGTCCTCAACCTGCCGCTCGGGCCGGGGGACGTCGTCCAGACCTCGGACGGCGGGCGCTGCGAGATCCAGTTCGACAACGGATCCATCGTCCGCCTGGACGTCAACACGAAGCTCAAAATCGAGACCATCCTGGCGCAGACCCTGAGCACGTCGCAAAAGGTCTCGAACCTGCTCCTTGCCCAAGGCCAGGTCTACGTGATGCACAAGAAGTACAGTCCGCTCGAAATTTTCCAGGTCATCACGCCGGGGGCATCGGTCAAGCTCAGCAATAACGCCGTCGCCCTGATTGATCTCGACGGCGGCCGCACCGCCGTCCAGGTGGAGAGGGGCCGGGCCGAACTGCTCTACGGCCGGAACGAGCAGGACCTTGACCAGAAAAAAGTGAACACGGGCGAGCGCTTCAGCGTCGGAGCGGACAATATCGTCCAGACCGTCGAGTATGCCGCCGTTTCCGAGTTCATGTCCTGGAACGAGAAGGTCAACGCCAATTTCGCGGCGCTCCACGAGGGCAACGTTCTGCCCAAGCCCCTCCAGAAACTTCCCCCGGCGGTTTTCGAGTTCGCCCAGAAGTTCGGAAACCTGCACGGTGAGTGGATCTGGCACGATCTCTACGGCTATGTCTGGCGGCCGTTCATCAACGACTTCCGCTATCCGTGGGGGAGCTGGCAGCCGTACTTCTACGGCAATTGGTCCAATTACAATGGACAGCTCTATTGGGTGCCCGGCGAGCCCTGGGGATGGGTGCCGTATCATCTCGGCCTCTGGATGTGGGACGAGAAGTCGGGCTGGGTCTGGATGCCCGGCTCGCTCTTCGCGCCAGCCTGGGTGACTTGGGAATTTTACTCCGGCCACTATTTCTGGCGGCCGTTTTCCCTGTACGATTATTATTTTGATTCTTGGGTGACCGCCGACTTTCTGGCCGGCTATCTTTATGGGACGGCGCCGCTCAGCGGCCCGCTGGGCACGCTCCCCTCGCAATCTCCATCAACGGGTGCCCCCGTCCGCACCATCGTCAACAAGGACCAGCTCAAGAATAAAGGCGCGGCATCACTTCCCGTGCCGAAAGAACTGAAGGGCGCCCTTCGGGCGACGGCCGACGCCCTGAAAAACGGCGACGCCCGGGTGCAGGCGTCTTTGCGCGGGACGCTGCGCCAATCGGTCATCATCAGCAAGACCGAGTTCGGGAAGCCGGGATGGCAGGAGAAAACCGTCTCCCTGGATCGTTTTCTAGAAAGTCCAGAGGTCAAGGCGGGCGGGGCGAAGTCCTTCGACCGGATCGCCCATCAATACGTTGCCCGGGACGCGCTTCGGAGCTATGAAGCGGCGAGGGCAATTCGCGACATCAAACCCGGAATGGACCCCGCAGTCCAGAGCCCGGGCCGGCAGGCGCCGCCCGATGTTTTCCGTTTCGGCCGGGAGCGGCCGGATTCGCTGCCCGACGCGGCCGTTCAGAACCGCGGCGGCGTCCGTACGGCTTCGCCCGCGGCAGGACCCGGCCGGATCTCGAGGGGCGAGGAGCCCGGGAATAACGGTCTCAGCCGGCCCGGGATGCGCTTCAGAGACTGGAATCCCGATGTCCGGGCCGCCGTGAGACTGGGCGTCGATATCGCTTATTCCAGCCGCACCAACGAGGTCTATTCCTCCGAGCTCGGCCTGAGGTCGCGCGACATCATGCCGCGCGCCCATTTCTCGCCTGGATTTCAATTGAACTCCCCTGATTCCGGCTCGAGCGCGAGCATTGGCGCTGGAGGGTCCGCTTCGTCCGGACCCGGCCAGACTTCAGGAGCCTCCCCGGCCGGCTCCTCCGGTCCGAGGGGCTCGTCCAAAGAGGGCGGCAGCGGGAAACAGAACTGAAATAGTCGGACTCTTTGAGTTTCCCCCTCACCTTCATCCTCTCCCTCCAGGGGAGAGGGTATGGGAGGGACGGGTGAGGGTGATTTAAAAAATCAGGGCGTTCCTGATCAGCATCAACGGGTCATCGAGCAGCAGCCGGTAATTTTCGATCGACTTTTTATATCCCTCGATGAACTCCGGCTTGAGGGGCTCCACGGGCGCGAATTTGGCGCTCAGGGGATTGAGATAACCTCCGCCCCGAAGGATCCGGTAATCGACGTGCGGGCCGGTGGATTCCCCGGTCGAGCCGACGTAGCCGATGACGTCCCCGCCCTTGACCCGCGCCCGCGCCCGGACGCCCGGGCCGAACCCGCTGAGATGGAGGTACATCGTCTCGTAATTGTTCTTGTGGCGGAGGCGGACCATCCGGCCCGCGGCGCCGTTCCAACCGGCCGAGACGACGACGCCGTCGGCCGTGGCCTGGATCGGCGTCCCGACGGGCGCCGCGTAATCGACTCCGTAGTGGGCCGTGTAGACGCGGCGGATCGGATGCATCCGGTGGCTGCTGAACCGTGAGGTGACCCGCGCCCACTTGATCGGCGATCTGCGGAACTCCTTCTCGAGCGAGGCGCCGGCCTCGTTGTAAAATCCGGGTTTTTTCGTATTGGGCGGCTCGAAATAGAAGGCCCGGTGGACCTTGCCCTCGTTCACAAGCTCGGCGGCCAGGATGTTGCCGTCGCCCGCGAACCGGCCCTCGACGTACCGCTTTTCGAAGATGACCTTGAAGGTATCTCCCGGCTGGAGCTCCGTGTAGAAATCCACGTCCCAGCCGAAAAGCTCGGCGAAGGCCAGGGCGAGCGGGTCCGCCTCGCCGAGCTCGTTGAAGGAAAGAATCAGGCTCTCCTCGATCGAGCCAAAAATCTGGTGGACCCGGACCTCGACCGGCCGCTGCTTGAAGACCGCCATGAACCGGGCGTCGCGTCGGTCGACGGAGAGATATCCGGTTTCACTGAAGTCGTATTCCAGGCGGTCGATCCTCCCGTCGGCCGCGGCGTAAAGACGGAGCTCCTGACCGGCATTGATCCGGCGGAGATCATAGACCGGCCGCGTTTCCTCCCAGAGGGCGTTGACTTCGGTGGGGGAGAAGCCGTGCCGCGACAGGACATCGCCGATATTGTCTCCGGGACGAAGGGTGATTTTGCGCTCCGTGAGCAGGGGAGCGGCCGGCGCGGGAGCTTCCGGGGCCGACGCCATAACCGGCGCGGGCGTGTGCCGCCTTCCGCGGAGCCATTCGACTCCCAGGATGACAAGCGCGGCCAGCGCGGCGAGCGCAGCCAGGCCGCAGACCACAAGGAGCGCCGCCTGCCGCTTTTTTCTCCCCCCTTTGGGACCCTGTCGGCCGTCGGTCATTTTTTTCCGAAGCTCCTCTAAGTGATACTCCGGAAGGGCGGTTCCGGTTTCATCTCGGTCGGTGCCGGGCGGGGTCTATCGGTCGGCCCGCTTCCAGGCCGCGAGAAACGCCAGGCGCGCGGCGTCGGCGATCATATCGGGGTTGATCCGGTAGATGGTGTCGCCGGTCTGATGATAAAACAGGTGCGGCCCGTTCGAATGGAAGGAGACGACGGGGACGCCCCGCTGGAAAAACGGCGCGTGGTCCGAGCCGCGGACGCCCACGGCGCGGATCGGGTAGGACCCGGCGAGGGTATGGACGTACCTGTCGGCTTCTTCGACCAGGGCTCTGAGGTCGGGCGAGCCGGCGCTGAAGCCGATCCCCGAATGATCGCCCTCGCCCACCATGTCGAAGTTGAACATGGTGTCCACTTTATCGAATCCCTCCGGCAGGTGTCCGGCGAAATACTCCGACCCCTGGAGGCCCTTTTCCTCGCCGCCGAACAGAACGAACATGACGGACCGCTTCGGCTTGGGGGCGAGCTTCGTGAAGGCCTCGGCGATCTCCATGACCGCGGCGCTGCCGCTCGCGTTGTCATCCGCCCCCGGGAAAAGGAGCCCCATGTGGAGGCCGTTGTGGTCGAAGTGCCCGCCGATGACGAGGCACTCGGTCTTGAGCTTGGGGTCCGTGCCCGCCACCCAGCCGGCGACATTATAGCCGATGCCCTCCGGAAAATTCCGCGAGGCGACCGTCAGGCTGGCCTTGGCGCGGAGGGGAAAGGAGAGCGGTCTTTTGAAGTCGGTCAGGATTTTTCGAAGGTCCGCCGCGGTCGTCGATTTCTCCTTGAGGACGAGGTCGGCGGCCTTGTAGCTTATCTCGGCCGGGGTGAAACCCTCGATCCAGTCGCCGTTCGGGTTGGAGGCGATCTCGTCGTAGATGTAGATGATGCCGAGCGCGCCCCTGTCCTTGGCGGTCTTCATCCGGACGCGGTGCTGGTCGTGGTTTTCGAACCGGCGGTCGGCGCCGTCGGGCGTCCCCCGGAAACAGAGCACGAATTTCCCCTTGACGTCGAGCCCCGCATAATCATCATAGCCCAAGTCCGGGGCGCTGATGCCCCAGCCGGCGAAAACGATTTCGGCCGTGTGGCTCCCGCTGTCCGAGAAGAGAAGCGGCAGGAATTCCTTTTCGGGCTGGAGTTTGATCTCTTTTGTGGCGGGCTCCGAGGCTCCCTCCTTTTTTTCCGGGATGAGGAACGACATCTCGGCCTTGTCCACCAGCACATAGGGCGATGGATAGGGCTGGAGATAGCCGGTTTCCCGGCTGATGGGCTGGAGGCCCCAGTCCTTGAACCGGCCCGCCGCCCATTTAGCGGCCGCCGTGTAGCCTTCGGACCCGGTCAGCCGGCCGGCGAATTTCGGCGAGGCCAGGGTTTTGTTGATGGCGTAGGCCTCATCGGGCCGGATGGATTCCAGAGCCTTTTGGACATCCGGCCGGAGCTTCTCCGCCGCCGGCGACAATGCGGCCCCGAACACCAGCAGGCCGACAAGGACTAATACCCGTCCCCCGGGTTTTCTCATTTTCAGCCCGCGCCGGGTTAGAGGCGACGCACCGAGAGAATGGTGATCGTTTCGCGGGGAACGTCTCCCATGCCGTGAGAGACCCCGGTCGGCGAAGCGGCGATGGCATCGACGACGTCCATGCCGGCAGTCACATTGCCGAAGACGCAGTAGCCGAACCCTTCGGCGGTGTCATTCTTGTGGTCCAGGAAGGCGTTATTGACCAGGTTGATGAAGAACTGGTTGGTGGCGCTGTCGACGTCCATGGTGCGGGCCATGGCGACCGTGCCCCGCAGGTTTTTCAGGCCGTTCCCGGCTTCATTTTTGATTGCGGGCTTGGACGCTTTTTCCTTGAAGTCGGCCGCGTGGCCACCGCCCTGGATCATGAACCCCTTGATGACCCGGTGGAAGATCGTGGCGTCGTAAAACTTGGCGTCCACGTAGGCCAAGAAATTCCTTACCGTTATGGGCGCCTTGTCGGCGTAGAGCTCGATCGTGATGTTCCCCTTGGACGTTATCATCAGGACCTTGGGGTTGGCCGCCTCGGCGAACGCGCCGGCGAACATCAAGAACGCCGCGGCCAGAACAAACATTCCGGCGAATTTTGTCATCGATGACCTCCTCATCGTCGGGCGAAGGACTAGACAATAGCAAAACCGGCACCTCAAATCAACCTCGGTTTTCCCCGCAACATGCCCTCCTAGATTACTTAGAAGAACGGGTCCTGTCACGGCGCGTCCCCTTCGCCCTTGCTCCACCCATCCCCCCGTGGGGAACCCCTTCCGCTGCGGGCGCTCGGGGACTATCGCCGTACCACCCGTTCCTCTTGCGCGCATTTTGTCATGTCTAACCGATTTGCACATCGCTTGAAACGTCGGCGGGGGTGTGGTAAAAGCGGGTCTCGACCTGGAGGCCGGCATGAAAAAACACGCGATCTATTTAGCCCTCGTCTTTTCGCTTTGTGTTTGCGCCCTGCATCTGGGTTCGCAGCCCGCCTCTGTTCCGGCGCCGGCGCAAACCGACGAGCAAAAAATCCTGGCCGCGCTGCACTCGATCTCGAGCCACACGCTTCTCGATTACGTCAAGGAGATGGCCGCGGATAAGTACGGCGGGCGGCTGACCGGGACGACTGAGTACAAGGCCTGCGCGGAGTGGACGGCGTCTCTCCTCTCAAAATGGGGAGTCCGGCCGGCCGGGGACGGCGGGACGTATTTCCAGGAATTCCCCAATCCCTATACGCTCGTTTTTCCCGGCTGTGAGGCGTATCTGCGGCTGCCGCAGGGACCCGACATCATAAAGAAATACTACCGGTTCGACGACGAGTTCATCCCGGGCGGGACTTCGGGCGCGGGGGAGGTGACGGCCGAGGTCGTCTATGTCGGCTACGGTGTGACCGCGCCCGAGCTCGGCTATGACGATTATGCCGGAGTCGATGTGAAAGGGAAGATCCTGCTCATGGAAAGTGAGGCGCCCGTTACACCCAGGCAGGACGCCGAGCTTTTCAAGAAGTGGCGGCCGTACACCTTTCACCAGTACAAGCACGCGAACGCCGTCGCCCACGGCGCGAAAGGGATGATCTATAATTACGGGCCGATCGTTAATCCGAACAATGCGTATAACGCCGGGTTCATTTACTCCCACGTGGGCGAGGCCGTGGTCGCCGATATCTTTGCCGGCACGGGGAAAAATCACAGCGAAACCATCGAGGCGATCCAGAAGACGCTAAAACCCAGGTCCTTCGCCACCGGCAAGGTCTTCGCGCTGAAAAACGTCACCGAGCACCATCCCGAGGGCGTCGGCCAGAACGTGATCGGCATGGTCGAGGGAAGCGATCCGCTGCTCAAGGACGAGGTGATCCTCCTGGGCGCGCACCTCGACGGGCAGGGCAGGTGCCCCGCGCTCATGCCGAGCGCCAACGATAACGCCTCATCGGTCGCGGCCGTCCTGGGAGTCGCCGAGGCGCTTTCCCGCTGCGAGATCAAGCCGCGGCGCTCGGTGGTCTTTATCTTTTTCGGCGCGGAAGAGCAGGGTGTCGCCGGCTCTGAATTCTATGTCAACAATCCCCGTTTTCCGCTCGAAAAGACCGCCGCGCTGATCAACCTCGAAAGCGCGGGCGTGGGGGACAGGATCGGCGTGGCCGCCGCCTTGAATTTCCCGAAGCTCTGGGCGTACATCGACGGGGCGAACGGCCGGTACATCCACCGCGTCGTAAGGCCGTCGTTTAACGCGTTTCCGGCAAGGCCGCGGCAGGACACGGCCCGGTTTTTCTGGAAGGGCGTTCCGAGCATAACGGTCGACGCTTCGGAATCGGTCCGCTCGGGCCGCCCGTCATCCTATCACAATACGCGCGACAACCTCGACCTCATCACGCCGGAGATCATGGAAGACATCAGCCGGCTCCTTTTCGCGGCCGTCATCCAGATGGGCCGGGCCGAGGCGCTGGATTTTCGAAAGTGAGCGCGGCAAACGGCAGACCGCCCATGAAGTACCATATGCCGACCGAGATCATCTTCGGTCCGGGCGTCATTGCCGACATCGGCGGTGTCGTCCGCGACAAGCTGCACTCGTTGCGGCCGCTTCTCATCACGGACAAGGGGATCGTCGCGGCCGGCATCGCCGAACAGGTCCTCTGCCGGTTTTCCGGCCTGCCGGTGTTCGACGACGTCGAGCCCAATCCGCGACACTCCACCGTCGACCGGGGCGGCGAACTGGCGAGGTCGGCCCGCGCCGATCTTGTCATCGGATTGGGAGGGGGAAGCGCCATCGACGGAGCCAAGGCCGTGGCTCTTCTCGCGACGAACCCGGGAAAGATCGAGGATTACGAAGGCCGGGAACGCTACACGGCGGCGCCCCTGCCGGTCGTCGCCGTCCCGACGACCTGCGGGACCGGGAGCGAAGTGACGTGGGTGGCGGTCATCACCCACACCGGCCGCAGGTTCAAGATGAGCATCAAGGGACCGAAAATGTATCCCGCGGTCGCGCTCGTCGATCCCGACCTCCTGGCCAGTCTGCCGGCGAAGCTCGTGGGCTCGACCGGGCTTGACGCGCTGACCCACGCGATCGAGGCCCTGACCGCCCGGCCGGCGACTCCCATCACCGATACGCTGGCCCTCGAGGCCGTGCGCCTGATCTTCCGTCATCTTCCGGCGGCCTATCACAACATTCGCGGAGACGGTACGGCGAGAGAAAGCCTGATGATGGGCAGTTTGCACGCCGGCATGGCCTTCGGGAACAGCGACGTGGGGGCGGTCCATTGCCTGGCCGAGTCGATCGGGTCGCTCTATGACACTCCGCACGGCGTCGCGAATGCGGTTTTCCTTCCCCATGTCATGGAGTTCAACCTGCCGGCCGCTTCCGGAAAATATGCGCTCGCCGCCGCCGCTGTGGGAAGCGACTTTTTGACAAAGTCATTGCGAGGGAGCGTAGCGACCGAAGCAATCCGACAAAGTAGTTGCGAGCGAAACGAAGCAATCCAAAGCGCATACGATAAGATCCCTCGCTCTGCTCGGGATGACCTAAGGCGTAAGATTGCTTCGCTCCCGAGGGTCGCTCGCAATGACGAAATAAGCGCTGCGACGCAGTCCCTGACCGAAGGAAGCGAGCAGGAGGCCGCTCGCCGGCTGATCGACGAGGTCAAGCGGCTTTCGCGCGAGATCGGTGTTCCAGGATTCCGGGACCTCGGGATCCCCGAAAGCGATTACGACCTCATCGCCCGGAAATCCGTCGAGAACAACTCCAATCCCTCAAACCCGCGGGTCGCCGGCGTGGACGCCTATCTCGACATACTGCGCCGCGCCGCGGAATCCTGACACAAGCCGCTTACTAACCCAGCGCCTCCCATGGGCACGCCCATTACACCCAATTCCGCACTCTTAACAAATTGAAGAGCGCTGAAGAATATGTCCCCTCTCCCTCGAGACGGGAAAGGAGTGTGGTGAAGCTTCCGTTTTTTGCCCTCTCCTTCGGGATGGGAGAGGGTTGGGGTGAGGGTGATTCAAATCTTAGCCCCCTCCCCTCTATCCCCTCCCGCGAGGGGCGGGGAGCATGAAAAGTACAAATTCATGAAGTGATCTGGCTAGCCGAAGCCCGGCTGTCTGTCGCCCGATTCTGCTGCGTGATCCAGGACCAGCTGGCGCTATCTTTCTAGGACGATCACCTCGTATTCGTCGATTGCCCCATCAGCCGCCGCCCGATCCCAGAGCTTCGTGCGCTACTTCTCTAAAACGATCACTTCGTATTCGTCGATGACCGGAACGACGACGCTGACGTCGCCATTGGCCGCCGTCTTCGCCTCGAGCTCGCCGGGCCGCATCAGTGTCCGCACCCGCGCCGGCTTCCCCGCGCCCTTAAAAGTGATCCGTACGTCCTTGAGCGAGATGATCTTCTGGATCGGCCGGGCCATCTCGCCCGTGAAATTCACCACGTGAAGGATGAGCCGCCGTCCGCCCTCCTGTGACCGGAGCGTCACGTCGACCGAGGCCGGCGCGTTCTCCACAACGACCGGGGACGGCGCCATCTCGCGGACGGCATTCTGGGCGATCCGGAAAAACTCCGGCAGCCGGAAGGTCTGGAGGCTTCCGCCCAGGTCCCCGGCGCAGTAGACCGCCCGGCCTTTGCCATACGCATTGACGACAAGCGCGGCGTCTTCGGAGAGGACCGGGACCTTTTCGTAGGGGCCGCTCAGAGGTTCCGTAAACCGGAGCAGGACGCGGCCTTGGCTGGCTTTGGTTTTGACGTGGAAATTGGGCGCCGGCATAAACTCGGACGGCAGCCCGGCGATGAAAGGAGAAAACGGCTTGCGCAGTTGTGTTGTTGGGTTATCGGCGTCCCCGGGGCGCGCTTTTGGCATATCGCTCGAAAGCACCTCTAGAACACCTCCGATAGCCGGCTTCATGAAGTCCCATCTCTTCGGCCCGACAACCTCGGAGCCGGCGCTCACGCCGAACAATGACGCAAGGGCCATATCCTTCCGCCGGAGGCCGGTCTCGTCGTATAGCGAAGTTTCGAACGTGGCGAAAACCGAGCCGCCGCCCCGGACATAGTTTTCAATCTCGCGGGCTTCACGGTCGCTCAGGCACGCGGCGTTCGGCAGAAGAAGAAGCGCGTACTTCGACAGCCCGCCCGACTCGACGGCCTCGTCGTCGATGACGTCGAACGGCGTCTGGGTCCGCATCAACGCTTCTGTGATCCCGGAAAACTCCTTGGCGAAATCGCCGACACCCGTTTGCGCCGGAAGCCCTGGAGGTCCGATCTGCTTGGCGTCCGAGCCCTGGAAGAAATTCGAGGTGTTGTCGGACCAGAGGATGGCGACCCGGGCCTCGGATTTCGTGCCGAGGTAATAGGGGGCGTTCGCCGCCACGAAGCGGTTCATGTCATCGACGGGCTTCATCCCCTCCTGGCGGAACTCATAAGGCCACAGGCCGAGCCAGACGTTGGCGGCGTTGGCGATCGTCTGGGCGTAGAGGAGCTTGAGCTCCGGCCCCGGAAGCATGGAAAACGTCCACGGCTTGTGCCCGGCCGCCGAAAAGATCACCCGCGGTTTGTCGCCCGCTTGCGTTTCCAGGAACCGCGCCGTGACCCCCGGCTTCCAGATCGGCGTCGCCGTGAGGCCGCCGCCGATG
>Ga0154742_1015_pt1 | contig 27824 bp, 20 predicted proteins | sample Rifle2008BG16ft_FD_105750 | JGI IMG/M metagenome (GOLD analysis project Ga0154742, IMG submission 105750) | Candidatus Aminicenantes bacterium RBG_16_63_16 | reverse complement strand
CGGGTTGATGATGGAAACCGCGTCTCTCAAGCACTCGCGCGGCCCGTCCGTCGTCATCGGACTCACCGTATCACCTCACCAAGCGGCAAGGAGGGGTTCAACCTCAAAGCCGCGGGACCTTTTTTCGCGGTCCGGCGGACTCCGCGGCGGGGCGGATTTTTTCCGGAAGCGCGGCGTCGAATTTCCGGTTTCCGTCGACATCCACGAACACCGGGTTCGTGATCGCGAAGGGGAGCGTGCCGCCCTTGATCGAGCCGTTGCGCGCGGGGCTCTGGAGGACGGGGAACAGGGTCTCCTTTCCTAGCGCCTCGACGCAGAGATAGGCGTCGCGCTGCAGAGTCAGGCCGATCTGCTGCTCGAATTTCTCGACCTCCCCCTTGGGCGCATCGACCTGGAAGACGATCCGGCGCTCTCCGTTGAGGACCAGCCGGACCTCGTCCACCGCAATCCAGGGCGCGCTCTTCACCCCGATACGGATCTCCACCCGGCCGTTCGGCGCCGGGCAGACCTCGCCGGGCCCGGCCTGTCCGTTGACCCGGAAATCGATGATCGGCCCGTTCGTCGCGAACGACCGTCCCTGCCGGATCGAGCGGAGGAGCGCCTGGGCATCCAGGGGGGCCGGCCCACTGTCGGGACAATAAACATACGTGCGCGAATAGCCGGGCTCCGAGCGGTCGATGCCGTGCGAATCGGACGACCCGACGATCGGGGACAGATAGCCGCGGTTCAGGAGATGAAACCAGTCCTGGATGGCGGTTTCGTTGGAAGAATAGAAATAGGGTCCGTTCATGACCTCGAGCACGTCGAACCCGGTGTCCAGGGCGGCCAGGGCAGTCGCCGCCGACGCCTGATCGAGGTTGAAATTGTTGAAATAGCCCAGGTCCCCCGCCCGGGGATGGTTGACCTGGATGAGGGTCCCCGGGTTCTTCTCCCGGCTGGCCTTGAACAGCGGACCGGCCGCGCCGCCGGAGGCATTGATGGCGCCGTTTCCCGGCTCGTCGGGCCGGATCCGCATGGGATACGTGTTGTAATGAATGACCTCCGGGACGGTGACCTCGCATCCGGCCAGGACCGTCAGCGCGCCGTCCAGCCTCAGCGTTTTCAGCGCCTCGGCGTAGTCGGTCACCACGTTATGGTCTGTCGCAGCCATGACCTCGATCCCCTCGGCGACCACGGACTTAACTCTTTCGGAGACGGACATCGAACCGTCCGATCGGGTTGTGTGCAGATGGGGGTCCAGGGCGACCAGGCCGGGGGTGTCTACCACCCGGTCGATGACAAACGCCAGGGCCCTGTTTTCCTCCTTGACGATCTCCACCACCTTCTGGTCGATCGTGTACTCAGGGCCTCGCGAGGCCGTGGCCAGGTATGTTCCCGCCGGGAGCTCGACATCCAGGCCGTCCGCCGGGGGGAAACAGGAGTTCTTGGAGTTTTCCCAGGCCTTGCCTGTTTCGACAGGGTTGTCCGGCCGGAAATAGGGGGACTTGGTAGCCCCGAGACCGATAAAGCTCACCTTGCCTGCGACGGGATTCCCGCTGCCGTCCCGGATCCTGACGTTGATTTCTCCCAGCGGTGGATTCTTAAGCAGGCAGCCGTTTTTTCCGTCAGGCTTGACCTCCACCAGCTCCTCCGCCGAACCCGGGAAGAAGTTGGCCTGAAACCGGTAGATTCCCGGAGGCAAAGGGACCTCCAGGTGGGACGGGTTTTCGAGAATGGTCCGGAAGAAGACGGACGATGACAGTACCTCCCGCGCCGTAAACTCGAGCCACGGCCCTTCGAAGTTCTTAAACGACACCGAGGCCCGGGCCGGCTCGACCCCGAGGATATCATAGATCCGGGAGATGAGTTTTTGGCCCGATGTCTCGGCGAGAAGAGTGTGCCGCAGCTTGGCCGATTCGCCGGGAAGCAGGCGGCCGGGGTACCGGGATTCTCCCTTCTCCACCGGATTGAAGCTCAGCCAGCCCAGGAAATGGCCCATCTTCTGGTAAACGCGATAGTTCAGCTGGGGATATCTTTTCTCTTCAAAGGGGCTGAAATTGAAGCGGCCGTAGGCGTCGAAAAAGAGCGAAAAGCTCGTTTTCTCGAACGCCGATTTTCCCGTGTTGGTAAGCGTCGAGGTGATTTCGACCCCGCCCTTTTCAGGGTCGAAAACATAAAGGGTCCTGATCTCCGCCCGCCGGCCATCTCTGTCCTCGAAGACGCCCCGGGCTTCGTACCCGGACGCGCCGGTTCCCCGAGCGTCCTTCGATTTCTCGAGCGCCGAATAGCCAAGATGGTGGGTCCTCTCGCCGAGGCGGAGCACGGGCGCGCCGATGTTCAAGTCGCCCGGCGGCAGGGCCTGATCCGCCGGGACGAAACCGAGCAGGCTGCCCATGGCCTGTCCGTAAGGGTAGTTCGAGCTCGTGACTACTGATCGTGGGGTTGTCCCCACGACGGCGTAGCTCCTGCCGTCAAAGACCAGGAGGTCCCCCTTCCGGGCGAGAGAGCAAAAGCCGTCCGGGATGTCCTGCGGTCCTTGAATGACCTTGACTTGGGGCGTCTGGCCCTCCCCGCCCGATGCGGGCAGGACCGGACAGACGAGCAGCGACACACCGATGATGGCGGTCAAGAACCTGGGTAAGGATTTCATCGCGTTCTCCACTGGAAATTGGGCCGGGTGCCCTCGCGGTCACCGGGAAAAAGGCATTTTAGCATAATGAGCGGGCGTTTGCATCGCGGGGGGTGTTCCGCTAGAATCAGTGCCCCGCGATTCGGCACGCGTGGGCAGTGACAATGGACAAGCTGGAGAAGGTCGTCAGGGCAGGGGAGAAGGCCTTTCTGCTCAAGGTCGAAACATCCGCGGATTCCCGCGACTATGAGAAATACGAAAGGCTCAGGAACGAGATCTGGGGTTTTCCCGAGGACAACCTGCCGGGCTCGCGAAATCTGATGTGCGAGAATTTCCTCCACGACGGCGGGGCCCTGTTCATCGGCGTCTATACCCTGGGGCTGGCGGGCGGAGACCCGCCGGAAAAGCGCTTCGTTGCCTTTTCCTACGGCTTTGTCGGTGTCAAGGATAAGAAGACGGCCTTCAAGAAGACCGCTAACCTGCGGTTCTACTCGCAGTACACCGGCATCAGGGAAGAATTCCGCGGCTCCGGCCTGGGCGTGGCGATCAAGGAGTTCCAGCGCGAAAAGGTCCTCGACTTGTTCGGCATCAACACCATAACGTGCACCTTCGACCCCCTCACCGGCGTCAACGCCTGGCGGAACGTCCATCACTTCGGCATGGAGGTCGAGGACTACCGCGTCTCGACCTACGGAGAGTACGGCGGGCTGCTCAACCGGCTCGATGTCCCGAGCGACCGGTTCTTCATGGCTTGGGACCTGAGGCGCCCCGCCGCCTCCGGCGAGTCGCCCTGGGCGTCGGCCTGGACCGAAGACCTCGCCTTAATCCGCTGCCGGGAGGAGGTCGTCGCCGGCCGCGACGGGCCGTTGGAGCTCGAAACCCTCACGGACATAGGGCCCGAGCCGACCGAAGAAATCCATTTTGCCAGGATTCCCCGGGATTTCTATGCCATGCTGCGGGAAACCGATGTCGACCGTCCTGACGTCCGGGAGATTCCCGTCCGTTGGCGCGCCGGGACGAGGGAATTGTTCCTGAAGCTTTTTTCCGGGGGCTATGCGGTGGCCGATTTTTTTTCAGCCCCGGGCCGCCGCCCCCGGAATTACTATGTTCTTCGAAAAACCGATGGGGAGGGATGAAAGGAGAGAAAATTGGATAAGATCAGCCAGGACGTGATGACTCTGATCAGCGAGGCCATCAAGCTTGAGATCAATGGCCAGGCCTTTTTCAACCACGCCGCCGAGGCCACGGGAAACGTGTTGGGCAAGAAAATGTTCACTCGGCTCGCCCAGGAAGAGGTCAAGCACCTGGAGACCTTCAGCCGGCTGTTCAGCGCGGTCATCAAGTCCGACGACTGGAAAAAGCAAGTCCGGAGCGAGGAGCTCAAGGGGACGTCGGCCGTCATCCAACAGCTGGCCGACCGCATGAAGCGGGCCGAAGGCAAGAGCGAGGTCGAAGCCCTGCGGATCGGCATGGAGCTCGAGCAGAAGGCCGTCGACTTTTTTTCCGGCACGGCCGCCGGGATGGCCGACGCCGCGGCCAGGGAGATCTTCGAAAAGATCGCCGACGAGGAGAGATTCCACTATGACCTTCTGCTGGCCCAGTACGATTCCGTGACCGGCTCGGGTTTTTGGCTCGACAGCTCCGAATTCAAGATGGACGGGCAATACTAGGAGCCTTAAATGAGGCCGGGAGACCACCTCCGGTTCGCCCTCACCAGCCTCTGGAAGCGGAGGCTTCGCACTATCCTCACGGCCTCCGGCGTGATGATCGGGATCGGGGCCCTGGTCTCGATGGTTTCCTTCGGCCGGGGCATGCAGAAAAACGTGACCGAAAGCTTCCGGTCGCTCGACCTCTTCAACACGCTGACCGTGCTCCCCGAGAACATGTCCGAACCGGGAGCCCGGGATCCCGACGAGCGCCGGCCGCCGGGGCCCCCCCCCCCCCGCCGGCCGGCGTGCCGAGACCATCCTGGACGACGCGGCGGCGGCGAGGATCGCCCGTCTCGAGGGGGTGGAATCCGCCTTTCCGGACATCCGGCTGCCCGCCCTCATCCGTCTCGACGGCAGCGAGGAGCTACGGCTCGTCCAGGTCGTCCCGGCGGCGATCGCGGGCTCGAAATCTCTTCGGTATGCCGCCGGCCAGGCTTACGGCTCGGATGAAGATGCCGCGGTCGTGGTATCGGCGTCGCTTCTCAGGGAGCTCGGCATCCGCGACCCCCAGGCGGCGGTCGGGCGGAAGCTCAGCCTGTCCACCGTCGGGTTTGATTTCTCTTCTCTCAACCCCGCGGACCTGATGGCGTCGCTCGCCGGCCAGAAACTGCCCTTTTCGACCGAAGAGCACGAGATGACGATTGCCGGCGTCTCCGAGGTCTCCCCGTTCGGAAGTTCGGGGCCGCTGCAGAGCGATATCTTCTTGCCCGCCGGAACCGCCCGGCGGATCAACCGGCTGCCGTTCAGCAGCATCTGGGACCTGTTCCGCGCCGGCAAGGGCGGCCTCGGCTATTCGGCGCTCAACGTGCGCCTGAAGTCCATGCAGGCTCTCGAGCCGGTGAAAAAGGAAGTGCGGGCGATGGGGTTCGGCACCTTTGCCCTGGCCGACCAGTTCAAGGAAATCCGGCGCGGCTTTCTGGTGATGGACATGGTGCTCGCCGCCGTGGGCATGATTGCGATCGTCGTCGCCTCCCTGGGCATCATCAATACGATGGTCATGTCCATCCTCGAGCGCTACGCCGAGATCGGCGTCATGAGGGCGCTGGGGGCCCGCGACCGGGACGTCCGCCGGATCTTCCTCGTCGAATCCGGGGCCATCGGTTTCCTGGGAGGCGTGGCCGGCCTGGCGCTGGGCGCTGCGGTCAGCGGCCTTATCAACCGGGTCATTAACTATTTTCTCTCCAGGCAGGGTGTCCCCTATATAGATTACTTTGATTTCTCCTGGTGGCTGACCCTGGGCGCCATCGCGTTCTCGGTGGCGGTCAGCCTGGCGGCCGGAGTTTACCCGGCGATGAGGGCCGTGAGGGTGAACCCGGTTCGCGCCCTGCGGCACGACTAACCGGCGGGACGCCGCACAGAGGACTGTGATAGAATAGGTCCGCCGCCAAAGAACCGCCATGAAACCGACCCTCCCGGTCATAACGGCTTTGCTCATCCTGAGCTTGGCCGCGGCCGCCGGCGGCCAAGCGAACAACCGGAACTTGCAGGGGCTTGTCGACGCGGAGCGCGCATTCTCCAGGATGTCCGAGGAGAAGGGCGTGCGCGAGGCCTTCCTTTTCTATCTGGCGGACGATTCGGTCGTCTTCCGGCCGAAGCCCGTCCCCGGGAGAAAGGCGTACGAAGATTCGCCAACTCCATCGGCGGTCAGCCTGACCTGGAGCCCGGCGTTTGCCGAGGTCTCGGCCTGGGGGGACATCGGATATACGACGGGACCCTATATCGTCAGGACTCGCGCCAAACCGGATGCACCGGCCGGTCACGGCCACTATGTCTCTGTCTGGGAGCGGCAGGCCAACCGGGAATGGAAGGTCGCCCTGGACGCCGGCATCCGCCATCCTCAACCCGGCCCGGCGCCGGGGGCCGTGGACACGCTGCCGGCCGGGTATAAAAGATGGCGAGGCCAGCGGGTCGACCGGGATTCGGAGAGGTCCGTCCTGCTCCGGGAAGAGGCCCTTTTCGCGCAGCAAGCCCGGGCCGAGGGCCTGGCCGGGGCCTTTCTTACCTATGCTGCTGACGATATCCGGCTTTACCGGGACGGGGCGCTTCCGGTGACCGGGAAAGCCTCAGTCCTTAAGCTCGTCTCGAGCTCCTCCCGGAAATATAGCTGGGGGCCGGTGGATGCGGTCGTTTCCTCGACCGGCGACCTGGGCTATGTTTTCGGCGAATCCGAGGGAGTGGACGCGAATAGGAATGCACCCTTCGAATCCTCGAGTTATCTCCGGATCTGGCGGAAGCTGGCTGGCGGCCAGTGGAGGATCGTCCTCGACCTGGCTGTTCCCGTACCGGCTGAGCCGGAATCAAATTAGCCCATTCTGCCGGGCGCGATCCGCTGTGTTCAAGGGTCCACGTTCGTCCGCTCATCGGCCGGCCCACGAACCGGGACAGGCTTCCGGCCCATAAAATCCCGGACGTCCGGATAAACATCCAGGCCCGCGAATCGCGTCCCCTGGTCCGTGGTCAGGGTCAGGACAAACCTGATTTCTGTACCGGGATCCCGGACCTCGGCCGAATAAAACACGGACCGGGCTTCAGCTTGGGACGACCCGTCAAGCTCGACGGAGAAGATCTGCCGTTCCCCGGCTTCCAGAGCGTTAGAAATAACCTCCAGCTTTCCCACCCGGCCTCGGACGCCGGACGGATCTGCCCAACGCAGCCTGATTCTGTACTTTTGAGGCGGTAGTTGCTTGGCGGACGATAAGAACCTGACCTCGCCGTTCCCTTGGCTCTCCGGTCCGGCCCCGGCAGGAGAAGCCTCTCTCTCCATCTCAGAGGCCGCGATCCTGTTGGCCTGGAGAGTCTCGAAGAGGTCGAGGTCCAGACCCGAAAACCTCTCGAATTTCCTCCGCCAGGCGGCCTCGTCGATCGCGGGATTGGCGAGATCGAGATATCCCTTCAGGAAAGGGCTCTGTTCGGCTTGGGCGGCAAAACGCTTCGCCTCCTCCGCCAAGCCCAGTTCGCGGCAGCAAACGGCGAGGTTGGCGTAGACTTCGAAATCCCAGACCGGATGGGACCGGCTCTCAAGGGCCCGAAGAAGATAGACGCGGGCCTCCCGCCACCGGCCCAGGCGCAAAAGCTCCGAGCCGATGTCGAAATCATCGGCGCAGAGCCGGACGAGGACCGGTCCCGCCAACCCGGCGCCCCGGACGGAAATCCTGTAGAAATAACGATAGAACGGAAATGACAGCCGGGGGTTGAGGATGAGAAAGCCCGGCCGGCCCGGCCCGACCTTGAGCCTGGCCGCCATTCCCGCGTGCGCGATCTCGACAGTCCCCCCGCTCCCGGCGCCGGACACGAACACCGCCAGGCTCGTGATCTTCCTCCGGCTGATGATCGCCCTCTCGATCCTCAGCTTCCCTTCGAGAAAAAAGCTCATCGCGCTCTTGCCGTAGGGGCTTCCGTCCAGGCACTCGAACTCTTTCGCCGGAGTGTCCCAAGAAACGGCCGGGGGAAGCGCCAGGCGCTGCTTTTTCCGGCCGGGACTGCCGACGCGGAGGACGTTGAGCTCGGGGTTCTTGTACTCGATATCCCAGAAGAAAAAATCCTTGACCCGCTCATTGTCCAAGCGCAGGCCGCGGTAGAAGCGGAGATGATCCGGATAGAATTTATCATTTTTAAAGAAATGCCCGTAAGCGGCGCTCGAGGTGATGAGATAATCAAACCTCGAGTAGGGCGCGAAATCTCTCGAGAAAAGATACGGCCGCGAGAACGTCCGGTAGCGAGGCTCCCGCTCGCGGAGCGGCGGCGTGAACCACTCCTTCCCGATATAGCTTGTCTCGGGGATGTTTCTCCGGATCCACCTCTCGGCCATCTCGGTGGTGTCGTCTTCCCAAAGATAATAGGATTTCCTCCAGGCGCCGAATTCGAGCGCAACCAATGCGAAGACCATGATCAGCGCGGCAGCCGGCCGCCCGGCTTTTGACCGGGCGCCCCGTTCGCGAATGAGTTCGAGCGCCGACATCCCGAGAAAGGCATAAAAGAGGGCGAAAGCCGGCAGGTCCCGGTGCCTGGAAAACCCGAGGTAGCTGATCGCTCCGATAAAATAGGCCAGTCCCGAAAGCGGCAGCCAGGCCGTCTTCCGGCTGCGGCGAAGGCTGACGGCCACGACGCCGAGCAGGATGAGGGCCAGAAACACGGGCCCCTCGCCCGTCAGGATATTTTTAAGCGCCAGCACCTGCTTGTTAAAGGCGATATGTTCGAGCCAAGTCTTCGGCTGGATCGGCCGGAGGAACCACTCCGTCTCATGGACTCCCTGCAGGAGAAGTCTGGTGGCCCCGAGGAAGGTCTTGAACTTGAGCAGCGCGTAAGGATGGCCGGCGAAGAACCCGGCGATCCCGGAGGCGGCCGCAACATAGATATTCCGGTCGAGAAGCGCCCGGAAGGCCTTTCTTTTCCCCCCGGGCTGCGTCATCAGGTGGCTCAGGAAGACCGCCGCGAAGACGAAGAGCCCGTTGTACTTCGTGGCCACGGCCAGGCCGCCCAGGAAGCCCGCCAGCGCATAATCGCTCCAGCGCCTCTTTTGGGAAATGAGGACGCACGAATAGAGGGACAAGGCGAAAAAGAAGGTCATCGGGACATCGAGGGCGATCTGGTGGCTGAACAGGATGGGAATGTAGGCCACGGAGTATAGGAATGCGGCGATGAGGCCTTCCCGGGCGGCATACAGGCGGCGGCCGATGGCGTAGACGATCAGGATCGTCGCCGACCCGAGAAGCGCCGAAAGGAGCCGGGCCGCGAACAGGATCTGCTCGAGCGAAAAAGGGAACAGGCCCGGTCCCCTCTGAACGCCGACCAGGCGGAAAAGCGCGGAAACGCCTCGCAGCGCGATGGCGACGATGTAGTCGAAGAAATTGGGATAATAGTACACGAAATCAGGACGCCAGTCGCCCAGGTAGTTCTGCGCGATCTGCCTCGCGACGACGTAATCGTCCACCCGCTGGTAGCCCGAGGACAGCCCGGCCACCCGGAAGAGCGTGCCGGTGAGCACGATGAGGAGAAGCAGGGCGGCGATCCGCCGCTTTTCCAGGGGCCGAGGCATGCCGTTCATACCCCGGGGATTATAGTGAAGGCCCTTCGCCTTTGCAACGAAGCGCCGCGGTCATCCCGATTTGATCGCTTCAGCGGCGATGGTCGAGGCGACGCGGTCCCCCAGAAAGCCGATCCGGGCGTTCCCGGCGATCCTTGAAACCGTTCCCTGCGGAAAATAGAAAAAGAGAAGAGACATGACGCTTAACCCGGCCTCTGTCATGAGCCGTCTCAGCGCCGCGGCCGAGTAGACTCCGAGGCGCTCGTGCTTTTTCCTCTCGAATCGGCGGAGCACCGTCAGGGCCAGGTTTCTGCCGTTCGTGGCGCTCAGGATGAGCCGCCCTCCCGGCCGCAGGACCCGGGCGGCTTCGGCGATGAACGGCCCGCCCTCCCTGAAGGACTGAATGACGTTATTGGCGATGACCAGGGCGAAGGTCTCCGCGGCAAACGGCAGCTTCTTCCCCGTCGATTGGACCGTCGCGAGCCCCTTCCGCCTGGCGAAGGAGGCCATCTCGAAAGAGATATCCACGCCCACGAGCCGGTTGGCTTCGGCCAGCGACCGGGAGAAATGACCGGTGCCGCAGCCGATATCCAGGATCAAGAGCCCCTCCGGATGTCCCACGATCTTGAGCAGATTATCCTTGACGATGCGGAAGCTCCTGAGGTTGAAGTAGCTGTTGGCCGATTCGGAGTCTCCGAGGGCCGCCGCCCGGTTCCGAAAATAGTCCTGCCAGGCCTCGGCTTCCGCGCCGCTCTCCATCATTATGGGAATGTTCTCGACGACCGGGTAGGCGCGGCCGCAGCCGGGGCAGACCAGGCCGGACTCGCGGGCCCGGAGCGGCCCGGCGCAGCCCAGGCACCTCAAGATGCCGACGAGCCCCTGGGCGTCCATCATATGGCCAGCTCCCTCCTCAGCCGCCGGCCCAACCTGGCGGCGAGTTGGCTGGGCACGAATCGCCAGAGCGATCTTGCCGCCCGCGCCGCCGGCGAGCGGTCGGAGAGTGGTCCCCTCCCTTTCCGGGCCGGGAAACAATAATGCGCGTACTCGTGGAGCTCGACGCCCCATTTCATCTTGTACCGCCTTTGGCCCTCGTACTTCACCGGCCCGAAATCGAACAGGCGGAATCCCCGGCCGATGGCCCAGTCGATGAGCTCGAAGTGGAGCAGGTCGTTGGCCCGGCAAGCGAAAAACCGCTCGTCCGAGGCGATGTCGGTGATCTGGACGGAACCCCCCACCACCCAGCCGAGGAGCGCGGCGATGGGCTGCCCGCCCAGCCAGGCCGTCGAGATTCGCATCCTGTCCCCGAGGTTCTCATTATGTTTCATAAAGTATTCCAGGGGATGCGGGGGGCTGCCCAGCCTCTTCAAACTCCGGAGGTGGAGGGGGTAGAAAACCCGGCGGATGTCTTCCGCCGTTTCCAGGGGGTGGAGCTCGACGCCGCTCGAGCGCGCCCGGCGCACGTTCTTCCGGACGCTGTAGTCGACCTTGTCCCAGAGCTTGAGGGCGGGGTCAAGCGGCAGGACCGCTCGTTCGCAAAGCCGGATCGTTTGGAAAAGCCCGGCCTCGTCCCCGCCGATGTCCGGGAAGCCGCGGATCTCGAGATAGGCCAGCCGCTCCTTTTCGCGGCTCCTCTCGACGACCCGCGGCAGCCCGGACAGGATGGCGCGCCTCTCGCGCGGTTGAGCGTCCGGTGCAAAAAGAATGCCCCCGTACTCGGAAAAGGGCTGCGAAATGAGCTTCTTTCCCGTGAGCAGGGCCCGATGGAAAAACGAAGGAAAAACCGCCCGGACCCGGCCTCCTTCCCGCCAGAGCCAATAATTGGGCCGCAAGCCGTAGACTTCCTCGACGGTTTTCTTGAATCCGGTGAGATGGAGGAACCGGCCGTGCGGGTGGGCGGCGACGAAGGCGTCCCAGTCGGCGCCGGCCGGCTCTTCGAACGGAATCCAGTCGGGCTTGCTCATCGGCCTCCCGGGCCCGGTCAGCGCGTCTGGGAGACGAGGAAGACCCCCAGGACGATCAGCATTGCCCCCATCCATTTCAGAAGCGGCATGGGCTCCTTGAAGATGGCGGCGGAGGCGAGGGCTACGACCACGAAGGTCAGGCTGACCACGAGGTTTGAGTAGCCGAGGTCAAGCCGGGATATGACGACGAGCCACAGCAGCGACCCGACGACCGAGCACAGCAGCCCCGCCATGACCTGCCACATGGTCAGCGCCTTCCAGAAAAACACCAGGCTGATTTTCTGGCCGGCGAGCAGGTTCATGCCGGATTTCAGAAAGAGCTGGCCGGCCGCCCAGACGATGATCATGATGGCGAATAGACTCATTTCCTTCATTTCAACCTCTTTCATTTCTCCTCGATCTCCTGACGCAGGAGCCCCAGTTGCTGGGCCAGTTTCTTGTTCGATTCCTTGAGCTCGGAGATCGCCACCGAGAAGTGGACCAGGATGATCAGGAGCCCCACGATGAGGATCAGGAAAAGCGCGGCCGGCGGGTAGCCGATGCCCACCAGGATGGAGAACTTGTCCAGGAGCCCGCGGAAGAGCGATATGACCAGGAACACAAGACCCATCCCCAGCCAGAGGATGGAGAATTCCTCCTTCAGCTTCCTGCGCCGGATGAGGTCGAGAATGAAAAGGACGAGGGCCAGGCTGCCGATGATGGCCAGGACCTGGATCCTGAATACTTGGACATTCGCCAGATTATCCATGGGCTCTCTCCGGTTTCCTAGTCTTGTCTTCTCAGGAAGAGAACGAAAATCGCCAGGAAAACCTTGACCATATAATACATCGACCCGAAAAACCCGATCGACGACCGGCCGGCCTGGCGGCCCGCCATTTGGACCGGGACCTCCAGGACGCGCATCCCTCTTCTCTTGAGGATATAGACGGCTTCGGGCTCCGGGTAGTCGTCGGGATACGTCCGGCTGAGCAGGCTGATCGCCTTCACGTTATAGGCCCTGAAGCCCGACGTGCTGTCGGTAATTTTCTCTCCGAGGAGAAGCCTGTTGGTCAGGTAGAAGACCTTGATCCCGAGCCTCCTCCACACCCGTCCCCGGTAGCCTCCCTTCTCCATGAACCTCGAGCCCACGACCATGTCCGCTTCATCTTTCAGGACCGGGTCCAGGAGCAGCCGGACCTCGGCCGGCTTGTGCTGTCCGTCGGCGTCGACCTGGACAGCCAGGTCATAGCCATGTTTTTGGGCGTAGAGAAAGCCGGTCTGGACGGCGCCGCCGATGCCCAGGTTGAACGGCAGGCTGACGACGCGCGCTCCGGGGACGGTCCCGGCGACTTCGGCCGTCCGGTCGGTCGACCCGTCGTCGACGACGAGGATGTCGAAATCCCGGCAGAATTCCTTGATCCCGGCCAGGACGGCGCCCACTGTCTTCTCCTCGTTGTAGGCCGGAACGATGGCGATTTTTTTCATGTGGGCCGGAAGCATTAATACATCCTCCCGCCGGCCTAAGTCAACCGGAAAGGGGCTCTATAACGATAAGCGTGGTAACAGCGCTGATCAGAAGAAGATCGGCTGCCGTGGGCCGATCGTCTTCCCGCAAACTGCCTTTAATACACCCATCGTCAGAGAACCCCTACGGGGGGATTTGCAGTCGGGCGGGGTTTGGGATATATACGGAGGGATGCTGAGACAGTCCGACCGGGCTGGCCTCCGGACCTGGATCGAGCTCGACCGGAGGGCTCTGGCCCGCAACCTGCGGCAGTTCCGCCGGATTTTGCCGCCGGGCTGCCGGATCATGGCCGTCTGCAAGAGCAATGCCTACGGCCACGGGCTGTATGACCTTGCGCCCCGGCTTGAAGAGCTCGGCGTGGACTGGTTCGGGGTGGACTCGGTCGTCGAAGCCGTCACGCTGCGCGAGAAGGGCATCCGGCGGCCCCTCCTGGTTTTGGGCTACACTCTCCCCAGCCGGTTCGAGGATGCCGGGCGTCACGATTTCAGCCTGACCATCTCATCGCTGGCCAACCTACGCGCCCTGGCGCGTCACGGCGGCCGGAGCCGGATCAAGGTTCATCTCAAGCTCGACACCGGGATGCACAGGCAAGGGCTCCTGCGGCCAGAATGGCCCGCCGCGCTCGACCTCCTGAAAAAAGCCGGCGCGCGGACCGGGCTCGAGGGACTCTACACTCACTTCGCGGCGGCCAAGGATCCCAACCGGGGGAAGTTCACCCGTCGGCAAATCCGGGAATTCGACGAGGCCGCAGCCTTCTTCCGAGCCGGCGGCCTGATGCCCCTGCTCCATGCCGGGGCCACTGCGGGCGCCCTGAACTACCCCGAAGCCCGATATGATCTGGTGCGGATCGGGATCGGGCTGATGGGGCTCTGGCCCTCCCCCGAGACCCGTCTCGCCTGGGAAAAGGAACTCCGCTTGAGGCCTGCGCTGACCTGGCGGAGCCTGATCTCAGAAACCAAGAAACTCAGCGCGGGGGAGGCCATCGGCTATAACCTCACCGACAGGCTGGGGCGCGATTCGACGGTGGGCGTCTGCCCGATCGGCTACTGGCACGGTTTTCCCCGGAGCCTGGGACGCGTCGCCGAGGTGCTTGTCCGGGGCCGCCGGGCCAAGATCCTGGGTGCGGTCTCGATGGACATGATCGTCATCGACCTGACCGGCATTCCCGGGGCCCGGGCGGGCGATGTGGTGACGCTGATCGGCCGGGACGGCGCCGAAGAAATCTCCGCCTGCGAGGTCGCCCGAAAAGCGGGGGTCTCGCATTACGAGCTTTTGACGCGCCTTAACCCGCTCATCCAGAAATTCCATCTCGGCTAGGTGCATGGCCGAAGCCCAATGCCTCAAGATGTAAACAATATTTACATCGGAGCTATGCCATATGGGGAAGAAACCCGCTCCGGGCCTGGCATAAAAATTGCTCAAGTTTGCATTCCCAGGTTGTATTTTCTATCATAGTTTAGCCGTTATGTGGCGAGTTCGATTCCCGGGAAGGCACTTCCTCCCCCTGCTTGTTTTCATTTTCCTGGCCTGGGAATGGCCGGGTGATGGGGCTCCGCCGTCGTTCAGAAGACAGGCTGAGGAACCCCGTCCCGGCGGCACGATCAGGGTCGGCTCCCTGGGCGCCGAAAGCTTCCGGGCGACCTTCGACCCGACCGGTGGCGCTCCGGCCTTCCTCCTCGAGCAGGTGTTCGACGGTCTGGTGAAGCTCGACAGCAACCTGAGTGTCGTTCCGGCGCTGGCCGAGTACTGGGTGATTTCGGAAGACGGCCCGACATACACTTTTTATCTTCGCAAGGGGATAAAGTTCCACCACGGCCGGGAGCTTGAGGCCGAAGACGTCAAGTTTTCCCTTGAGCGCCTGGTCCGCAAAGACGCGCCGGGCGCCTATTCGCAGCATTTCCTGGGCAAGGTGGTCGGGTCACAGGAGTTTCATGACGGGCGGGCTCCGGGAGTCGTTGGGTTGAGGGCCCGGGACCGCTATACGCTGGAGATCGAGTGGCACAAGCCCGAGGTCGCCGCGCTTTATCTCCTGAGCATGGCCTTCTGCAAGATACTTCCCCGGGACCTCGTCCTCAGTCAGGGCCGGGGCTTTTTCCTCAGGCCCTCGGGCACCGGGCCGTTCCGTTTCGCCTATTGGCTGCGCAGTCCGAGGTTCGATGTGGTGGGGGCGAGGCTCGAGAGGAACGCGGACTATTTCGGGCGGAAACCGTATCTCGAGGCGGTCGAATACAGCCCGTTCTATAATCTCGACCACTTCCTGGGCGGGGAGGTCGATATCATCCCCTATATCTCCGAGCGGCTGGCGGATAGCGACTGCCGGGTCCTGGAAGACGAGAGCTTTAATCCCGTCTATCTCGGGATGAGCTGTCACATCCCGCCCCTGGACATGCCGGTCGTGCGCCGGGCGCTCGCCATGGCGATCGATAAAAAAGAAATCGCCAGGGCGGCTTTCCGGCTGGATAGCGTTCCCCGGGTATCTTATAATTTTATTCCCGCCAAGCTCCCCGGGTTCTTTCCGGCCGACCAGATCGACGCTTTCCGTCCCGACGAAGCGAAGCGCCTTCTCCGCGGCGAGGGCTTCATCAGCGAGACGAGCTTTCCGCCGTTCAGCCTCTTTTTCGAGAGGCCGAAGCGGGAGGAAGACCAGAAGGTCTATCGAATCCTGAGGGACGAGCTGGCCGGGCTCGGGATCCGGCTCAACCTCAAGTATTATGATTCCCCGGATGAGCTCAAGGCCTCGGCCGACCCCTACCTCATCGTTCTCCGCCGGACCTTGGACTTTCCCGACGCCGGCAACCTTGTGACGCCCCTGTTCTTCTCGCGCTCCAAGCCCAACCTCGAGACCCTGCACTATTCGAGCCCTGCCCTCGACGAGCTCGTTCTGAAAACTGAGGCCGAGCGCAGCTGGACTGGGCGGACCGCCCTTTTCCGCAAGATCGAGGCGCTGCTCAACGAAGATATGCCGGCCGTGCCGCTTTTTTTGGGGGAGCAGCGGCTGGCCGTCCAGCCGCGGGTCCGGGGCATCGCGGCCCCGCCCTTCGGTTTCCGGCATCTCCAGGTCAAGGAGGTTTGGCTGGCGAAATGAGCGCTCGGCCGAGGCGGTTCAAGGTCTCCCTTTATGCGCGGTTCATGATCCTGACGACTTCCATCCTGGTCATCCTTGTCGGCTCGATCCTCTGGCTCGTCCAGAGACGCGAGGTCGCCGCCATCTCCGAGCAGGCCAAGAGCCGGGGCCTGCTAGTCGCCGAGAACATCGCCAACATCAACCAGGAACGCTTCGAGTTCTGGGACGCGGGCGGGATCAAGGCGAGCATCGAGGACGCGCTCGACGAGAATCTCTTGTATGTCGTCGTCTTCGACAAATTCAGGAACCCGTACGTTTTCACCGACCTGGTCAAGGACAACCTAGACATCACCTGCTGCAGCCGCCTGCCCGCGAAGATCAACGCCAAGACGTTCTCGATCGCCCCCCGGAATCTCACGGAGCAGGGGAGGAACCGGCCGGTCATCGAGATCGAGATCCCCGTCTATTTCGCGGGGTCTGAGGACCCCTGGGGGTCGGTCAAGGTCGGGATGTCGCTCGAGCAGATGCGGGCCGACATCCGGGAGACGCGGCTGATGCTCATCCTCATCGGCTGCGCCGGGCTCGTCCTGGGCACGCTGGGCGTGGCGCTCCTGGCCAAGCGGATCACGGGGCCGCTCAGGAAGCTCGTCGAGGGGACGGTCCGCATCTCGCGGGGGGATTTCTCCCAGGAGATCGAGGTCGACTCGGCCGACGAGGTCGGCGAGCTGGCCCGCGGGTTCAACGAAATGACGCGCGACCTGTTGGAGACGCGCCAGCGGATGGAGGAGGCGAACAAGCGGCTCGTCCAGGCCGAAAAGCTGGCCTCGATCGGCCGGCTGTCCGCGACCATCGCCCACGAAATCCGGAATCCGCTGACTTCGGTGAAGCTCAACATCCAGAAGCTCCTCCAGGACGACGGCTTGGGCGAGGAGGAAAAGGAACACCTGGGCCTGTCCGCCGAAGGCATCAGCCAGATCGAAAAGTTCATCAAAGAGCTCCTGGATTTCGCCCGGGTCTCCGTCCTGAACCTGGACCGGTTCTCCATCATCCAGATCATCGAGGAAGCCCTGAAGATGATGCGAGACGCCTTCCGGGAGAAACGCATCGTCCTCGAGCGGAGCTACGCCGACGACCTGCCGCAGGTCCTCGTCGACGGAGACAGGATGCGGCAGGTCCTGCTGAGCGTCCTCCGCAACGCCCTGGAAGCCGTCGACGAAGGGGGCCGGATCGCGGTCGGCCTGTCGCTCGCGGGCGGACAGCCGAACCGGATCCAGATCCGTGTCTCGGACAACGGCTGCGGCATACCCGAGAAGGACTGGGAGATGATCTTCGAGCCCTTCTTCACGACCAAGCCCACGGGGTTCGGCCTCGGACTCTCCAACGCCCGGAAGATCGTCGAGCAGCACCGCGGCTCGATCCGGGTCCAGAAAAAACGCGGCCGGGGCACGACCTTCGAGATCCTGATTCCCTGCGAGGTGGAAACATGAAGTCCGTTCTGATCATCGACGACGACCCCCTGATCCGGAAGACGCTCAGCTCGCACCTGGCCAAAAAGGGGTTCGAGGTTCACCTGGCCGAGGACGGCGTTGCGGGACTGGGCCGGTTCGCCGAGATCTGTCCCGACCTCGTCCTCCTCGACATCCGGCTGCCCGACGCGGACGGGCTCGAAGTCCTCCGGCGGATCACGGAGCAGCGGACGAGAACGTCCGTCCTGATGATGACCGCCTTCGACGACATGCAGTCGACCATCATGGCCATCAAGCTCGGCGCCTTCGAGTACCTGGTCAAGCCGTTGAATTTCATCGACCTCGACCTGACCATGGATAAGGCCCTCCAGGTCCGCGCCCTGGAAGAGAAGGTCAGCTACCTCGTCGAAGAAAGACAGAAGGCCTACACCATCGACAACATCGTCGGCCGTTCGCCGCAGATGCGCGAGGTGTTCAAGCTCATCGGCTCGGTATCGAACACCCGGACAAACGTCCTGATCCAGGGGGAAAGTGGCACCGGCAAGGAGCTCGTGGCCAAGGCCATCCATTACAATAGCCCCTACCGCGATGAGCCGTTCATCGTCATCAACTGCTCGGCCATCTCGGACACCCTCCTCGAGAGCGAGCTGTTCGGCCACGTCAAGGGCGCCTTCACCGACGCCGTCTGCGAAACCAAGGGTAAGTTCGAGATCGCCGGGAAGGGGACGCTGTTCCTTGATGAGATCGGTGACGTTTCGTCCAACCTCCAGTCCAAACTCCTGCGCGTGACCGAGTCCCGGGATTTCATGAAGGTCGGCGGCGAGAGGACCATGAAGACCGAGGCGCGGGTCATCGCCGCCACCAACCACGACCTCAAGTCGCTCATCGAGAGGGAGAGATTCCGGGAGGACCTCTATTACCGGCTCAAGGTGGTCGAGATCTTCCTGCCGCCGCTCCGGGACCGCCGGGAGGATATCCCCGACCTCGTCGGCTATCTGCTTGAGAAAATCAACCGGGAGCTGCGGAGGAACGTCAGGAAGGTCCCGCTCGAAGTGATGAGGCTGCTCCAAGACCTCCCCTGGAAGGGCAACGTCCGCGAGCTGGAGAATGCCCTGACCAGGGCCGTGATCCTGGCTAAGGGCGATGTCATACTCAAGGAAAACCTGCCCCTCGGCATTCCCGACAAGCGCCCTTTTCCGGCCGAGCTCGTGCCGCTCTGCGAGGTCGAGAAAGGCTATATCCAGCATGTCCTGGATGCCACCCAGGGCAGCAAGGTCAGGACGAGCCAGATTCTCCAGATCAGCCGGCCGACCTTGGACAAGAAGATCAGGGAATACGGCCTCCGCCTTCCGGGCGTGCCCCAGCCCTGACGGCGCCGGCTGTTTAGGGGGGGCCTTTTGACAATCCTCCCTGATTGTGCCAATCTGATGAGCTATGAGAGCGGCAGGGCGCTTTTTGATTGGCCTCTGTCTGGCGCTTCCCGTCGGGACTCTGGACGGGGCGACCCGGTCCGTTCCCCGCGACTACGCCACCATCAAGAGCGCCGTCCTGGCGGCGGCCCCGCAGGACACGGTCGAAGTCGATGATGGCTATTACTTTGAAGACACGATCATCCTCGACAGGCCCCTGCTCCTCAAAGCCAGGAATCCGTTCCGGGCCATAATCTGCGGCACCGGCGAAGGCCTGAAGCCTGAAGCCATACTGATCATCCGGTCTTCCGTCACCATTGAGGGATTCATCCTGAGGAACGGGATTAACGGGATTCTTCAAAGGGACAGCCCCGATGTCGATTGGACCGCCAGGAATATCGGCATCTTCAACATGGAACGGGCCGCGATCTCGATCAACGATCCCATGAACAACATCGGCCGCGGCCGGGTGGAGAACCTCATCGTGGACAGCTGCGGCCAGGGCATCGAGGCCAACGACGCCTACGGCTTTGAGGTCGCTAACGGATTCATCGCCCGCTGCCGGACGGCATTTTGGGCTTATAACCATCTCTATTTCCGGCTGCGCAACGTCGTCGTCTGGGATTGCCCAACTGCCTTTTCCGAATCCCAGGTTCCGGTCAGTCCTCCGAGGACCAACGCCATCACTCGGGGCCCGCAAGTCGTTGTCCTGGATGATCTCCCAGGCGGGGATGACCTCACGCTGGAAAGCCTCCGGGCCTCGCCCCGGTTATTTGGGGCCCCGCAATTTTCGGGCCGGGACGTCCCCCCGGAAACAATCAGCCGGGGCGTTTTTTTGCTGGTTGCGGGCAGCATCCTGCTCAAAAGGGGTGAGTGCGGCCGGGCCGAGAGGTTCTTCGAAGCGGCGCTCGAGACCGGCCGGGCCGCCGGCTCTCAGGATCTGAACTGGAGGGCGGACCTCGGGCTGGCCGTCTGCCTCGAAAAGCAGGGACGACTCCTGGCCGCGCTCGGCCGCTATCAGCAGTCCCTGGACATCTTCGAGGCGCTCCGGGCCAGGGTCATGCTCCAGCACTCCAATCCCGGTTTTTTCGAGGACAAGCTCACGGTCTATCTCTCGCTAATCCGCCTCCTCCGGGAGTTGAACCAGGAAAACCCTTCAGGGGGCTATCTCGGCCACATTTTCTCCGTGATGGAACGGTCAAAGGCCAGGGGCTTCATCGACAGCCTGGAAGAGGCCGAACTCGGGTTGTCGGCCATGGCGACCGCCGACCTCCAAGAAGAGGAGGCCCGTCTTTCCAAGGTCATTGCCAAACTCCAGGTTCAACTCCACTACCCTTACCTATCGGACGGCAAGCGGATCGAGCTCGAGGTCCGGCTTCACGAGACGGAAAACGCCTACACGGACCTGCTGATCCGTATCCGCCGGAAGGTCCTGGGCGCGGTGCCCCCCCCCTTCCTCGAGCCGCTGGACTATCCCGAAATCCGCAGGCGGCTTCTCGACGGCGAGACGGCGCTGGTCGAGTACATGCTCGGCCCGGATTATTCCGTGGCGCTCCTCGCGACGGCCGGCTCCCTGACGGTCGGCTTTTTGCCCGGCCAGCAGGAGCTCAGGCGATTGACGCAAAACTATCTCCGTTATCTGACCATGTCCGGCGCTGGGGAGTTCCGCGCCCTAAAAGGAGGGGAGAGGTTGAATGACCTCCTCCTCGGCCCGTTCGGCGGCGAGCTCCAGAAGGGAATCCGGAAGATCGTCGTCGTTCCCGACGGCGAGCTCATCGACCTCCCGTTCGAAACACTGGTCGACAAGGACGGAAGATATCTGGTCGAAAAATACGAGCTTTCCTATGTCCACTCGGCCTCCGCCCTGGTCATGCTCCAGGAGAGAGCCAGGAAACGAACCGGTGACGACCTGCTGGCCGTGGGCGTCTCCCAGCCGCCGCGTCCCGGGAGTTCGGTTTTCCAGTTTTCACCGCAGTTCTCCAACCTCCGGAATGTCTCGAGCGAGGTCAAGGCGGCCGAGCGCGCCTTTGTCGGGGGAGGGAAGCGCATCCTGATGGACTCCCGGGCGGAGGAGGGCGCCCTGAAGAGGCTCAACTGGCGCGATTACCGGATCATTCATTTTGCGGTCCACGGCATTTTCGATGCGGATCACTGGACGCGGTCGTCCCTGCTGCTGTGGCAAAACGGGCCGAGTGATGAGGACGGCTACCTCCAGGTCCGGGACATTTTTCCTCTCAACCTGGCCTCGGACCTGGTGGTCCTGTCGGCCTGTCAGACGGCCAAGGCCGGTCTCCACGCGGGGGAGGGGATGACCGGCCTGAGCAACATTTTCCTTTTCGCCGGCAGCCGGTCCGTCCTGGTCAGCCAGTGGAACATCAACGACCGGTCGACGGCCGTGTTCATGCGGCACTTCTACGATTCGCTAGCGGACGGCCGGGCCATCGGCGCCGCGGTCCGCCAGGCCAAGATGAGAATGATCGGCTCCAGGTACCGTCACCCCTTCTATTGGGCGGCTTTCAGCCTGATCGGCTGCTCGTCGGGGGGCTATTCGATCTCGAACCCGCGCGAGGCCGAGGCCAGCTCGCGGTCGTTGTCGTCGAGGGCAATCACGGTCCAAAGATAGTTCTTGCCCTTCAAAAGCTTTTGTCGTTCGTCCTGGGGAATCCTCAATCCTGTGCTATGCGTATCCATTTCATATATGGTGTTCAAGTCATCATCGATCAGGACGAATCGAAATTCGTCCCGGCCCGGCACGTCCGTCCAGGAAAAATCAGCCGGCGCCTCCCGAAGACGCGCGCCCGGCCCCAGCAGACGGAGCTCTCTATTTATGGACGCTCTCACCGCGAAGCGGGAGTGGAGAGTGCTGTCGAGGTACAGGTAGCCGAGGGCGAGCGCGATGAGCGCGACGACCACCATCGCCGCGACCGGCACGGGCCTGAGAGAGGGGGGACGGCCCGGCCGCTTCATCAGCCTCAACTGTTCGACGGCGGCCTTACGAAGCACCCGGGTCTCATCCCCCGTAAGCCTCGTTTCCGGGACATTATCGGCCCTGGCTTCAAGCTCGGCCCTGACCCGGTCCAGCACCTGGAGCTTGGGCCGGCAGCAGGGGCAGCGCCGGGCATGATCAAGAATCTCCCGCCCGGTCCCGGGTGAGGTCTCTTTAAGAAAGGCCCGGACCAGTTCTTCGCCTGGCGGGCAATCCCTGGGTTTTTTGCGGCTCATGAACTCCCCCTTTGATCCTTATTCCCGTTATCAACATCGACCGGCTCCGGCGCGGCCGGGCGGCCGGCGGGTTCCACCATCATTTTCTTACGGAGGTCGGCCAGCCCCCGGTACAGGAGATGGCGGACCTGGTTCTTCCGCCACCCCAGGGAAGCAGCGATGGCCGGGATTCCCTCTCCGGAGAGATAGAGCTTGGCCACAGCCTTTCGCCTTTCCGGCAGGGAATCTATGGCTTCCTCAAGCTCGAGCCTGTATCCCCGGGCTTCGGAGTTTTGGCCCGGTAAAGTCAATTCCTCGGGCATCCTTTCATCTCCGGATCCGGCCCCCAGGACTTTGTCGATCGGAAGATAGTCCTGTCTGTCCGCGATCACATCGAGCGCAGTCGTATATACAACCCTCCATAGATATGACCTCAAATTGTCTATTTTTTTCCCACGGGCGACTTTTCTCCAGAGTTTCAGCTTGACCTCGAGGTCAACCTCCTCTTTCTCCTGGGAGGTCAGGTTGGGGAATGAGGACAGAATGATGTTCCGGATCGAGACGGACAGCTCGTCCAGGAACTCTTTTGTCTTGAGGAGGCTCTCCAGATCCATGCGCTGGGGATATTCTCATTGAAATCCGGTCGGATTTCAACTTCTGTGCGGGAAAAAACCTGGTCTCGGAGGGTCTACCTAATGGGACCAGAGATGGGGCCCTTCTCTCCAGCGCCGGCATTTCCAAGTTGACCCAAGAAGGGGGGTCTATGTAAATAATCCGGCACGAATCTTGCATGCATTTTATTGAAATGTTAACCGCGCCCGGATCAAGGCCCCTTTTCTTCTCTCATATATAGGCTTCAGCAGGCTCCCCTCTTCCTCACTGGCGCCTCTGGCCTGCTGAAGCCTTTTTTCATTTGATGTAAGTTTATTTTACAGCCCCCGCCTTCATTTTCGATTCCTAACTCGGTCGTGATTTAACAAAAGGCTTCTCCTTCCAAAAAACCATAAGACTGGCCGGGAGAGCCTCCAGTGAAAACCGTTTCTGTCTGCTTTGGATTGCGTTGACGGGGGGAATCGCCTATAATAAATTTTTAATTACAGTAGGGACACAATGCGCGTGAGCAGGTTTTCGGCAGGATGTTTCATCCTTCTCCTGCTTTTTGTCTTCGGCCAATCTCTCTTTTCGGCTGACCCCTGTCCCCTCCACGGACGACCGCAGGCTCACGCCGCGGAACCTGGCGTTTCTTCCCCCGGCCTTTTCTGTCTCTGTCTTCCGGTCGTGGTTCTCGCTCCGGGCGGCGCCGGCTTCCCGCTGTTATCTTTCGCATCCCGGCTGCCGATTGGCTCCGCCTCGGCTCGGGTCCTTCGGCCCTGGGCCCTAAAGATTTTTCGCCCCCCTCGGCGGCTTCTCTTCGGTTAACTCCCCGGTTTCTGACCTTTCCCCAGAGGAGTCGATTATGATCAAGCGCTTTGCTTATTTTCTTTGGTTTTGTATCGCACTATCCCTTCCGGCCCATTCCGAGCAGCGGACTTTTTCGCTCGCCGAGGCGGTCGCCACGGCCATGAAGAACAATCCGGACGTCCTGAGGTCGGAAAAGGAGATCGAGATCGCCCAGGCGAGAACTCTCCAGCTCGGCGCCATCCCCAATCCGGAGCTCGTCTTCAGCAATGAAGGGATTCCTTTTCACTCCGGGGGGGGCGGACGGGAAATGAGCCTGGGCTTTCGCCAGCTCGTCGAGTTTCCGGGTAAGCGAGGCTTGAGAAAGGCCCTCGGTCAGGCGGGAGAAGAAATCTCCTTGGCAACCTTCGAGAGCGCCAGGCTCCTGCTGATCACTCGAGTCAAGAAAGCCTACTGGAGGGCTGCCTATTCCGAGACGGCGCTCGCCCATCTGGAATCCACTCTCGAAAACTTGAGAGAATACCAAAAGATGGCCGCCATCCGTTTCCAAGCCGGCGAGGTCGCTTCGACCGATGTCCTGCGAGGTCGCCTCGAGGAGGTCAGGGTGCAAAACGAAATCATCGAGGCGAGGCAGAGACTTCAGGAAGACAAGGCCTCGCTCTGGCTGATGATGGGCGCCGAACCGCCCGGGCAATACCCCGGTCTCGAGGAAATGAGCTTTGCTCCCCTGACCCTGGCGCTCGAGGAGTTGAAAAAGGCGGCCTCCGAAAGACCCGTTCTCCGCGCCCTCCGCCACGAGCTGGACCTCCGGGCGACGGCGGTCGAACTGGCCAGAAAAAACCGCTATCCGGACCTCCGGTTGGGATTATTCTACCCGAGCCTCTATAAATCGGGCTGGGGATTCGAGCTGGAACTCTCGATCCCGCTTTGGGGCCAGTCCTTTGAAGGGCAAGTCCTCGAAGGCCAGGCCCTCCGCGAGCAAGGGGCAATCTCCTTAACCTCGGCGGCCAGGAGAATCATGATACGGGTCGAAACCTCCTATGCCCGCGCTCGAGCGGCCTCGGACCAGGTAGCCCTGATCGAAACATCCTTGCTCCAGGACGCTGCCGATTTGCTCTCGGCAGGAATCATCAATTATCAATACGGGAGGATCGATTCGCTCAACCTTATTGATATGTACCGGATGCATAGGGACGCCAGGCTCGAATACCTGCGGGCGCTGTTGAATTATCACCTTGTTCTCGCCGAGCTTGAGGCGGCCGGTGAAGACTTGGATATCTAGGAGAATGATGATGGAAATCGCCACGAAACCTGCCCCAATGCTGTTGGCCGTGATCTCGGTCCTGCTCCTTTCCTCGGCCGGAGCCAGCTGCCGGAAATCTCCCCCTGCGGAAACCGGAAGCGCTCGTCCGGAAGAGAATGTGGGCGAGCCGGACTCGGTCCGGCTCACTGAAAACGCCGTTCGGACCGGCGGCATCACCGTCGAGCCCGCCCGGGTGATGGAAACCGTTCGGTGCATCGCGGGCGTGGGAGATCTCGAATTCAACAGCCGGCGTCTCATCCACCTGACCGCCCGGGCTTCGGGTCGCCTGGAGCGCATTGTGGCTTTCCGGGGCGAACGCGTCGTCGAGGGCCAGGTCTTAGCCGAGATCTACAGCCGTGACTATCTGGCGTGCCAGGCCGAGGTCCTCCAGGCCGCGGAGCGCGCGGCCCGGCTCCTGGGCACCCCCGACGAACAGGCAGCCCGAGCTTTTCTCGGCGCCGCGCGGGCGAACCTCCTTCCGCTCGGAGTGACTGAACCCGAAATCGACACGCTCATCTCGACGAAATCGATTCGGCGGCTTCTCGACGTGCGCGCTCCTTTCGGCGGGCGGATCATTGAACAGGCGGCGGTCGCGGGAGATGGAGTCGAGCCGGGGGTTTCGCTTTTCCGGATCGCCGACCTGTCAACGCTCTGGGCGAGCGTCCGGATCTACGAAAAAGACCTGGCCGCCGTTCGACCGAACGTGGAGGTCGTTCTCCGCACCCAGGCTTTCCCCGGGGAAGAGTTCCCCGGCCGCCTGGTCCTCATCGGAGCCGTGATGGACGAGAAGACGCGGACGGTCGAGGGCCGAGTCGAGGTCCGCAACCCGTCAGAGCGGCTCAAACCGGGCATGTACGTCGAAGCCTCAATTTCCTGCGGAGAGACGCGACGGGCGCTGGTCATTCCCGAGTCCGCCCTTCAAGAATTTCAATCCCGGTCCGTGGTCTTCGTCCGGACCGGCCCCGGCGTCTTTGAGCTCCGCCTCGTCGAAACCGGCGAGCGGACAGGCGGCCGAGTCGAAATCCTGCTCGGACTGGCCGAAGGGGACAAGGTCGTGACGTCGGGGAGTTTTTTGCTCAAGTCCGAGATGTTGAAAAAGAGCCTGGGGGAAGAGCATGAGCATGATTGACGGACTGGTCGACCGTTCGCTCCGCCACCGCGACCTCGTCGTCGTCGTCGTCCTCATCATCGCCGCTCTCGGCATCTGGTCTTTCGTCGGACTCCCCATCGACGCTTTCCCGGATGTGACAAACATCCAGGTCGAGGTCCTGTCAACCGCGCCCGGGATGTCTCCTCTCGAGGTCGAGCGATTTGTCACCCACCCGCTCGAAATGGCCATGCGAGGACTGCCGCGCCTCACCCAGCTCCGCTCCGTCTCCCGCTTCGGCCTGTCGGTCATCACCGCCGTCTTCGAGGACGGGGTGGACATCTATTTCGCGCGCCAGAATGTCCACGAACGGATGAGTGAGGCGATCGGCAGAGTTCCGCCCGGAGTCGAGATCACGATGGGCCCCGTTTCGACGGCCATGGGCGAGATCTATCAATACACTCTCGAGGGACCCGCGCCCGGCGACGAGGCCGGGCGAATCGAGTACTTGACCAACTTGCGGACGGTGCAGGACTGGACCATCACACCCGTGCTGAAATCCGTTCCGGGCGTTAACGAGATCAACTCCTTCGGCGGCTACATCCGCCAGTACCAGGTGATCGTTGATCCCGACAGACTTCTTAAATATGACCTGACCATGGCCGAGGTCGCGGACGCCCTGCAAAAAAATAACCTCAACGTTGGAGGCAACGTCTTGCAGCAAGGTTCTGTGCAGTATCTGGTCCGCGGCATCGGGTTGCTTCAGTCCGTGGCCGACATCGGGAATGTCATCCTCAAGTCGGAAGACGGCACACCCATTCTTGTCCGCGACGTCGCCGACGTCCGGCCCGGGCAGGCGGTGCGCCAGGGGGCTGCGGTGAAAGATGGACAAGGCGAGGTCGTCGGCGCCGTCGTGATGATGCTCCGGGGGGCCAATGGCCGCGAGGTCGTAGAGGCCGTCGGGAAGAGGGTGGCCGAGATCAATGCCGGGGGATTTCTCCCCGCGGGGATCAAGCTCGTCCCCTACTATAAAAGGTCGGATATCATCCAGGACAGCCTGCACACGGTCTCCGAGGCTCTGATCATCGGCTCCCTGCTCGTCATCTTCGTCCTCTACCTGTTCCTGCGCAGCCTGCGGGGCGCTTTCATCGTCGTCCTCGCCCTCCCGCTCTCCACTCTGTTCACGTTCATAATGATGCGCCTGTTCGGACTCTCCGCGAACCTCATGTCTCTGGGCGGCCTGGCCATCTCGATCGGCATGATCATCGACGCGACCATCATCCAGGTCGAAAACGTCCAACGCCATCTGATCGAAGCGCGGACAGCCGCCAACAAGCTCTCGACCGTCGCCAAGGCCGTCCTGGAGGTCCGCAAGCCGAGCATTTTCGGCGAGACGATCATCACCCTGACGTTTATCCCCATCATCGCCCTTCAGGGGATCGAGGGCAAGATGTTCTTCCCCCTGGCCTTCACCCACATCATCGCCCTCTTCGCCTCGCTCGTCCTGTCGTTGCTGGTCATCCCGGCTCTCTGTTCTCTTGTCCTCAAGTCCCACCGGGAAAAGCGGATCATCGTGATCGAGGCGGCCAAAAAAGCCTACCTCCCGGTCCTCCGCTGGAGCCTGGGTCACAAGACTGTCCTTGTCCTGGTCTCGACCGCCCTCCTGGCCGGCACGCTTTTCCTCATTCCCCGCCTCGGCACCGAGTTTATGCCCGTCATGGACGAGGGGGCTTTCGACATGGATTTCCAGTTTTCGCCGGGGATCTCCCTTCCCGAAGCGCTTGAGATGAGCCGCAAAGTCGAAGAGCGATTGATGGCCTTTCCCGAGCTCGAAACCGTAGTCGGTAAGACCGGGCAGACGGGAATCGCCCTCGAGGCCCGCGGCGTCGAGAAGACGGGCTATGTCGGGGTCTTCAAGCCACGCCGCGAATGGACCTCAGCGAAAACGAGGGAGGAGCTGACCGGTAAGATGCGGCAGGCCCTGACGGACTTTCCCGGGATCGCCTTTTCTTTCAGTCAGCCCATCGCCTGCCGGATCGACGAGATCGTGGCCGGGACACGGGCTCAGCTCATCATCAAACTCTTCGGGGA
>Ga0154742_1117_pt4 | contig 28464 bp, 33 predicted proteins | sample Rifle2008BG16ft_FD_105750 | JGI IMG/M metagenome (GOLD analysis project Ga0154742, IMG submission 105750) | Candidatus Aminicenantes bacterium RBG_16_63_16 | reverse complement strand
GCTGGCCTTCGCCGGCCGGAGCCGCTCCGCCCTCAGCCTGGCGTTTGGCGAACATCCTCTCGCCCGCCTCTTTCATGATCTTGGCCAGCTCTTCGGCCGGCAGGTTGGGTGTGAACCGCAGCGCGGCGTTCGGAATCCGCAGCACGCCCTTCGCCTCGCCGGTGATGATGCTGACGGTGGCGGTCATGCCCGGCCGGAGCTTGAGCTCTGGGTTATCGACATCCACGATCGTCGTGTAGGTCACGACGTTCTGGGTGACGGTCGGCGAAAAACGGACCTGGTTCACCGTGCCGATGAACGGGGTTTCCGGAAACGCATCCACCGTGAACCGCACCTTCTGCCCCTCCTTGACCTTGCCGACATCGGCCTCGTCCACGTCGCACTCGACCTGCATCTTGCCCAGGTCATTGGCGATTTCGAAGATCTTGGGCGCCGAGAAGCTCGCCTGCACGGTCTGGCCGGCCTCCATGTTCCGGGAGATCACGATGCCGTCCATGGGCGAGCGGATGATCGCGTAGCTCAGGTCGAGCTGGCTCGATTCGAGCTGCGACTTGGCCTGCGCGACGCTGGCCTCGGCCCGCTGAACGTCGGTCTTGGCGCCAAGGTAATTCGCCTCGGCGGCCTCTTTCTCGTCGGCCGAGATCAGGTTCTTCTCCGCCAGGCTCAGGGACCTTTCGTATTTCGACTTGAGGTTCTGCAGCGTGACCTTGGATTTCTCGAGCGAGGCCAGGGCGCTCAAATAATTCGCCTGGCTCTGGGAAACCCTCGTCTGGAAGGGCAGGCGGTCGAGCTCGGCCAGGATCTGGCCTTCTTTAACCTGCGAATTGTAATCCACGTACATCTTGGCGATCTTGCCCGACACCTGGCTTCCCACCTCGACCTTGGTGATCGGGTTCACGGTGCCGGAGGTGGTGACCACGGCTTCGAGGTCGCCTTTGGTGACCTTGTCAAACCTGTACTTGGCCACGCTCGTCTTGTTGTTCTTGAGGAGCGACCAGCCGAGGATGGCCCCGGCGGCGACGGCCACGACGACAATCCCGATGATGGCTTTCTTCTTCACTTCATCTCTCCTGTGGGTTTATCTTGAGGCCGTTCCCTGTCGGAACGCGGCCTTCTTCTTTCTGAATCCCGCTTTCTCTGCTGCAGATATTTTTCGATCTTGGCTTCGAGCTTCGTCTTCTGCTCCGGGGTCAAAACGGCATCGATCTTGTCCTTGAGCTCGGTGCGGATCGTCCCCAGGCGGTTGTGCATCTCGGACCGCAGGTCCTTCAACCGCGTGTCGTTGTCCTCGAAAGTCGCCTTGATCTTTTCCCGCTGCTCGGCCGAGAGCCCGAGTTCCCGGGACATCTGCTCGAGGGACGGAAAATGCGGCCCGCTTCTCTGAGGGCGCGCCATCCGGGCATGACTCCGGCTGTGAAAATAGTACCTTTCGCCGAAGACGCCGCCCAGCAGCCCGGCGCCGAAGGCGACGACGAGAGAGAGGACCAGCCAGAACTTGTATTTATCTTGCATGATCTTCATCTCCTGGCCAGGTCCGCCGACGCGAAGATCAGCATCATGCTCTTGTCCTCAGCCCTCGTCTGGTCAAGGACGCTGGCCGCATCGCTCAGCGGGTTCTCATTGCGGAGGAACAGGGTCTCCACCTGGGTCAGCTCCAGGGGCTCCTGGGGCTTGAACAGGAGGACGCCGGCGCCGAACAGGATAAAGGCCGCCAGCGAAAAAGCCGCCGCCCGGTGGGCCCATTTCAGCCACATCCGGACAGGTGACTGCCGCTCCTGTTCCCTCAGCCTGGCCAGGACGCGCTCCCGGAAATACGGCAGCGGCCCAGGGTCGGCGCTTCCCTTGAGGACGTCCCGGATCAGGCCGTATTGCGAGGCCTTGGCCCGGCAGGCCGGGCAGCCCGCCAGATGATCCCGGAGGGCGGCCTGCTGTCCGTCCTCGACCGGCCAGTCGAATGAGCGAAGGAGAAGCCGTTCGGCACTTTTACAGTCCATAGTCTCCCCCTTTTCCGCCGACGATGGCGTCCAGCTTTTCCCGCAGCCTCTTGCGGGCCCGGTGGAGACGCGAGTCCACCGTCCCGGGCGAAATCGCCAGGATGCGCGAAATCTCCTCGTAAGGGAGCTCCTGCATATCCCGAAGGAGCAGGATGGCCCGGTATTTCTCGGGCAGGCGGCGGAGGGCCGTTTGCACGAGATTCCGGCGCTTATCGGCCAACTGCCGCTCCTCGAAGCTCGTCCCCGAAGCCCCGGGGATGGTCTCGCCGAGCTCGTGAATGGACAGCTCGTCCAGCCGGTGCCGGTTTTTCCTCAGGTAATCCCGGACATGGTTCACGGCAATCCGGTACAGCCACGTCCCGAACCCCGACCTGAACTGGAACTTGGGCAGGGCATAAAAGGCCTTGATGAAGACCTCCTGCGCCAGGTCGTCGGCCTCGGACCTGTCTCCGATCAGCCCGTAAGCCAGGTTGAACACTTTGCTCTTATACCTCTCGATGAGTTGTCCGAAGGCCTCCCCGTCGCCCTCCTGGGAGAGCCGGATGAGCTCTTTTTCGTCCATCTTTCAGCACGTCCAAGGGACCTCCGAACAACAGTTAGACGGAGGTCCCGGAGAAAATCTTCCCCGATTTTACCGGTTTATATGTATAAATCCGCCATCCCAGGTTATGGTTTCAAAAAAGGGTTCCCCGGTTCCCGGGCGTCACCGGCCGGGAGCGGTTATCGTTTGACCGCTTTCCACGGGACGCTCGCGCCGTCGCCGATTTCCGCCTGACCCGACATCGTGCCGTCCTCGACCGTGCCTTTATAGACTACGGTGAATTCGCCGCGCGCAGTGATCCGGACGATCGTCCATTGGATGTCGTTGCCCTTGATTGAGCCCTCGCCGGTTGTTTCGCGGCCCCGGGGTCCCGTCATGCTGACCTTGAGGTTCTCCCCATCCTGGACGAACCTGAGCGTCGAGGTCATTTCGCCGCGCGGGGTCTTGAGGACCAGCTCCCAGGCTCCGTTGACATCGGTCTGGACAGCCGGAGCCAGGACGCCCATCACGGCCAGGGCTGATACCCCCAAAAGGGCCAGCGGCACTCTGCGCATTTCCCTTCTCCTTATCCGGGAGGTAAAAATCATTATACTCCATTTCCCGTTAACGGCAAACCACGCCGCTCGGTTACCTAGCCTTAATTATTCACAAATTGGAGAACGCTGAAGAATATGTCCCCTCTCCCTCAGGATGGGAGAGGGTTGGGGTGAGGGTGATTCAATCCTTAACCCCCTCCCCTCCATCCCCTCCCGCCAGGGGCGGGGAGCACGAAAAGCCCAAATTCATGAATAAATCAGGCTAGAATAAGAGTCTAGGAAAGTGTCTCAGGCAGCGAAAGATGGCGTATTCCGAGATAAAGTCAGCGGCTCTTAAGGGAACCGCCGCTCCGAAAGTCTAACCGAGGGCTTTACGGTAGTCTTCGGGGGTGTCGATGTCGGCGAGGACGGCCGCGGCGGGCACGTCGACCGCCAGGATGTCATCGGGATGGGCGGCCAGGAGCCCCCGCAGCCCAATTTCAGGGGAGAGGCCTTCTATATCGCGCCGGTACTTGAGGTCCAGGAGCAGGGGGTGGCCGCGTCTTCCCTCGAAGGCCGGGACGACGATGCCTTTCCGCGCGTCTTTCCAGGCGTCGATCAGGAGGTCGATTATGGGCGGCCCGATATCCGGCTGGTCGCCCAGGACAACGAGCGCCGCGCGGAAGCCGCCGGGCAAAGCCGCGATCCCCTTCTGGATTGAGGACAGCATGCCCCGCCGGAAACGCGTGTTGACGGTCACCGACACGGGGAAGCCCCTGATCTTCTTCCGGATGGCGCGCCGGCCCGAACCCAGGACAACCCAGGTGGCGTCCACCCGGGAAGCCGTAACACCGGACAGGACGGCCTCGATCATCGTGGCGCCGCGATAGGGAAGGAGGAGCTTGGGAACGCCCATCCGTCTGGACTCGCCCGCCGCCAGGACGACCGCGCCGATCATCTTTCGCCGAGGCGGAGGTTCCGCTGCAGCCGGCTTCTCACCTGGACCAGCTCGGCGGCGATGCTGACGGCGATCTCCTCGACCGTGATGGACCCGATGGGCAGCCCGATGGGGGTGTGGACCCGGTCGAATTCCGCCGCCGATGCCCAGCCCTCGCCGAGGAATCTTTCGCGGACAAGAGAAACCTTGCTCCGGCTCCCGATCATCCCGATGTAGGCCGCCTCGGACCGGACGCAGGCGCGCAGGGCGTCCGCGTCGTCCCGGTGCCCCCGCGTGACGATGACAATATAGGTATCGCGGCCGGCGGTAAAACTGCGGAGGGCGCGGCCGGGTTTGTCGACGATGAGCTGGTCGGCGTCCGGAAACCTCGCCGGGCTGGCGAACTCGGCCCGGTCATCGATCACCGTCACCTCGAACCCGAGCGGCCCGGCCAGCCGTGAGAGGGCCTGTCCGATGTGCCCGGCGCCGGCGATCAGCAGGCGGGGGAGGGGCTCGAGCGGCTCGAGGAAATCGAACCCGCCGTCCGCCGTCGTTCCGGAGGCCGGCCGTGAAACCACGGGCCTGTTTTCGCTCCGGGCCGTTTCGAGATCTTCGACCCGGCAGGAAAGGCCCGCATCCGGGACCGCGCCGCCGCCCTCCTCCACCCAGGAGCGGCGGACCTCCACCTCGCCTGAAGGGCCCGGCCGGACGCGGGTCAGCAACACGCCGCCCCGGCGGGAGCGGAGCGAATCCCGAAGCTCAAGGAAAGCGCCAAGGTGAGAAACGGGGGAAGCGTCGACCAAAATTACGGCCTCGCCGCCGCAGACCGGCTCCTCATCTTCCAGGCCTTCTCCCCGCAGGTCGAACTGGAAGACCACCGACAGGCCGGTCTCGAGGGCGGCCCGGGCGCGGCTCTCGGCCTCGGCCTCGAGAAGCCCGCCGCCCAGGGTCCCCAGAATCAGCCCGCGTTCCGAAAAAAGCGCCGAGGCTCCCGGGACCTGGGGGGTCGAGCCGCCTGTCTCGATGAGGGTGGCCAGCGCGAACGGGCCTTCTTTATCCAGCCGCCCGGCGATCGCCGGATAGATGCTTTTCACCTATTTTTTCTTGTAGCTCACCGAAAGGCTGCCGCTTCCTCCCGGCAAGATCCTGCTGTCGAACTCCGGGAGCGATTTCATGAACTCGAAATAGGCCGACGCGCCGCCCCGGCCCCAGCCGCGCCGGGACTCGTAAACATTGTGCGCCGCCAGGCAGCCTCCCGGAACGAGCTTCGGGATCACGGCCTTGGCATAATTCTCGTACCAATCTTTATCGGCGTCGATGAACACGAAGTCGAACGGGCCGGGGAGCTCGCCCGCGAGGGTGTGCGCGTCGGCCAGGCGGGCATCGACGATCTCGCCGAGCCCCGCCTCGCGGAAATTCTCGACGGCTTCGGCGTGCCGGGTCTCATCGATCTCGATGGTGATCAGCTTTCCGCCCGTCTTGCTGAGCGCCCAGGCGATGTAGATTCCGGACAGGCCGGTCGAGGTGCCGATTTCAAGCGCCCTGGTATACCCGTGACTGAGCACGATGTCATGGAGCATCTCGCCGTCCGCCTCGGGGACGTTCATGTCCCGCCACCGGTGTTCCATTTTTCCGAGAAACGCCCGGACCCTGTCATCGATGGACGGAGCGGCGCTCTGTGCCGGCGCGCTTCCGGCAAGGGAAGAAAACAGGACCGCCAGCAGCCCGGCGGTTAGGATTCCGTTGGCGATGCCTTTCATGATGGCCTCCCATTAATATAACAAATTTCTTCCGGAACCGGACAGCTTTCGGTTTCACCGCTCGCGGCGAAACCGACAATTTTGTAGCTTCCCCGACAATTTCGTCGGATTTCGCCATCTGTCTGTTCATATAAGATACAGATAATAATTGATTTGGATAATGGCACACCGATTGCTTAAGAAGGTATCCGAATCTATAATAAGGAGGCTCAAAATGAGCTACAAAAAAACAGTCGCACTCGCCGGGATGCTGGTCATCCTGGGAGCCGGCCTGGCCCTGGCGCAGACCCAGACCAAGGCCGGGGAAACCAACATGGCCCAGAACCGGGTCAAAAACCAGGTCCAGGACCAAATCCAGACCCGGACGTCGACGGCGGCCCGGACCATGTTCTTTGACGAGAACGGCGACGGCATTTGCGATGCCATCCGGGACCACGACAACGACGGGATCCCCAACGGGCAGGACGCGGATTGGCAGGCGCCGAAAGACGGGACCGGCTACAAAGAACCGGCCCGGACGCCGGCTTCTCACGGCGAATTCGGCAGCGGCGCAGGATTCCGCGGCGGAAACTCGCTCGGGAATGCGGCCTTCCGCATGGGCCTGGGCGGCCAGGGCGCGCTGGGCGGCGGCGTGTGCGACGGCACGGGCCCCAAGGGCAACGCTACCCGGAAGGGCAGAGGCTGATCAATGCCGGCTGGGAGGGACGGGGGCTCCGGCCCCCGCCCCCCTTTCCCGGCCGGGGAGAGCAAAATGCGAAAATCGCTTTTATCCATAATGCTCGTCTTGGTTCTGACGGCAGCGGGGTCGGCCCAATCGTTGAGCCTGGCCCTCCTCCAGCATTCCACGGATAACCTTTTCCAGACGCGGTACGGCGAAAAAGACAGCGTTTCCCATGTCTCGTTTTCGCTCGACCAGCCCCTGCGGCCCTTCTCCTTCTTTACGGAAGGCGCCTATGCTTACCTCGCGGAAAACAGCCGCATCAGCTTCTACACGCAGGAGGCCGGGCTGGATTACCTTCAGGCGGCCGGCGACAAGACCGCCCTCTATGCTTCGGTCAAGGCCGGCGGGGCGATCTACAGGGAGGACTACAAAGACTTCAACCATTTCAGCCTGGGTTTCCTGGGGGCGGTCAAATCCTATCTGACGCCGAGCTCGATCCTGAAGCTCACCTATGCCTTCAACTACAAGGCCTATCCCGTCGACCGGTTCGATTTTCACAGTCACCTCGTCACTTTCTCGGCGGATAAGTATCTGACAACGAGGACGACCCTCAAGGCTGAGGGTGTCTTTGGATACAAGTATTTCCTTCATCCTTTCACGACCGATTCCACCATCACCACGACCACGGAGCCGGGCGGGTCCGGCAGCGGACGGGGGCGGGGTGGAAGCCTGATCGGACAGACGGGCAGCCTCCTCGTGGCCGACGGAGCCCGCCAGGGCAGCGGCCTGCAGACGGCTTCGGTCTCCGGCCTGGTCGCCCAGGGGCTCGGGGACAAGCTCGGAATCCGGCTGTCCGGGTTCCGCCAGTGGACGCTCTCCGGGAAAAACCCGTTCGGCTCGATCGCCGAATTCTACATGGTCGAGAATCCCACCTATGACGTTTTTTCCTGGAACGGCCACGGCTTCTCCGGGGAGGCGACAGTCGAGGCCCCCTGGAACACGCAGCTGAAATTGGGCTATACTAGGTCCGTCAAGAGATTCCCGGGCATCGAAGCCGTGGACCTCGAGGGAATATCTCTCGGGCTTTTGAGACGGGACACGAGAAACCAGTGGGAGGCGCGGCTGAAGAAGGACTTTACGGCGTTCACTCTCCATGCTTTTTACAGCTACATCAATAATATTTCGAACGACCCGTTGTTTGAATGGAAGGGACACTTCCTGGGGGTCAGCGTCGAGTGGCGGTTGAACTGGAGCAAGGGAAGATGAACACGCGGCTCATCGGGGTTGCGGTGCTGTCGCTGGCCGCGCTGGGCGCGGGTTTCGGGCAGACCCCGGGCGGGCCCGGCGGGCCGCAGCCAGGTCATTTCTACAACCTCGACACGGAAAGACAGGTCGAGGGCGTCATTCAGGAAGTCATGTTCGAGCCGCTGTACGAGAACAGGGCGCCCTTCCTGGTGGTCGTGCTCGAGGAAAATAAGACGGGCGTTATCTACCGGGTCGAAGTCAGCCCCGCCTGGTTTTTTAACTATGACTTCCACAAGGGGGAGCCGGCCAAGGTCACCGGGTCTTTTTATTCCAAGGATGCGTCGAGCTGCCTCATCGCCCGGAAACTCCAGGCCGGCGGCGAGACCTTCCTGCTCCGGGACAGCCGCGGTTTCCCCAACTGGCGCGGCGGCCCGGCGACGGTCAAGGGAGGCCGCCGGGGCCGGGGAATTTGAAGCGGACGAATTTTCTGCTCTTCTTCATTCTTCCCTTCGGAGGCCTGGCCGCCATCTTCTTCCTTTTCTCTTCGCTGAACAGGGACTATGTCCAGCGGAAAGTCGAGGACCTGGCCGGGGAACAGCTCCAGGCCACCTCGGAGATCCTCCGGGTCAACGTGGCCCACCTGCTCGACGATAACGTCGATCCCGGGAAGATCATCGCCATCTCGGCCGGGGAAAAATCCATCTACTACCTGGCCCTGCTCGACGACCGCCGGTCCATCCTGAGCTGGAGCTCGCGCTACGAGGGGTATCTTCCCCTCTCCTCGAAGGACACCGACCGGACCCGGCCCTGGATCATCGCCTCGCCGGCCGGCCGGATATTCAACACCATCACGCCGGTCGCAACCGCCGCGGGCCGGACCTACCATCTCTATCTCGGTTACGCGCTGAGCGGGCTGGACAGCTTGATCAGCCGGTCCAACCACAATTTCGGGCTCGTCTTTGCCGCCCTGGTCGTCGTCGGGATCATCTTCTTCCTGGGCGTGTTCGCCCTCCAGAGGAGCTACCTGGCCAAAACCCGGGAGGCCGAGGCGGAGAAAGAGGAGAAGGAGAGGTTCCGGGAGATCTCGGGTTTGACCTCGGCGGTGGCCCACGAGATCAAGAACCCCCTCAACAGCCTGTCCCTACTCTTCGAGCTCCTCCAGAAGAACGCGCCGTCCGGGCTCCGTGAGGAGACGGCGCTGGCCAAGGCGGAGGTCCGGAAGATCTCCGATATCGTCGACCGCTTCTCGAACCTGCTCCGGCCGCCGCGTCCGCAGAAGTCACGGCTGGTTCTCCGGGAGGTCTTCGCGGCCGTCCACGAATCCGTGGCTCGGGAGCTGTCGCGGCGGGGCGTTGAGTTCAGGTACAGCGAGAGCGCCCCGATCGTCCTTGACGCCGACGAGCGCCTCTTGAGCCAGGCCCTGGCCAACCTCCTGCGCAACGCCATGGAGGCGACGGAGGCCGGCGCCGTCACCGTCGAGGCGTCGCGCCGCGGCCGGCGGGTCGTCATCCGGGTCCGCGACACCGGGCGGGGCATCCCCCCCGAGGACCTGACGCGCATCTTCGACCCGTTCTTCACGACCAAGGACACCGGGATGGGCGTCGGCCTCTACCTGACAAGAAAAATCATCGAGGCCCACGACGGCCGCCTCGAAGTCCGGAGCGAACCCGGCCGGGGCACGACGATGACGATCCTTCTCCCGGGAGGCGAGCATGAATGAAGTCCTGATTCTCATCGTCGAGGACGACCCGCTCCAGCGGCGGCTGATCAAGCAGAACCTCGAGCGCGAGGGCTACGTCGTGATGGAGGCGCCCACGGGCCGGGCGGCCCGCGAGATCGCCGGCCGCTACCCGGTCGAGATCGCGGTCGTGGACTACAAGCTCAACGGCGAAACGGGCGTCGAGGTGATCCGCGACCTGCTCCGGCAGAACCCGCTGATCACGCCGATCGTCGTCACGGCCTTCGCCAACGTCGAGACCGCCGTCGAGGCCATGCGCCAGGGGGCCTACGACTATATCGTCAAGCCGATCGATTTCGAGAAATTCCTGCTCGTCATCGAGCGGGCGCGGGAACGCCAGGGACTGCGCCGGGAGGTGAACTCCCTCCGCTCTTCGCTCGAGGACAAGTTCAGCTCGAAGAACCTCGTCCTGGAGTCGCCGCTGATGGAGGAGGTCGGGCGGCTGATCGCCAAGGCGGCCGGGAGCGAGGCGACGGTCCTCATTTCGGGGGAGACGGGCACGGGCAAGGATGTCGTGGCCAAGACGATCCACTTCTCCTCGAAGAGGAAGGATGGACCGTACCTCGCCGTCAACATCCCGTCGCTGCCCGAGACCCTGATCGAGGGCGAGCTGTTCGGGGCTGAAAAGGGCGCCTACACCGGCGCCACAGAGAAGAAGATAGGAAAATTCGAGGCGGCCTCAGGCGGAACACTCCTTCTCGACGAGATCGGCGACCTGCCCGTCCAGGCCCAGGTCAAGCTCCTGAGGATTCTCCAGGAAAAAGAGTTCTACCGGCTGGGCTCGTCGAAGGCCCTGAGGTCCGACGTCCGGATCATCGCCGCCACCAACCGGGACCTGGAGGCGCTGATGAAGGACGGCCGGTTTCGGCCGGACCTCTTCTACCGGCTGAACGTCGTCCACATCCAGGTGCCGCCGCTCCGGCAGCGGAAGGAAGACATTCCGGCCCTCGTCGACCTGTTCATCAAAAGGTATGCGCCCCGGGAGAAAAAGAAGATCGACGGCATCACCCAGGAGGCCATGGCGGCTCTCCTCCGTTATTCCTTTCCGGGGAACATCCGGGAGCTCGAGAACATCATCGAGCGGGCCGTCGTGTTCGCCGACACCGCCTTCATCACCCTGGCTGACATTCCGGTGTTCCTGAAGGAGAAGAAGGAAGACGAAGTGGCCCCCGAGGGCTTGTCCCTGGATGACCAGGTCCGGCGGCTCGAAGTCCGCGAAATCAAGCGGGCGTTCATCGAGGCGGGCGGCGTCAAAGCCCGGGCCGCCCGTGCCCTGGGCATCACCGAGCGCGTGCTCGGCTACAAGATGAAGACCTTCGGCCTGGACGCTTGACCTTTTCGCCTCCCGAACGGCCCAACCCCCTAAACCCTACTATTGCTATCGGTCCGATAGATTCTGTAGAATATGGTATCGCCCGGAAAAGGAGACGATCATGCCGCGTTCCGAAAACCGACTGAAACGACGGTCCTTCCTGAAATGGGGAGCGGCCGGACTGGCCGGCCTGTGCGTCAAACCGGCGGCTGGTTCCGGCCCGGGCGGACAATCATCCGCAGCGCCGCCGGGACCCAAGCTCGTTCACAGGACTCTCGGAAAGACGGGCCTCAGGCTGCCGGTTGTCAGCATGGGCGTCATGAACTCCGACAACCCCAACCTCGTCCGGGCGGCCCTGGACAGGGGGATCGTCCTCCTCGACACCGCCCACGGATATCAGCGCGGCAGAAACGAGGTCGTGATCGGCGAGGCCCTCAAGGGCCGCCCGCGCGACTCCTTCGTCATCGCCACCAAGGTCCCGGCCGAGCCGACGACCGAGGCCTACCTCAAGAATGCCGAAATCAGCCGCCAGCGCCTCGGGCTGGAGTATGTCGATATCCTGAACATCCATGATGTCTCGAGCCGCGGCGAGGTCGAGTCCGAGCCCGTCCTGAAAGCCCTGGAAAAGCTCAAGAAAGACGGCCGGGTCCGGTTCGCCGGCGTGACCACTCATAGCCACGAGCCCGAGGTCATCCGGGCGGCGGCCGCAACCGGGTTCCACGATGTCGTGATCACGGCCTACAACTTCCGGCAGTCCCATCGCGAGGAGGTCCGGGAGGCGATCGGCGAAGCCGCCAGGGCGGGCGTCGGGGTTATCGCCATGAAGACGCTCGCCGGCCGGTTCTGGGACAAGGAGAGGAAGCAGCCCATCAACACCACGGCCGCTCTCAAGTGGGTGCTCAATGACCCGAACGTCACCACGACCATCCCGGGCATGACCACCTTCGACCAGCTCGAGGCCGACCTGGCCGTGATGGCCAACCCGGCCCTCACCGAGCAGGAGAAAAACGACCTGCGCCTGAACACGGAGAGCGCCGGCCTCTACTGCCAGCAGTGCGGCGAGTGCCTCCGGGCCTGCCGTGAGGGCCTGCCCGTGCCTTCCCTCATGCGTAGCTACATGTACGCCTATGGTTATGGAAACCTGGGCGCCGCCTATGACCTTCTCCACAGGCTCGATCTGCCCGGCGAACCCTGCCGGAGCTGCGGCGATTGCGCCGTCCGCTGCGTCCAGGGCATCGACGTCGCCGACAGGGTGAAAGATGTGACCCGGCTCCGCGCCTTGCCGGACAGCTTCTTCGCGTAAAATAAAAAGACCTCGGCAGGGGGCGGACGGGGAGTTGCGGCTGAAGCGACCTGTGACGAAAAGGCTGGCCTCTAGGGCCGCGGGCCGATGGCCAGCTTTTTCTTGTCCACGCCGCCGCGCGTCGAGAGCACGGAAACCTCAAGCTCCGCCCCGGCGGGCTTCAGCGTCCTGACCTTCCACTTGACCTCTTTTTTCTCCCCCGACTTTAGGCAGCCCAGCTCGATGCTCTTTAAGCCTTCGGCCAGCTCGGCGTCCTTCGCGTCGAAGGAGATCTCGGCCCGGTCCGGCTTGACGATCTTCACCCGCCGGGCCATCTCCAGGGCCGTCGGCAGGAATCCCTCGTTGGTGAAGACGGCCGTCACTTCGAAGACGCCCGGCTCTTTCTTTAGGGGACGGACCTCCGCCGAGGCGATTCTCGCCCGGGGCAGGGATTTGGCCAGGAGAAGGTTGAACATGGCCTGCTTCTTGACCCATTCTTCCAGGAACTCGACGGGCGGGTTCTGGCTAAAGAACTTGGGGTTGAAACCGCCGACCTCCACCTCGCCGAGCTGGGGGTGCGCAAACCGGGTCCAGCTCTTGAACCCCCGGCCGCCCAGCGCCTCGTCATTCCAGCGCAGGACTTCGAGCTCGCTGATCCGGCCGTCGCCATCATAATCGACGACCCGGCCGCCCGACCAGAGCTCGTCGCCGTACCAGATCGAGCCGTAGGCGAAGTATCCGAAGTCGGGGGAGTGGCCGAACAGCGGACGCCCCTTTTTCTCTTCCGGCTTGTCGTCCTCCCGGTCCTCGCGCGGCAGGTTGGCATAATCCCAGAAGACGTCGCCCGAGTAGGGATAGCCGGTGATTCTTTTTCCCGCTTCGTCGAAATGGCGGTAGAGGGCGAGGTCGGCGGGGAACATCGATTCCTCGCTCCGGGAGGTCGAGGGCGGCCGCAGGTGCATCGGCACGGACGTGTCCATGGACTGGCCGACGGAGACGTTGGGGTGCTGGAGGAGGAAGACCACCACGGCCCGCGTCTCCGGCTCGGAGAGGGGATAGGCCCCGGCGCCCTGCTGGGTCTCTCCCCGGCCGGTCAGGTCCCGGCCGGGCTCGGGACGCCAGTTCTCGGGGTAGTTCCGGTGCAGGTCGAGCCCGCCGATGCCGTCTTCGTTGTACTTTCCGTCGCGGTCGTCGTCCAGGCCCTCGCTGTAAACCTCATAGTTCCCTTTGCCCTTCCCGGCCCGTTTCATCAGCCGCCCGGTCTGGTCGTCGGGATGGATGACGAATTCTCCTTTCCCGTCTTCGACCTTCCGGCGCATCCTGAAGCAGAAACCGTCGCCGTCCAGGTCCTCGGGAGCGTCCTCGTCCAGGAGGCCGTCGCCGTCGTCGTCGTGCGGCCGGACCGAGCTCCGGTTCGACTGGGCCGTGTTGAGGTAGAGCTCGGAACCGTCCGGGTTATTTTTTATCTTCACGTAGAGCGCCGACGTTTCGACGAGCCGCGTGATCTCCGGGTCCCGGCCGTAATTGGTGAGCACGTGCCAGGCGAAATAGAGCGCCGACTCGGCGGCCGTCACCTCGCCCGAGTGGCGGTTGCCCTCGAGGAACATGGCCGGCTTGTCCGTATCTTTGCCGGTGGCCCTGTTGGTGATGGTGAGCTGCCAGATCTCGCGTCCTTCGTAGGATTTCCCGACCGGGTAGAGGTCGACGAGGTTCGGGTAGTCCCGGGCCCAGGCGTTCAGGAACTCCATGACCTCGGCCAGCTTGTGGTAGTGGCGGAAATCCATTTGGCCGGCGGCAACGGGTCTTGTCTCGGGATAATCCACGGCCGGAAAAAAGCTCACGCCGTGGCGCTCCCCGGACACCGTGTACGGCCGGGGCGGCGCCTTGTCCTCGCCGGCCGCCGCCGCCAAGAACGCGGCCGCGAGGAGCAGGCCCAAGACCGCGAGCGCCCCGCCTATCCGATAAAGGTATCCATGGCTGCGCACTCTCGCCTCCTCACGTTGGTTTCGACGAGGGCGACGGCCCAGCAGGCGATCGCCTTCTCGCGCCCGATGAGCCCCAGGCCCTCGTTCGTCTTGGCCTTGATTCCGAGCGCCCCTTTGGGAATCCCGAGTAGGGGGCACAAGACGCCCTTCATGGACTCGGCGTGGGGCGCCATTTTGGGCGCCTGGGCGACGATCACCGTGTCGAGGTGAACGACCGCCAGCCGCTTCCGTTTCATCCGGAGCATCACCCGCCGGAGGAGCTCGACGCTCCGGATCCCGCGATAGGCTGGGTCCGTGTCCGGAAAGAGCCGGCCGATATCGTCATCGCCCATCGCGCCGAGCAGGGCGTCGATCACCGCGTGGACGAGGGCGTCCCCGTCCGAATGGCCGAGGAGGCCGGCCGGATGCGGGATCTCCACGCCGCCGAGGACCAGCGCCCGTCCCCGGATCAAGCGGTGGATGTCATACCCGAAGCCGATCTTATGCGCCAAGGAACGCCTCCGCGATTTTCAGGTCCGAAGGGGTCGTCACCTTGATGTTCCCGGGGTCTCCCTCGACCACCCGCACCTTGACCCCGGCCCTCTCCGCCAGCGCCGCCTCGTCAGTTGCCGCCGGGTTCTTCCGGCCGGCCCGGCGCAGGGCCTTGTCCAGCACGGCATACGAAAAACCCTGCGGCGTCTGAACGCGGTAGAGGTTGGCCCGCTCGACCGTCCGGGCAACTTTTCCCCGGACAACCTCCTTGATCGTGTCTTCGACCGGGACGACGGGAATGGCGGCGCCGCCGCGCCGCGCCGCCCGGATGACCCGGCTGATGACCTCCCGGCTGACCAGCGGCCGGACGCCGTCATGGACCAGCACGACATCGCCGGCCCCGGCCCGGACCCGCGCGAATCCCCGCCGGACCGAGTCCTCCCGCCGGCGGCCCCCCCGGACGACCGCCCTGATCTTCGGGTGGCGCCCGAGGAACGGCGCGCCGTCCTTCTCGTCGGGCAGGACGAGGACGATCCCGCCCACCTCGGGATGGGCTTCGAAAGCGTCGAGCGTCCAATCCAGGACCGGCCGCCCCTTGAGCGCCGCGAATTGCTTGGCCGACCCGAACCGCCGGCCCCGGCCGGCCGCGACGATGATGGCCCAAACATCCCTCATCTGGACTCTTCGTTGTAACGGCCGAAGATCATCTTGCCCACGGTCGTCTGGAGAACGGAGGTGACCGTGACGTCGATGTTCTGGCCGATCATCCGCCGTGAATTGTCCACCACCACCATCGTGCCGTCGTCGAGATAGCCCACGCCCTGGTCCTTTTCCTTGCCCTCTTTGATGACGAACACCTTCATCAGCTCGCCCGGCAGGACGACCGGCCGCAGGGCGTTGGCCAGCTCGTTGATGTTCATGACCAAGATGCCGCGCAGCTTGGCCACTTTATTGAGGTTGACGTCGTTGGTGACGAGCTTGCCGTCGAGCTGCCTGGCCAGCTCCATGAGCTTGGAGTCGACGTCCCGGATCTCGGGGAAATCCATCTCCCAGATGACGACCGAGATCTGGGAGGACTTCTGGAGATGATTGAGGACGTCCAGCCCGCGCCGGCCCCGCTGCCTCTTGAGCGCGTCGGGCGAATCGGCGATGAGCTGCAGCTCCTTGAGCACGAACTGGGGGATGACCAGGGTGCCCTCGATGAACCCCGTGTCGCAGAGGTCGGTGATTCTGCCGTCGATGATGACGCTCGTGTCCAGGATCTTGTAGCTCCGGCCGAGGGTCTTCTCCTTGAAGAACCGGAAAAGGTGGGCCGGGTCGAGCCACTCCGATTTCTGCGTCCCGACGAGGAACCCGATGTACGGCAGGATGATCAGGAAAAAGATCCGGATGAACATGCCGGTGGCCGCGTCCGTGCTGATCTTCTGGTAGATCGCGCCCAGCGACCAGCCCAGGAAGACCCCCGCGTAGGTGCCGACGGTCGAGCCCCAGATGATCTTGAACTGGGTCTTGCGGACGATCGTCTCCAGGTACATGATGACGGCGCTGGCGGCGAAGGCCACGCCGGCGCTGGCCGGCCGCGGCAGCCCGAAGATCGGGAAAAAATAGCCCGCGGCCGAGATGCACAGGATGATGAAGAACCGGAAGATAAGAATGCCCATGAGTCCCATCCTTTATAATAGAACTAAAAAATGATCGGCAGCGCTTCCCGGATGTTTTGAACGCCCAGCAGCCGCGTCTTGGGCAAATCCTCCTTCTCCAGCATGGCCAGGTTTCCCTGCGGGAGGATGACGGTTTCAAACCCCAGCGACAGGGCCTCCTTGACTCGTGCTACCGGAGCGCTCACGGACCGGATTTCGCCGCTCAGCCCCACCTCGCCGAAGACGACGACCTCCCGGGGCAGGGGCTTGTTCTTGACGCAGGAGACGACCGCCAGCACGGCGCCCAGGTCGGCCGCCGGCTCGTCGATGGCCAGGCCGCCGGCCACGTTGAGATAGACGTCCTCGCCGCCGAAGTGATACCCGAGCTTTCTCTCCATGATGGCCAGGAGCATGGCGGTCCGGAAATGGTCGAGGCCGACCGTCATCCGCCTCGGGCTCCCGGCAAACAGGGTGGGCGAGACGAGCGCCTGGATCTCGGCCAGGAGCGGCCGCGTTCCCTTGATCGTGGAGATGACGACGCTCCCGGCCGCCTCGGCCGGGCGTTCCTTGAGGAAGAAGGCCGAGGGATTGGCGACGGCCTTGAGCCCCGCCGCCCCCATCTCGAAGATGGCCAGCTCAGAAACCGGGCCGAACCGGTTCTTGAGCGCGCGCAGCACGCGGTGGCTGTGATCACGCTCGCCCTCGAAGAGGAGGACGACGTCGACCATGTGCTCGAGCGACTTCGGCCCCGCCAGGGAGCCTTCCTTGGTGATGTGCCCGATCAGGAAAGAGGAGACCTGGTTTTTCTTGGCGAACCGGAAAATCTCGTTGGCGGCCTCGCGGACCTGGCTGATCGTCCCCGGGCTCGACGACAGCTTGGCCGAAAAAACCGTCTGGACGGAGTCCACGACCAGGACCCTGGGCTTGACCTTCTCCGCCTGGGCGATGATCCGCTCCAGGCTCGTCTCGGCCAGGAGGTAGAGATCGCCGCCCTGGACGCCCAGCCGGTCGCCCCGCAGCTTGATCTGCTCGAGCGATTCCTCGCCGGATACATAAAGCACCCGTTCGCCGTGCTCGGCGAAATCCCGGGACACCTGGAGAAGGAGCGTCGACTTGCCGATGCCGGGTTCCCCCCCGATGAGGATGAGAGATCCCAGGACGACGCCGCCGCCCAGAACCTTGTTGAATTCCTCGACCTCCACCCGGAGGCGCGGCTTCTCGAATTCCCGGATGTCCTTGTAGAGAAGCGCCTCGGAGGTCGAAAACGAGTATTCGGCCGGGGCCGCCGGCTCGTCGGGCTCCTCCACCAGGCTGCTCCATTCGCCGCAGCTCGGGCAGCGGCCCAGCCACTTGGGCGAACGGAACCCACAGGTCTGGCAGATGAAGACCGTCTTTATTTTGTCTCTCACCGGACTCCCAGGCCGAGCCCGACATAGAACTGCCGGTTCGAGGATTGCCCGAGATCGTCGACGCCGGCCACGAGATGCAGGTACCGGACCAGGGAAAACTGGGTCATGAAACGGAACCGGGGCCCGAGGTCACGGTAAAAATCATAGCCTTCGAGGCTGAACACGAGCCGGTCGTCGAGGGCCATCAGGTCGAGGCCCGCCCCAAAAGTCGACTCGATGATCCCCGCCCGGGCGGCCACCGCGTTCCAGCGCAGCCCGCCTTCGGCCGAATAGGTGAACCTGTCCAGAACCGGGTCCCGGACCGCCTGCCCGAAGACAAAATACCTCGGCGACAGCGCCAGCCCCAAGGTCGCCACGCTCTTGGTTTTTTCGCTGTCCGCCAGGTAGTCCAGCCGGAACAACCCGATCGGCCGGGCCGCGCCCAGGGGCTCGACGATCCGGTCGACGCCCGCCAGGGTCGTCCTGGCCGACTCGTAGAGCTCGGGATCCTGGACCAGCTTCCCCACCGTCCCCTCGCCCTTGTCGATTTTCTCCAGGGTCTGCCGGAGCATCCGGACCGATTCCTTGAGGTCGTCGAGGATTTGGCCGGCCTTCTCGACATCGGACTTCACCGACTCCCTGTTGTCGTCGGCGACTCCCTTGAAGGCCCCGATCGTCTCCTCCAGGTTCCGGGACAGCGAGGCGATCTGCTTGTCCAGGTCCCGCGAGGCCCGGGCGATCCCCTGGATGCCGGTCCGGAGGTTCTTCCCGTCCGCGGCCATCAAGTCCCGGAGCTCCCCGGTGAAGGCGTTCAGGTTGGCCAGCGTCTCGCGGAGGTCGGTCTGCGATGCCTCGCCGGTGACCTTGTTCAGCGACTCGCCCAGCTTCTTGATCTCATCCCCGATGGTCACCGCCATGTTTCCCAGCTGGTCGAAGCCGACCCCCGCCGTCGTCTCGATAGCCCCGCCCGGGCCGAAATACTCGGCCTTGTCGCTGGGCGTGATCTCGATATACTTTTCGCCGATGAAACCGAGAGACGACAGGGAGGCCTTGGAGTCCTTGGGGACGCGGTACTGGGGAAAAATGGACATGACGACCCGGGCCCGCCGGTCCGCCAGCCGGATGTCCTTGACGTAGCCGATCTTGACGCCCGCCAGCCGGACGGCCGCCTGATTCTCGAGCCCGGTCGCCGTCTGGAAATAGGCGTCGAGCTCGTACCCTCCCCTCCTGAACCACCTGGACAAGTCGCCCACGATAAAGATCAGCAGGCCCAGGATCATGAAGGCCCCAGCCAGGAAGATGCCAATTTTCAGTTCACGTTTCATTGTCCGTCCTCATTGACTACCAGGTCTTGATCGGCCCCTGGGACTCCCCGTGGATGAACTGCTGGACGATCGGGCTCCGGGAGTTCCGGATCTCATCCGGCGTCCCCACCTCGATGATGACCCCTTCGTAGAGCATCGCGATCCGGTCCGCGATCTTAAAGGAGCTCGCCATGTCGTGCGTGATGACCACCGAGGTCACCCCCATGTCCCGCTTCAGCATGTTGATGAGGTCGTTGATGGCGTCGGCCCGGATCGGGTCGAGACCCGTCGAGGGCTCGTCGTAGAGCATGATCTCGGGCTGGTAGGCGATCGCCCGGGCCAGCCCGACGCGCTTCTTCATCCCGCCGCTGAGCTCGAAGGGCATCATGTCCTCGACCCCGTGGAGCCCGACCCGAGACAGGCTCTCCCGGACGATCGCGCAGATCTCCTCGGGCGGGAAGTCCGTGTGCCGCTCCAGGCCGAAGGCCACGTTCTCCGCGACCGTCATCGAGTCGAACAGCGCCGCCCCCTGGAACAGCATCCCGAACTTGCCGGTGAACTGCTGGAGCTCGTCCTCGTCGAGCTTCGTCACCTCTATTCCGCCGATCCAGATCTCGCCCAGGTCGGGCTTGAGGAGCCCGATGATGTGTTTGAGGAGGACGCTCTTCCCCGAGCCGCTCTGCCCGATGACCACCATGGTCTCGCCCTTGACGATCTCCAGGTTCACCCCCCCCAGGACCTGATTATCCCCGAAAGACTTCTGCAGGTTGACGATGCGGATCATTGGCTTAATGTCGCGGGCAGCACCTTGCTGATGAAAAAATTGAGGATCAGGATCGTGATGCTCGAGAGAACGACCGTCCGGGTGGTGGCCCGGCCGACGCCCTCGGCGCCCCCCTCGGTCTCCATCCCCTGCCAGCAGCCGACGATGGCGATCACGATGCCGAAAACCGCCGCCTTGATCAGGCCCGTGATGACGTCCCAGATCTCCATGTATTGCAGCGTGTAGGAAAGATAGGTCACCCGGTTCACGCCCATCAGGACGACCATGTAGAAATAACCCGAGGCGATGCCGATGATGTCCCCGTAGAGGGTCAGGCAGGGCGTCATGATGAACGCCGCCAGCATCCGCGGCACGACCAGATAGCGGACGGGGTTCGCGCCCAGGCTGTGGAGGGCGTCGATCTGCTCGGTGATCTTCATCGTCCCGATCTCGGCCGCCATGGACGAGCCGACGCGTCCCGAGATCATCAGCCCGACCAGGATGGGAATCAGCTCCTTGGCCAGCCCGAGCGTGATGATCGGGCCGCCGTAAGCCTCCGACCCGACCCCGATATACCGGTGAAACCCGATATACGTCTGAAACCCGAAGACGAGTCCCCCGAAGGCCGCCGTCAGGGAGACCACCGGCAGCGACCGGACTCCGATCTCCTCGAGCTGCTGCCGGAAGGTCTGGTGCTCCCGGGGCCTCTTCAGGAGGTTCCGCAGGGTCTTGCCGAACAGAATCCCCACCTCGCCGAGCTGCACGAACGCCCGGTAGGTGAGGGTTCTTCGGAGCAGCGATTCGAACATCTCAGGCTTCCGGGTACTGGAAATCCATCTCGGCGTTGGCGAACCGGGCGTACTTGCCGATGAAGGCGAGCTTGAAGATGTCGGTCGGCCCATTCCGCTGCTTGGCGACGTTGATTTCCGCGATCCCGTGAAGGCTCTCGTCGAGCGGCGCATAGACCTCGGGCCGGTAGATGAAAATGACCACGTCGGCGTCCTGCTCGATGGCCCCGGATTCGCGGAGGTCGGAGAGCTGCGGCCGGGGCTCCCGCCGCCCCTTCTCGGGCGCCCGGCTCAGCTGGGATATGCCGACGACCGGGATCTGGAGCTCCTTGGCCAGCTCTTTCAGCGACCGCGAGATGAAGGCCATCTCCTGGTTCCTGTTCTCGAACCGGCTGCCGGGCCGCATGAGCTGGATGTAGTCGATGAACAGGATGTCCAGGTTCCGCTCCAGCTTCAGCCGCCGGGCCTTGGCCTTCATCTCCATGACGGTCAGGCCCGGCGTCTCGTCGATGAAGATCCGGGCATGGGCCAGCGCCTCGCCGCTGAGCTTGATCTTTTCGAACTCCCGCTCGCTCAGCGCCCCGGTCCGCACCCGGCGGATGTCGAGCTGGCTGTCGGCCGCCAGCATCCGGATGACGATCTGTTCCTTGGCCATCTCCATGGAGAAGAACCCGACGGCCCGGTCGGTGTTCATCCCGACATACTGGGAGATATTCAGGCAGAGGGCGGTCTTGCCCATCGACGGCCGCGCGGCGACGATGATCATCTCCGATTTCTGGAGGCCCGAGGTCAGGTCATCGAGCAGCCGGAAGCCCGTGGGCACTCCGATAACAGCCTCCCGTCGTTCGACGAACTCGGCGATCATGTCGATCGTCGGCCGCGTCAGCTGGCTCACCGGAATGAACCCGGCCTTGATCCGCTGCTCGGCGACCTCGATGATCGAGGCCTGGGCCTCGTTGAGCAGCTCGTCGGCGTCCTCTTTCTGCTCGTAGCTCGCCGAGATGATCTTGGCCGAGGAGAGGATGAGCTTCCGGAGCAGCGATTTCTCCTTGATGATCTGGGCGTAGTACTCGATGTTCAGGCTCTTGGGGACGCCGTCCATGAGCGAGCCGATGTAGGACGCCCCGCCCACCTCGTCCAGGTCCCCCGCCTTGCCGAGCTCCTCGCTGAGCGTCAGGAGGTCGACCGGCCGGCCCTTGTCGATGAGCGCGATGATCCGGCCCAGGATCCGGCGGTTGGCGTCCTTGTAGAAGTCCTCGGGCGCGATGACCGACAGGACGGTGTTGAGGTTTTGGTTGGAGACCAGAATCCCGCCCAGGACCGTCCTCTCCGCCTCGGGGCTGTACGGCGGAGTCTTCTTCAGATACATGAGGTCGAGTTCCATGGCCAACCTCTCCGGCGGAGCGCGGGCGCCCGCCCGCGTCTCCCCCGCTATCCCCTAGCCCCGGGTTTCTTCCGACGCTGCCCCGGGCTTCGCTTCTTCCGCCGGCCCTTCTTCCTTCCGGACCTCCACCCTGAGGGCGGCCTTGTCGTCATGGAAGACCTTGACCGGCACGGTATAGTTTCCCAGCCTCTTGATCGGCTCGTCAAGCGTGATCTTCTTTTTCTCGATCTCGAACCCCAGCTTGTCCAGGGCGTCCTTGATGTCCGAGGCGCTGACCGAGCCGAAAATCATGTCCTTCTCGCCCGACTTCCGGGTGAAGGTGAGGGTCAGCTCCTCGAGCCGGCGGATGACGTCCTGATAGGACTCGCGCTCCTTTTCCACCTTTTTTTTCATCGACTGCCGCTCGATCTCGATCATCTTCTGGTTGGACGGGGTGACCTCGAGGGCCAGCTTCTTGGGCAAAAGATAGTTCCGGCCGAAACCCGCCGAGACGTTGACGACCTCTCCCTTGCGGCCGACGTTTTCGACGTCCTGTTTCAGGATGATCTTCATGTCAGTCTTCCGTGTAGGGGAGGAGCGCCATCAGCCGCGCCCGTTTCACCGCGGTGGCGAGCTTCCGCTGATGGTAGGCGCACGTGCCGGTCACCCGGCGGGGCGAGATCTTGGCCCGCTCGGGCATGTACTTGCGCAGGATGTCCACGTTCTTGTAGTCGATCTCGCGGAGGTTCCTCTGGCAGAACCGGCAGAACTTCCGCTTGGGCGGAAAGTACTTCCTGTAGGATGGTCTCTCGGAGCGTTCTTCTCTGGCCATCTCACTTCACCTCTTGGGATTCCGGGGCGGCCGGTCCGGCGGCGGCGCCGCTTTTGGGCTCCGGCGCTTCCGCGGCCGGCGCGGCCTTCTCTTCGGCGCCGGGCTCCTTTTTCTTCTTCCGGCGGAGCGTGCCCTTGGCGTCCTTCTTCAGGGTCAGGTAGCGCAGCACCGCGTCGGACTGCTTGAACCGCCGCTCCAGCTCGACCGGGATGTCCGACCGTCCCTCATAGTGAAAAAAGACGTAGAAGGCCTCGCCGAACCGGTCGATCGCGTAGGCCATCCGCCTCTTGCCCCACCGCTCCTGACGGACCAGACGTCCCTGTTTCTGGGAAATGACCTCGATCATCTGGTTGATGATCTTCTCGGTGTCCTCTTCGGAGAGGTTCGGGGCGAGCAAAAAACCCGTTTCATAAAGCAGCATGTGACCTCCTTATGGATATTCAAGCTCCTTCTTCTTACGAGAAGGAACAAGGAGCGTTATTTCCCGGCTAAGCCGTGTCCTTCCTGTTAAACCTATTCATGGCCTGGTCGATCCGGCCGTCGACAATTATCTCCAGGGCTTCCTCGGCCCGGGCCAGGGCGTCATCGAGCCGGGCGCGGTCGTCCCGGCTGAAGGGCGAGAGGACAAACCGGACCGCGTCGGCCCGCTCGGCCAGCGGCCCGATGCCCAGGCGGATGCGGGGAAAAGCCGTCGTGCCGATCTCGGCGACGACCGAGCCCAGGCCCTTGTGGGAGCCCGGGCTGCCGGCTCTCCGCACCCGGATCTCGCCCAGGGCGATATCCAGGTCGTCGTAGATGACGACGGCGCTCTCCGGCGGCGCCTGGTAGCCGGCCAGGAGCTCCCTCACCGCCACTCCGCTCAGGTTCATATATGTCTGCGGCAGGGCCAGCACCAGCCGCTGGCCGTCCCGCCGGAACTCGGCCACCCTGGCCGAATACTTCTTTTTCTTGACCTCAACGTCCCACCGCCGGGCCAGCCGCTTGATGAACAGGAAGCCGGCGTTGTGCCTCGTCCCGGCGTACTCGCGGCCCGGATTTCCCAGGCCGACGACGATCCACAACGATCACTCCTTCTCTTTCCCCTTTTTCTCTTTCCCCTCTTCCTCTTCCTTCACGGCCCGCTCTTTCTTGATGACCTCGGGCTCGGTGGGCTCGGCCGCGGCGGCGACTTCCTCGACCGGCTTGACCACTTCCTCTTCCTTGTGCGGCACGCCGATGACGGCGATGACCGTCGCGGGATCGGTCACGAACTTCACGCCGGCGGGAGCCGCCACCTCGGCGATCTTGAGCGATTGATGGAGATGCAGGCCGCTGATGTCCACCTTGATATTTTCGGGGATGTCCCTGGGCAGGCACTCGATCTCGACCTCGCGGGTCATGAAGTCCACAAACCCGCCCTCGGTCTTGACGCCCACGGGCTCGCCCTGGAGCAGGAAGGGCACCGCGACGCGAAGGGCCTTGTCCATGGAGATCTGGATGAGGTCGGCGTGGACAAGCTCGTCCGTGCTGGGCTCGACCTGGAGATCTTTGAACATGGCGTCCTGGAGCCGCTCGTCGAACGCCACCTTGAAGATCGTGTTCTCGCCGCTCTCCGATTTCAGGATGGCGAAGACGTCCTTCTTCACCAGCGTCAGCGGCACGCTGGCCGCCCCCTCTCCGTACAGGACGGCGGGGATCCGGCCGTCTCTTCTCAGCCGCCGGGCGGCGTTCTTCCCGAAGACGTCGCGTTTTTCGGCTTTAATCGTAACACTCATCATGACCTCCTTAGAGAAACAGCGAGCTCACCGAGCTGCCCTCGTTGATCCGGCGGATGGCCTCGCCGAACAGGCCGGCTACCGAGAGGAGGGCGACCTTCGGACTGGCCGCGGCCTCGGCGGTGAGCGGCATGGTATCGGTGACGATCAGTTTTTCGATCGGGGAGCTCTCGACCTTCTCGATGGCCGGGCCCGACAGGACCGGGTGCGTGCAGGCGGCCAGGATCCGGCGCGCGCCCTCTTTCCTAAGGGCGTCGGCGCTCAGGACGAGCGTCCCCGCCGTGTCCACCATGTCATCAAAAATGACCACGTCCCGGTCCTTGACGTCGCCGATGACGTGCATCACCTTGGCCTCGTTGGGAGCGGGCCGGCGCTTGTCGATGATGGCCAGTCCGGCCCCCATCCTTTTCGCGAAATCCCGAGCCCGGCCCACGCCGCCCGCGTCGGGAGAGACGATGGTCAGCTTTCCCAGGCCGAGGCCCCCGATGTGGCTCGCCAGGACCGGGGCCGAGGTGAGGTTGTCGGCGGGGACCGAGAAGAAGCCCTGGATCTGCGGGGAGTGGAGGTCCATGGTCAGGACCCTGTCCGCGCCCGATGTCTCGATAAGGTCGGCCACCAGGCGCGCCGAGATCGGCACCCGCGGCCGGTCTTTCCAATCCTGACGGGCGTAGCAGTAATACGGGATCACCGCCGTGAGGCGCTCCGCGGAGGCGCGCTTGGCCGCGTCCAGCATCAGGAACAGCTCCATGAGGTGGAAGTTGGCGTCGAAGGAGCCCGTCTGGATGATGAAGACGTCCTCGCCGCGCACGTTCTCGTCGATATAACTGTGGATCTCGCCGTCGCTGAAACGGCTCAAGACGCATTTGCCGAGTTCGATCTTCAGATAGCGCGCGATCTCCCCGGCCAGGGGCCTGTTCGACGAACCCGCGAATACTTTCATTATCCTTTCCTTACTTTATGCCTTGTCTACATTAAACTGGGGCGGGAGGATTCGAACCTCCGGATGACGGGTCCAAAGCCCGTTGCCTTACCGCTTGGCTACACCCCAGCCGTCACTCTGAGCCAGTAGCGCTCCCGGGAGAGCGTCTCCATGAGCCGGGCTTCCTCGGGCCCGGTCCACGCGGTCCGGGCCCGGCGGGCGCTCTCGCGGTCTCGATAGAGGCCGAAAACGGCCGACCCGGAGCCGCTCACCATGGACAGCACAGCCTCGTTTTGATAAAAAAAGCTCTTGATCGTTTCTAACCGAGGAAACAGGTTAAAGACGGTCTCTTCGAGCCTGTTCTCGAGCAGCCCGAAGACTTTTCGCTCCAGGAACCTGCTAATTTTACTGTCTTCAGGGGGGGAAGTCAAGGGAAGGCGGCCGTAGACATCGGCCGTCAGCGAGGGAAAAGGCGGCAGGATCAGGACTCCAAACAAAGGAGGAAGGTCGGGAAGCGGCGTCAGCGCATCCCCCCGCCCCTCTCCCAGGCACAACCCGCCCTCCAGGAAATAGGGGACATCGGCCCCGAGAGAGGCGGCCAGCCTTCCGAGCTCGGACCGTCCCAGGTTCAGGTCCCAGAGAATGGAGAGAGCGTGGAGCGTCATGGCGGCGTTGCCGCTCCCGCCGCCCAGGCCTCTTCCCGGAGGGACCTGTTTCGTGACCCGGATTTCGACGCCCGGTCCGACGCCGTAGGCCTGTTTCAGGAGCCGGGCCGCCTTGAGGACGAGGTTCCTCTCGTCCCAGGGGATCGACGGGTCCGTCCCGGAGAGGGCGATCGCGCCATCGGCGTCGGGCAGGAACTCCAGCGTGTCGCCGAAATCGATGGACTGGAAGAGAGTCCGGATCTCGTGATACTTGTCCGGCCGGCGGCCCAGGACCTCGATGCCCAGGTTGATCTTGGCGAAGGACCTAATCTTCATTTTTCAGCAGTTTTTCGATCTCGGACCAGCCGACGGCCCGGAAGCGCTCATCTTCCAGAAACGACAGCCGGAGGGCCCCCTCCCGGGGCGGCTGGTTGAACCGGAGCCGGATGATCCTCAGGCTGCCCTGGTCGGTCCCGTTGGAGAAAGAGACCGTCCGGGGGATCCGGCCGCCGTCGATAAACTCCCGGACCGAAAACTCCAGGCCCTCCCGGCGCCCGCCGACGAACCGGCCCCCGTCATCAGCCTCCAGGCGCCAGCCGCTGAGCTCCTCTGCTCGGCCGCTCAGGAGAGAGGACAGCTCTGCCGGGGTGATATCAAACCCCAGGAGCCTGGTCATGACCTCGGAGCGGCCGGCTTCCCAATAGACATGCTTTCCGGGAAGGACAAGGTAGGCCGTTTCCCCCTCGAGGACTAGACGGGCCGCCGTCCGGTTCAGCGGGTCGCTGATCTCGATCCGCCCCCGGTCGGGGAGGACGATGAGGAAAGAGAAACGGGACTTGGAAGAAACGCCGTCCCGCGCCAGCCTCCACGAAGCGTAGCCTTCGACCGATTCCACGGCCGGCGGAACGGTCCCGACCAGGGGTTGGACGCGGAAGCAGGCCGCCGTGCCCAGGACCAGGCTGCCCGCGAGAAAGAACGGCAGAATCCCCCAGCAGGCCATGGGGTGCTCTTCCGGCGCTCGAGCCGCCACGTCCCCTCCTCTATTAAAGACAGGACGGCGTCATCGTCAGGGTATCAATCCAGGCGGAACCCGTAGTCGTCGGTCTTCTTCGCCGCCTTTTCCCGGTGGCCGGCCGGCTGGCGAGGCCCGTCCTTGGCCGGCTGCCCCTCTCCCAGACGGAACCCGTAATCCTCCGTCTTGACCGGCGGGGGCGCTTTCTGCCGGCGCTTGCGCAGCAAAGGGTACAGCGGAGAGCGGATCCGCTTGCCGAAGCAGCTGAGCCGCGGGTTCAGAATCAGAAGCAGGATGAAAGCGGCGAAGGCGATCAGGATGCCGTAGGAGCCGAATCTCATGTTATTACCTTAGCCGAGGGCCGCGCCGGTGAGAGCGGGAGCCCTCAGACGTCTTCCTGGAAATTCGGGATCTTGGCTTGTTCCTTGGATTTCCCGAGCTTGAAGCCCGCATAAAAAGCGGACAGCACGAGCAATATACCGAAGAGCCCCTTGAAGAAATCTTTCATTATTTCAGCCTCACGCTGATGTTTTATTTTCGCTGAACACAAAAAAAAAGTCAAATAGGCTCAGGGACCGTGCCCGCTCCGGCTCTCATACGGCCCTCTTCATGAGCCAATCCTCGCCTCACCAAATAAGAAAGCACGAGATTGATTTTAATTTGACTGATGATAACATGAATGGTGAGGGAAAAGATGAATAAACGATGTCTCTTGTTATTGGCCTCTCTGTCCATTTCGGCGGTTTCGTTGGCGCAGGGGACGCGGCCGGCCGTCTTCGCCGGCGCGTTCTACGACGCCGACCCGGCGCGGCTCGCCGGTCTGGTCGACGGCTATCTCAAGAACGCCGCGGACCCGCCGGCCGCGGCCGCGGACGCGAGACTCCTGATCTGCCCCCACGCCGGTTACATCTTCTCGGGACAGACAGCCGCCTATGCCTACCGGGTCGTCCAGGACCGGCCGTTTGCCACGGTCGTCGTGGTGGGCACGTCCCACCAGTATCCGCTGGACGGCGCGTCCATCTATCCCAAGGGAGGGTTCGAGACGCCGCTGGGCACGGTCGCGGTCGATGAAGCGCTCGCCTCGCGGATCGCCAAGGCCTCGGGGTTTTCCTATGTGGCGGAGGCCCACGAGAAAGAGCATTCCGTCGAGGTCCAGGTTCCCTTCATTCAGAGGGCGCTCCCCGGCGCCAGGATTGTCCCCGTCGTGCTGGGCTATCCGACCAGGGCCAATGTCAACGCCCTCGCCAAGGGACTCGGCGAAGCGCTGGCCGCGCCCGGAGTCCTGATTGTCGTCTCGACCGATCTGTCGCATTATCTCACCAAGGAAAAGGCCAACGCCGCCGACGCCCGGACGATCGATCTTATCCGGAAGGCGGACGCGGGCGCCATCGCGGACCGGTGCGCCCGGGGCGAGAACATGATGTGCGGCGGAGGGGGCGTGGCCGCGGCCCTCATCGCCCTGAAGAAACTCGGCGCGCCGAGGGTGGAGGTGCTCCGGTACACGGATTCATCGCCCGTCACCGGGGACACGAGCCAGGTGGTGGGCTATCTGGCGGCGGCCGTGAGCCCGGGGACGACGGCCGCCGGGTTCTCGCTCTCGCCGGCCGAACAAAAGG
>Ga0154742_1126_pt9 | contig 28700 bp, 27 predicted proteins | sample Rifle2008BG16ft_FD_105750 | JGI IMG/M metagenome (GOLD analysis project Ga0154742, IMG submission 105750) | Candidatus Aminicenantes bacterium RBG_16_63_16 | reverse complement strand
CTGACTTCCTTGCTCCGCGACCCCTTGCCGATCGTGCCCTTGAGGCCGAGCGCGTGGAGCGTGGGCGCGTAGGAGTCCATGCGGTAGCTTGTTGTCGGCCCGGCCGAGCCGATGGCCTTTCCCGGCCGCGCCGGCGTGGGCCCCACGTAATAGATCAGCTGGCCCTTGATGTCGACCGGGAGATCCTTGCCCTCTTTGATCAGGTCGATGAGTTTCTTGTGGGCGGCGTCGCGCCCCGTCAGGAGGTACCCGGTGATGAAAACCTTATCGCCGGCGCGCAGCTTTTCGATGACCTCATCGGAAACAGGCGTCTGGATTCTGTGTTCGGCCATTGCCTATCCTCCTCGCGTGCGATCCGCGGCGTCGGGACCTGCCCCCTCGCGGGTCAGGGCCTCGGGGGCCCGGCCTCTGCCCAAGTGGTTCGGGGACTAGAGCTTGGTCTCCGCCACCGTGTTCTTGACGACGCCGGCCGTCTTCTGGAGCATGGCCATCTCGTCGTCCGTGAGCTTGATCTCGAAGATCTTCTCCAGGCCCTTGGCGCCGATCAGGACCGGAACGCCGATGAACAGGCCGTGGATGCCGTACTCGCCCTCGCACAGCGCGGCGGCGGGCAGGACGCGGCGCTTGTCCTTGAGGAAGGACTCGGCCATGATGATGGCGCTCCAGGCCGGGCTGAAGAACGCCGAGCCCTTGCCGAAGAGCTTGACGATTTCGGTGCCGGCTTCGCGGGTCCGGAGGACGAGCTTATCGATCTGCTCTTTGGTCGCGATCTCGGCGAGCGGCACGCCGCCGACCGTGGTCAGCCGGGGCAGGGGGACCATATCCGGGCCGTGCCCACCGAGCACCGTCCCGGCGACGTCGGCCACGGAGACTCCGAGCTCCATGCCGACGAAGGCGCGCCAGCGGGCGGTGTCGAGCGTCCCGGCCATGCCCACGACCTGGTGCTTGGGGAAGCCGGTCAGCTTGTAGAACGCGTAGACCATGGCGTCGAGCGGGTTGGTGACGACGATGCAGAACGCCTTGGGCGCGTACTGCTTGATGCCCGCCGCGACGTTCGTAATGATCGCGATGTTGGTGGCCAGCAGGTCCTCGCGCGTCATCCCGGCGATGCGCGGCTTGCCGGCCGTGATGATGGCTACGTCGGCGCCCTCGATGTCCTTGTAATCGCCCGTGCCGACGATGTTGGCGTCGTAATTTCCGTGCGGCGCCATCTCCATCAGGTCGAGGGCCTTGCCTTTGGCGGGGTTGACGAAATCGCCGATATCCAGGACGACGATGTCGCCGAGCTCCTTCATGGCCGCCAGCATGGCCAGGTTCTGGCCGATCTGGCCGCCGCCGATCAGCGCAATCTTCTTTCTCTGATAGCTCACCATGACCTCCTCATTTTTCTATCGAATTTAAAATTGCCGGGGAGCGGGGCGCTCCCGCAATTTTTTGCCGGTTACGGCGCTCCGGGCGCAAACCTCTCTATGCGGCATGACAAGCTTCGGACTCGGCCGGACTCAGGGAGTCCAGAATATATTGAAATCCGGGACGCGAGTCAAGGCCAATTTGGAGCCGGCTTGGCCGTGGTCCAAGCCCCTGGCGGATGCTCGGTTCCGTCCCGCTTTTTCGGCCCGAACCTTACCCCTTGACGGATCCTTCCCAACGTTTCTCGAGCCCGGCGTCCTGGATGGTCTCCATCAGGTAATCGGTGAAGGCCATGCCGGTGGCGCCGGTCGGCCGGCCGGTGACAACAAGCTTCTTCTCGTACTGGCCGCAGACATCGAGCGCCATCTCGAGATGCTTCCCGCGCTCGGTAAACCCGATGTGGTTGAGGAGCATGGCGGCCGCCCGGATCATCGAGGCCGGGTCGGCGTACTGGGCGCGGCCCTCCTTGACCATGCGCGGCGCCGAGCCGTGGATGGCCTCGAACATGGCGTACTGCTTGCCGATGTTGGCGCTTCCGGCGGTGCCCACGCCGCCCTGGAACTCGGCGGCCTCGTCGGTGAGGATGTCGCCGTAGAGGTTGGGCAGGACCATCACCTGGAAATCGCGGCGCCGCTTCTCGTCGACGAGCTTCGCCGTCATGATATCGATATACCAGTCGTCGACCTCGATGCCCGGATATTCCTTGGCCACCCGGTAGAAATTCTCGAGGAAGCGCCCGTCGGTCGTCTTGACGACGTTCGCCTTGGTGACGCAGGTGACGCGGGTGCGGCCGTTCTTCTTGGCGTGCTCGAAAGCCAGGCGGCAGATGCGCTCGGCGCCCGGCGCCGTGATCAGCCGGAAGTCAATGGCGATGTCCTCATCGACTTCGATCCCGAACGGCCCGAGGGCGTAGAGGTCCTCGGTATTTTCTCGGAAGAAGATCCAGTTGATGCCCTGCTGGGGGACGCGGACCGGCCGGACGTTGGCGAAGAGGTCGAGCTCCTTTCTCATGGCGACGTTGCAGGACTCGATGTTCGGCCAGGGGTCACCCTTGCGGGGCGTCGTCGTCGGGCCCTTGAGGGTGACGTGGAATTTCTTGATTTCGGCTAGGACGTCGTCCGGGATGGGCTTGAGACACGCGGCCCGGTTCTCGATGGTCAGGCCCTCGATGTCGGCGATCGTCACCTGGCCGGTCTTGACCTCGTCCCGGAGCATGAACTCGAGGACGCGCTTGGCGTCCTTGGCGATAAAGGGGCCGATCCCGTCGCCCCCGAGGATCCCGATCTTGATCGGCTTGAGCTGGCTGTAGTCGATCCAGCCGGGGGCGTTCTTGACGGCCTCCATGCGTTTCATCTGCACCTCGAGGAGCTTCCCGAAATGCTCCTGGGCTCTCTTGATGGCGGCATAATCCATACGATTCCTCCCTCGTAAGATTAGGAATTTACGATTAGGCGGAGGGATTTTATAATTTTGCGAAGGGGAATGCAACAGTGAGAAACGAGGATGTTATGGCTTTCCGGCCGCCGGAGAATTTTGACAAATCATTCCTAAAAATCTATACAATTCTTTGCCAGGAAGAATTGGTCTGCTCTTATTATGGAGGACCGAAGTGTTAGGATCATTTTTCAAACAAGAAGCCGAGAGAAAAAAGCTCGGGATCCCGCCGCTGCCGCTGAGCCCGGACGAAACGGCGGAGGTCTGCCGGCTCCTCGAGAACCCTCCGGCCGGGCAGGCCGAGCTGCTCGTCGACCTCCTGAAAAACCGCGTCTCGCCCGGTGTCGACCCCGCGGCCAAGGTCAAGGCGGAGTGGCTGGACCAAGTTGCTCACGGCCGGGCCTCGTCACCCATTGTTTCAAAGAAAGACGCCGTCTTTCTCCTCGGGACGATGCTCGGCGGGTACAACGTCGACCCGCTGGTCGAATTTCTCGACATCGAGGCGCTCGCGGCCGATGCCGCCGAAGCCCTGAAGCACATCACTCTTGTTTACAGCGCTTTCGACAAGATCGTCGAAAAATCCCACTGGGACAAGTATGCCAAGGACGTCCTCACGTCTTGGGCGGAGGGCGAGTGGTTCCTCAACCGCCCCGGCCTCGCCGACCAGTTGACCCTCAAGGTCTTCAAGGTGGACGGCGAGATCAACACGGACGACTTCAGCCCCGCCAAGCAGGCCTCCACCCGCCCCGACATACCCCTTCACGCGCTCTCGATGGGGGAGACCCGTTTTCCGGGCGGCCAGGACGTAATCAGGAAATTCCGCAAGGAGGGCTATCGCGTGGCCTTCGTGGGCGACGTCGTCGGCACCGGTTCGTCGCGGAAATCGGCCTGCAACTCACTGATGTGGCACATCGGCGAAGACATCCCGTTCATCCCGAACAAGCGCCGCGCCGGCGTCGTCATCGGCGGCCTGATCGCACCGATCTTTTTCAACACGACCGAGGATTCGGGCGGCCTCCCGCTCACGGCCGATGTCGCCAAGCTCAAGACGGGCGACGTCATCACTCTAGACATCGGGACGGGCGAAATCCGGAACGACCGCGGCGAGGTCGTCGCCCGGTTCGAATTCAAGCCGCCGACCCTCCGGGATGAGTTTCGCGCCGGAGGACGCCTCAACCTGATCATCGGCCGGAACCTCACCAATAAGGCGCGGCGGGCGCTCGGGATGGGCGAGGCGACCTTCTTTATCGCCCCGCGAAATCCGGCGCCCAAGCCCGGCCAGGGATACTCCCAGGCGCAGAAAATCGTGGGGAAAGCCTGTGGCTTGGCCGGTATCCTGCCGGGCACGGCCTGCGAGCCGAAGATGACGACCGTCGGCTCCCAGGACACGACCGGTCCAATGACGGCCGACGAGCTCAAGGAGCTGGCCTGTCTCGAATTCCAGGCGGATTTCTTCATGCAGTCGTTCTGCCATACGGCGGCCTATCCCAAGGCGGCCGACGTCAAAATGCACCAGGCGCTGCCCAAGTTCATGGTGGCGCGCCAGGGTGTCGCGCTCAAGCCGGGCGACGGGATCATCCACTCTTGGCTCAACCGGTTTCTCCTTCCCGACACGATGGGAACGGGCGGCGATTCGCACACGCGTTTCCCGATGGGGCTGAGCTTTCCGGCCGGCTCCGGCCTCGTGGCTTTCGCCGGGGCGCTCGGGTTCATGCCGCTCGACATGCCCGAGTCGGTGCTTGTGAAATTCAAAGGCACGCTCAACCCGGGGGTAACGCTCCGCGATGTCGTCAACGCCATCCCGTATTTCGCGATCAAGGCGGGGTTCCTCACGGTCGCCAAGAAGGGCAAGAAGAATATCTTCAACGGCCGGATCCTCGAGATGGAGGGGATCGCGGGGCTGACCGTCGACCAGGCCTACGAGCTGACCGACGCCTCGGCGGAGCGGTCGGCGGCCGGAAGCGTGATCGCCCTCGAGCTGGCACAGGCTGCAAAATACCTCAAAAGCAACATCGCCCTGATGAACCGGATGATCGCCGAAGGCTACCAGGACGCCGACACGCTCAAGAGGCGCATCGAAAACTGCGAGAAGTGGCTGGCCGCGCCGGCGCTCCTCGAGCGCGATAAAAGCGCCGTGTACGCCGCGGTCCTCGACATCGACCTTTCTGAAATCAAGGAACCCATCCTTGCTTGTCCCAACGACCCCGACGACGTCAAGCTTCTCTCCGAAGTCGCGGGCGACAAGATCGACGAGGTGTTCATCGGCTCCTGCATGACGAACGTCGGGCATTTCCGGGCGACCGGAAAACTCCTAGAAGGCGCTGGCTACCTCGCGACGAAGATATGGCTGACCCCTCCGACCAAGATGGACCAGGCCCAGCTCATGAAAGAAGGCTATTATGCGATTTACAATTCGGTCGGGGCGCGGGTCGAGATCCCGGGCTGCTCGCTCTGCATGGGAAACCAGGCCAGGGTGCGGCCCAAAGCGACGGTCATCTCCACCTCGACCCGGAACTTCGACGACCGGATGGGCGACGGCGCCCGAGTCTACCTGGGCTCCGCGGAGCTGGCGGCCATGGCCGGGATCAAGGGCGCGCTGCCGACGGCGGCGGAGTATTTCGCCGCTTTCAACGAGAAGCTCCTGCCGAACCTGGACAAAATCTATAAGTATCTGTACTTCGACGAGATGGGCGAATTCACGCTCCATTACACCGGCGCCCATTTCTGATTCGAGGAGGAGACGCGATGATTGACCTCAAGGGCAGAACCGCGCTCATCACGGGGGGCTCGCGGGGCATCGGCCGGGCGGCGGCCGTCCTTCTGGCGAGAGCAGGGGCCGACGTGGCCATCGGCTATCAATCGAACGAAGCGGCCGCCGCCGGCGTACGGAACGAAATCGAACGGCTCGGCCGCAAGTGCCTGCCGCTCCGGGCCGACATCTCGAAAGAGACCGAGGTCAGGGCGGCGGTCGGCCGGATGGCCCGGGAATTCGGCCGGATCGACATCCTCGTCAATAACGCCGGCATCTGGACTTATCTCGAGATCGGGTCCGCTGACTCCTCCGTCTGGAAGGAGACGTTGGCCGTCAACCTGGACAGCGTCTACTATTTCACGGACGCCGTTATTCCGCATATGAAAAAGCAGGGCGGCGGCCGGATCATCAACGTCGGCTCGACGGCCGGCATCCGCGGCGAGGCGTTTCACTCCCACTACGCCGCTACCAAAGGCGCCGTTCAGGCCCTGACCAAGTCCTGGGCCGAGGAGTTTGCGCCCTTCGGCATCCTCGTCAACTGCGTCGCGCCCGGCTGGGTGGACACCGATATGTGCACCGAGGTTTTCAGCGACACCGCCTATAGGGAGTCCGTCCTGCAATCGATCCCGCTCAAGCGGATCCCGCCCCCCGAGGACATCGCCGGGCCGATTCTATTCCTGGCTTCCGACCTAAGCCGGCACATCACCGGGGCGATCCTCAGCGTCAACGGCGGCTCCGTGCTCTGCGGGTAGGCTCGCACATATTGACTTGCCAAGCGCCGTAAATTTTGATACCTTTGGCTCGCGTCCCGCGAAGGAGGCCAGCATGGAGGAAGAGGTCGGCCGGATCAGCCACTTTTTTTCCCGGATCAACGTCGGCGTGGTCGAGCTGACGAAGGGCAGCTTGAAGGTGGGAGACACGATCCACATCAAGGGCCACACGACGGATTTTTATCAGAAAATCGAGTCCATGCAGATGGAGCATGCCCCCGTTCCATCCGCCAAGATCGGCGAGTCGTTCGGGCTCGAGGTCGAATCCCAGGTCCGCCAGCATGACCTGGTCTACAAGTCCACGGAGGATTGAAGAGGGGTTCGCCCGGAGCCGGGGAGTCGGACTGAGTTGGAGAAAAAGCGGCGCAACCCGCCCGCGATCGAGCGGGAGTACGAGAGCTGGAGACGGAATTCGTTTTCCCGCGCCGAGGAGGTCTGCCGCGCCCGGAACGGTTTTTCGACCGTCTCCGGGAGACCGATCAAGGAACTCTACACTCCCGCCGACCTGCCGGGGTTCGACTATCTCCGGGACCTTCACTTTCCCGGTGAATACCCCTACACCCGCGGCGTCCACCCGACGATGTACCGGGGCCGGCTCTGGACCATGCGCCAGTTCTCGGGGTTCGGGACGGCCGAAGACACCAACAAGCGGTACAAATACCTTCTCTCCCATGGCCAGACGGGCCTGAGCGTCGCCTTTCACCTGCCCACCCTCATGGGCATTGACTCGGACAATCCCCTGGCCAAGGGCGAAGTGGGCAAGTGCGGCGTCGCCGTCGACTCGCTCGCCGACATGGAGGTCCTGTTCGAGGGGATACCGCTCGACAAGATAACGACTTCGATGACGATCAACGCCCCGGCCGCGGTGCTCTGGGCCATGTACATCGCCGTCGCCGAGAGACAGGGCGTCCCGTCCCGCATCATCTCGGGCACGATCCAGAACGACATCCTCAAGGAATACATCGCCCAGAAGACCTTCGTCTTTCCGCCTCGTCCGTCCATGAAGCTCATCGTCGACACCTTCGAGTTCGGCTCCCAGGAGGTCCCGAGGTGGAACACGATCTCCATCTCCGGCTACCACATCCGCGAGGCCGGCTCGACCGCCGCCCAGGAGCTGGCCTTCACGCTGAGGGATGGCATCGAATACGTCGAATGGGCTCTCGAGCGCGGGCTCAAGATCGACGAGTTCACCCCCCGGCTCTCGTATTTTTTCAACTCCCACAACGATTTCTTCGAAGAGATCGCCAAGTTCCGGGCCGCCCGGCGCATCTGGGCGGACGTCATGAGAAACAGGTTCGGCGCCCGGCAGCCCAGGTCCTGGTGGCTGAGGTTCCATACCCAGACTTCAGGCGCGTCGCTCATGGCCCAGCAGCCCTACAACAATATTATCCGCGTCGCCCTTCAGGCGCTGGCGGCCGTCCTGGGGGGGACTCAGTCCTTGCACACGAACTCCCTCGACGAGACCTACGCCTTGCCCTCGGAAGACGCGGTGACCATCGCCCTGAGGACGCAGCAGGTCATCGCCCACGAGAGCGGCGTCACGAACACGATCGACCCCCTGGGCGGCTCGTATTTCGTGGAGGCGCTGACGAACGAGATGGAGAAGGAGGCGAGGGATTACATCCGGAAGATCGACGACATGGGGGGGATGGTCAAGGCCATCGAGCTCGGGTTCCCCCAGCGGGAAATCGCCGACAGCGCCTACGCCTACCAGAAAGCCGTCGAGGCCCGGGAAAAGCTGATCGTCGGCGTGAATGCTTTCGAGATGGCGCATGATCCCATCTCGCTCCTCGAGATCGATGAAGCCGTCGCCCGTCAGCATCTGGCGCGGCTCAGGGCGGTTCGAAAGTCCCGAAGCCCGGCCCGCGTCCGCCGCGCGCTCGCCGACCTGAAACGCGCCGCCCGTGATGAGACGAACCTCATGCCCTTTCTCCTGTCCGGCGTCAAGGCCTATGCCACCCTGGGGGAGATCATGGACACCCTCAAAGAGGTCTACGGGGAGTACGAGGAGCCGGTCTCATTCTAGGAGGTCCCATGCCAGGCAAGAAAATCAGGGTCCTGATCGCCAAGCCCGGTCTCGACGGACATGACCGCGGGGCCAAGATCATCTGCCGGGCCCTCCGCGACGCCGGCATGGAAGTGATCTATACGGGGCTTCGGCGCACCCCGGAGGAAATCGTCAGCGCTGCCATCCAGGAGGACGTGGATGTCATCGGACTGAGCATCCTCTCCGGCGCGCACCCGATTCTTTTCCCCCGGATCATCGGTCTCCTCAAGAAAAACAAGGCCGGGGACATCCCGGTCATCGCCGGCGGGATCATCCCCGAGAAAGACATCCCCAAGCTGAAAAAAGCGGGGATCAAGGAGATTTTCCTCCCCGGGACGACCACCCAGGCCATCGTCGATTGGATCACGGCCCGCCTGGCGGGGCCCAAAAAAAGTATATAAAGCGGCATTTATCCCTTGACAAGGATTTTTTAATCTGTTAATCAAGGGGAAGCGCCATGGCCAAGAAGTTTCTATCTTTTATCATCGTTCCGCACTGCGCCCAGAAATTCAAGACTATCACCCTGTCCCAGAAGGTCCTCAAGTGGCTGGGGACCGGGCTCGGCCTGGGCTTTCTCGTGGTCATCGCTTTCCTCGTCGATTACGCCACCATGAGCGTGACCCGGGCGAAGTACAGGGGCCTGCTCAAGGAAAACGCCGAACAGAAGAAGCAGCTCACCGATTATGAGAGCTCGATCGTCAAGCTCAGGGACGTGGTTAAAAACTTCGAAAGCTACGCCAAGAAGCTCAATGTCATGGCGGGGCTCCGTTCGCCCGAAGTCATCGAGGAACTGGGCATCGGCGACGGGGACACCTCCCAGTTGAAATCACCCGTTGAGGACGTGGCCCCCCCGCCGGCCGCCGGCCAGAATATCTCTCTCCAGGACGCCAGGGCCCTGACGGAGAAGGCCCAGGACGTCACCAAGAGCCTGGACATCCTGGCCAGGTACTTCGAAACCCAGACCGCCCAGCTCGCATCAACGCCCACCATCTGGCCGACCATCGGCTGGGTCAGCTCCGCGTTCTCCTTCCGGGATGACCCTTTCACGGGAAAACGGGCTTTTCATTACGGCATCGACATCGCCACGAACTTCGGAAACCCGGTCGTCGCCACGGCCGATGGGATCGTGCTCTCGCTCGGAAACGACAAGATGCTCGGCCGGAATATCATCATCGCCCACGGCGGGTCGATGACGACCCACTTTCTCCACTTGAGCAAGTTCCTGGTCAAGGCCGGAGAAAAAGTGAAGCGCGGCGACGTCATCGGGCTGGTGGGGAAATCCGGCAAGGCCCTGGGGCCTCACCTGCACTACGAAGTCCGGGTCAACGACAAACCGGCCAACCCCTACAACTATATCCTGGAAGAGTAGTTCCCGCTCTTCCGCTTCTAACCCAAGATATCTCCCGGCGCGATTTTTGTGCCGCGGAGAAATTCGGCGGTGGCCAGGGCTCTTTTGTTTTCCCTCTGAAGCCGCTCGATGAGGTAGACGCTGCCATTACCGCAACAGACAGCCACGCCGGCTCCGGCGGCAGCCGCGACCTGTCCGGGGACGCCGCCCGGACCGCCGTCACCGGAGACCCGTCCGGCATGGAGGATCAGCCGCTCGCCCCTCCAGTAAGTGAATGCCCCCGGCCAGGGAGAGAAAGCCCGGATCATCCTCTCGATGGCGGCCGCGTCCTTGGCCCAGTCGATCAAGCCCTGCTCTTTTTTCAGCCGCGGGGCCAGGGTGGCCAGCGAGTGATCCTGGGGCACCCGGGGCAGGCTATCGATTTGGTCGAGCGTCCCGATCAGCAGGCCGGCGCCCACGTCCGCTAGTCTGCCCTCGAGCTCGCCCGCGGTCTCCCGAGGCCGGATTTCGACCTCCTCCCTGGCTAAAATATCGCCCTCGTCCATCTTTTCGTTGAGCTCGAAAATCGTGATTCCCGTTTTCTGTTCGCCGTTCAGGATGGCCCATTCGACAGGCGCGGCGCCGCGGTATTTCGGGAGCAGGGAAAAATGGACGTTGACCGATTTCCACCGCGGAAGGTAAATCACCGCAGCCGGGAGGATCTGCCCGTAGGCGACAACCACATTGATATCCGGGTCGGCGGCGCGGAGTTCGTCCAGGAAGGCGGCGTCGTTCCGGATTCTGGCCGGCTGCAGGACCCTGATCCCGCGGTCGTGGGCGAAGGCCTTGACGGGGGGGGCGGAGGTGGATTTCCCGCGCCCCGCGGGCTTGTCGGGCTGGGTGACGGCTATCGCCACCGCGTGGCCCGACGCGAGCAGCCTCTCGAAGGAGGGGAGGGCGGCCGCCGGGCTCCCGAAGAAGGCGATTCTCATACTGGTCAGTCGGACTCGATCTGCTTCTTGAGCTTCTTCTTGACCAAGGCCTTCTTGAGGGGAGTCAGGTTCTCGATGAACAGCCGGCCGTTGATATGGTCGATTTCATGGCAAAAAGCCCTGGCCAGCGTCCCCTCGGCGGTGAGCACCTTTTCCCTGCCCTCAAGGTCGAGGCCGCGAACCTTGACCTTTGCCGGCCGGCGGACTCTCTCTTCAACGCCCGGAACGGAGAGACAGCCCTCTTCGGTGTAAACCTCGCCTTCCTTTTCCATGATCTCGGGGTTGACGAGGATGTGGAGCTCCTCGGGATTCTCACCGACCGAAAGGTCCACGGTGATCACCCGCCGGCTGACGCTGACCTGGGGCGCGGCCAGGCCGATGCCCGGCGCCGCGTGCATAGTCAGGACCATGTTGTGAGCCAGGACGCGGATATCGTCGTCGATATCCTTGACCGGCTCCGCCCTTCTGGTCAGGACGGGATCTCCATAGGTGACGATCTTGAGTACCGGCATCCCCTCTATTTTAGATAATGCCGCGACCTATTTCAAATTTCGTGGCCTTTCTTGATATGATGAAATGAGAATCATAATGGGGTGGCACGGCGCCAGTCCCTGCCCGCCCGAAGCGACGGGGACCCCTCTCTTGACGGGTGAGGCGCGAGGACGGACAGGGACGCGCCGTGACAGGACCCCCTTCCTGAATAACCACACATAGAGAGTGGCTTCCGCCTTACATCACGGCCGAGGGCGGCGGTGGCTCGTCGGCCTGGCCGGCGTGGCGGAGAGGCACAAAGACGAGGTAGGCGCCGATCAGCACGAGAACGCCCAGCCCGACATAATAGCTCGCGTTCTTAAAGATCTCGGGAATGTCTGATCCGACGGCTTTCTGGAAGAACATGAACTTCCAGGCCGCCCGGACGAGACCGGTGAGGGCCTCCCCGGCGATCAGCCCGGACGCGAGCAGGATACCGACGTTATCGACCCTGGTCTTCTGGGCCAGGTTGAGGTTCCGCCGGGCCGCGATCCGGTCGATGATGCCCTTGATCATGCCCCCGACGAAGATGGCGAAGGTCGTTTCGAGCGGCAGGTACATGCCGACCGCGACGAGCATCGGCGATTTGACCTGGACCAGGATAAAGGCAAACCCCATGAGCATGCCGACGATCACCAGGGGCCAGGCCATCTCCTTGCCGACGATCCCCTGGGCCAGGGCGGCCATCAAGCCCGCCTGGGGTGCCGACAGTTCCTTGCTCCCGAAAGTGAATGCCCCGTGGAGCACGAGAAGGGGAAAATACAGGACGAGCGAGGCGATCAGAATCCCGATGATATCGCCGACCTGCATCTTCCACGGCGTACCGCCCAGGATGTGCCCCACCTTGAGGTCCTGGAGCATTTCACCGGCCACCGCCGAGGAGACGCAGACGACGGCGGCGACGCCCAGCACCGCGGCGACGCCGCTCGTGCCCGTCGCGCCCACGACAACCATTAGGAGCGCTGCGACGATCAGCGTCGACAGCGTCAGGCCGGAGATGGGGTTATTGGATGATCCGATCTGGCCGACCAGGTTCCCCGAGACCGCGGCAAAAAAGAAGCCGAAGATGGCCATGACGACAGCCGCGAGGATGGCCGAGGTGTAGTTTCCCGAAAACACCCTGTAGAGGAAGACCATCAGGACGACCGTCGCTGCCAGCAGGGCCAGAACGAGCCTGATGTTCAGGTCTTTTTCCAGCCGCGTGTCGGCCTGCGCCTGGCCGGTTGCCTTCCGGACGTCGCCGACCGACCTCTTGATGCCGGCGCCCAAGTTCTTCCTCATCCGGAAGAGCGTATAGCCGGCGCCCACCAGCATGCCGCCGACGGCGATCGGCCGGATGATGAATTTCCAGACGTTATACATCATATCGGCCCAGTCGACGCCGGCCATGGCCACGCCGGGCCCGTAGAATTCCTCGACGAGCTGGGGCCCGAGGAAGAACATCAGCAGGGGCGCGAACAGCCCCCAGGCCAGGACGCCGCCCGCGAAGTTCAGGGAGGCCAAGCGGGGGCCGATGATGTACCCGACGCCGATGTAGGCCGGATAGATGCCTGGGCCGGCCACGGAGATCGTCCCGCCCGCATCCACCTTGGCCGCGCTCTGGCTCGTGCCCAGTCGGACGAAGCTCGCCCCGATGTTTCCCACCTTGATGACAAATTCCTTGGAAGCGGAGAAGATCCTGATGGCGCCGAGCGCGTAAGCCAGAGCTCCAACGCCCATGGCCTGAAACAGGAACTTGGCGCCCTGGCTGCCCTTCTGGCCGGCCTTGTGGATCTCCGAGGCCGCCACCGACTCGGGAAAGCCGAGCTCGGGGTCGGTGACCATGACCCGGCGCAAGAAAGTCACGAACAGGATGCCCAGCAGGCCGCCGACGAACATCAGCGCGCTGGATTTGAGATAGGCTTCGAGGGTGTCGAACCTCAGCCAGGCGCCGGCGATGATAAACGCCGGGATCGTGAAAATGGCCCCGGCGGCCACGGACTCGCCGATCGAGCCGATGGTCCGGGCCATGTTCTCTTCGAGGATGGACCCCCGCATCAGCCTCAGCACGGCCATGCCGATGACGGCCGCCGGATACGTGGCGGCGATGGTCATGCCGGCGCGGAGTCCGAGGTAGGCGTTGGCCGCGCCCAGTATCACTGTCAGTATGACACCGAGAATAACGGCCCTGAGCGTGAATTCCCGCAGGTCGGTTTTTTCAGGTACGAATGGCTGATAGCTCATCCCTGGCTCCTTTCTCTGGTCGATGCCCTTATGTATAAGCGAACTCGCCGATTCGAGTCAAGGGATTCGCTCGGCGCGGCCGGGGAGACGTGCTTGCAAACAGGTTTCTTTCGGGATACAATAGCGTCCAACATAGGTTAGATATGAGCGTTATCAGCTGGTTCAAGGACCGTCTTTTCTGCGACTTGGCCATCGACTTGGGCACGGCCAACTCCCTGGTCTTCCTGAAAGGGAAGGGGATCATCGTCCAGGAGCCCTCGATCGTCGTCGTCAACAAGATAACGGGAAAGGTCGAGGCCGTCGGCAGCCGGGCGAAGGACATGCTGGGGAAGACGCCCGCCAACGTGACCACCATCAAGCCGATGCGGGACGGGGTCATCGCCGATTTCGAGATCGCCGAGAAGATGCTCGAATACTTCATCAAGAAGGCCACCAACAACCGCGGGTTCTGGCTCCGGCCCCGGATCGTCATCGGCATTCCCACCGGCATCACCCAGGTCGAGCGGCGCGCCGTCAAGGACGTGGCCATGCGGGCCAAAGCGTCCGAGGTCTATCTTGTCGAGCAGCCGATGACCGCCGCCGTGGGGGCCGACCTGCCCATCTCGGACCCCACGGGCAACATGATCGTCGACATCGGCGGCGGCACGACGGACATCGCCGTCATCTCGCTCGACGGCATTGTCTTCAATCACTCCATCCGGATCGCCGGGAACGAGATGGACGAGGAGATCATCCAGTACCTCAAGAAAAAATACAACCTCCTGATCGGGGAGCGCACGGCCGAGGCGGTCAAGATCCAGCTCGGGTCGGCCTACCCGCTGGACGAACCGGTCACCATGGAGATCAAGGGCCGTGACCTCCGCGAGGGCATCCCCAAGACGATCGTCGTCGATGACCAGGAGATCCGGGAGGCGCTCGAAGACGTCGTCGCCTCGATCGTCAACGCCGTGCGGATCGCCCTGGAGAAAACGCCTCCCGAGCTGTCCGCCGATATCATCGACCGCGGCATCATCCTGACCGGGGGCGGTGCGCTGCTCAAGAACCTGGACAAGCGACTCCGCGAGGAGACCCAGTTGCCCGTCTTTGTCACGGAAGACCCGCTCACGAGCGTGGTCTTGGGCGCGGGCAAGCTCCTGGACGACCTCGACCTGCTCAAGAAGATCGCTCTCGACTAGCGGGGCGTGAAAGAAAAAAGAAAGCTCGCCGTTTTCTGCGGGCTGATTTTCCTGCACCTCGTGCTGATCTCGGCGCAGGTTCCGAAGGGCGGCCAGGCCACCTATTTGGAGAAGGCCCTGTTCGCCGTCTTCTCGCCCGTCGGAAGCCTGGCGGCCGGCGTCGTCGGCCGGCTCAAATCCGTCTGGTCCGGCTATTTCTATCTCCGGAATGTCGAACTCCAGAACCAGAAGATGAGGGACGAGCTTTTCCATCTCCGGGAGGAGAACCTGATCCTGAAGCACAAGGTCCTGGAGTTTCAGGGCGAACGGGATCTGCGGGCGCTCCTGGACACGGCCTCCCGCGCGATCCTGGCCGCCTCGGTGATCGGGATCGACCCCAGCCAATACCACAAGTCCGTCGTCCTGAACCGGGGATCTTCGGACGGCGTGAAAAAGGACATGGTGGTCCTCGACCGGCACGGCCGGCTCGTCGGCCGGGTGATCGATGTCATCGCCCCGGGTCAGTCGAAGGTCCAGCTCATCACCGACGAAGAGAGCGGCGTGGGCGTGATCTCGGCCCGGACCCGCGTCATGGGCGTCCTGAGCGGGGATGCCGAGGGCCGCTGCCTCTTCCGGTACGTGCTCAAAACCAATAAGGACATCGCCCTCGACGAAGACGTCCTGACCTCGGGCTTTGACGACATCTATCCCGCCGGCCTGCCCGTGGGCCGGATCGCCGCGGTCGGCGAGGACGCCTCCCTGTTCAAGAAGATCGTTGTCAAGCCGCACTTTGATTTCGCCGACCTCGACCGGGTGGCCGTGTTCACCGCGGACCTGAGGGATCGGTGGTGAGGGAGGGGGAGAGTGAGGAGATACCTCGAGCCGGGCCTGGGCATCGTCCTGGCTTTCACCCTCTACGCGATTCTCGGCAAGATCGCGGCCCCGCTCGTCCTGGTCTTCAACCCGTTCTCCTGGGCCGTGCTGTACTTCGCGCTGACCCGCCAGGAGCTCTCCGGCGCCGTGATGGGAAGCGTCTGCGGGCTGCTCCAGGATTCCCTGTCGATCGGCGTGTTCGGCGTCGGGGGCCTGAGCAAGACCCTGATGGGGTTCGCCGGCGGCTACATCTCCCGGAAGATCAATGTCGGGCCCCTCGCCCGGAGCATCGTCTTCCTTTTTATCCTGGCCCTGGCCGAGCTGGCCGTCTGGAAGGGGCTGGCCGGCTTTCTTTTCCGGACCCGGCCGACCACCGATCACGGGCTCGCCCTGCTCCAGCCCGTGGCGACCGCTCTGGTGGTGGCAGCGCTGCTCAGGTTGAGCGCCAGATTCCGCCGCGAGGGCGCCTAGCGGCCGGCCATGGAAAAAGACAGGGTCTACGAGGATTTATCGCTCATCCAGCGCCGCGCGACGGTCGTCGCCGCCTCCATCGGGATCATCCTGTTGCTCATCGGTCTCGTCTGCTGGAAGATCCAGATCCTCGACCACGGCAAGTACTGGGCCCTCTCCGAAGCCAACCGCTTCCGGGAATCCGTCATCGCCGCGCCCCGGGGCCTGATCAAGGACCGGAACGAAGTGATCCTGGCCGACTACACGCCCTCCTTCAGGGCCTCGATCATCCGGGAAAACTGCCGCGACCTTGACGTTTCGATCGAGAACATCGCCCGTCTGCTCGCCATCGCGCCCGCGGAGCTCCGCCTCCGGATCGAAAAGTACGCGTCACTCCCCGCCTTCCAGCCGATCGTCGTCAAGGATAACCTCGACCTCCGGGAGGTCTCCCGGATCGAGTCCCGGCGCCTCGAATTCCCCGAGCTCATCGTGGAGAATGATCCCCGCCGGTTCTACCCGTTCGGCAGCCTGGCCGCCCACGTCATCGGGTATCTGCAGGAGGTGAATCCCGAAGAGCTCAAAGGCGGCACGTTCAAGGGCAAGATGCTCGGCGACCTGGTCGGCCGCACCGGCGTGGAGCGGGAGTACGAGACCCAGCTCACGGGCGTAAACGGCCGGCTCACCGAGATCGTGGACAGCCAGGGCCGGCCGCGCGGCCAGGCGGCGCGGGTCGAGCCGGCGGCCGGCGGGGATCTCGGCCTGACGCTCGACTTCGATATCCAGAAGAAGGCGAGCGAACTCCTGGAGGGCCGGGAAGGCGCCATCATCGTCATGGACCCCCGGAACGGCGATGTCCTTGCGCTGGCCAGCTATCCCACCTATGACCCGAACAAATTCATCACGAGGTTCACGCCCCAGGAATGGATGGACCTGATGAGCCGGCCCGACCATCCCCTGGAAAACCGCGTCATCCGCGGCCAGTACTCTCCCGGCTCGATTTTCAAGCTGACCATGGCCGCCGGCGGGCTGAAGTTCGGGGCGATCGCCGAATCCACAACCTTCTATTGCCCCGGGTTCGGGCAGTTCTACGGCCGGCCGTTTGCCTGCTGGAAGGCCGGCGGACACGGTGCCCTGAACCTGACCGGCGCGATCCAGAATTCCTGTAACGTCTATTTTTATAACGTCGGCCGGCGGCTGGGGGTCGACCGGATCGCCGAGGCGGCGGAGTCCCTGGGGCTGGGCGAGGAGAAGACCGGAATCGACCTCCCCGGAGAAAAGGGCGGGATCATTCCCTCCGAGGCTTGGAGCCAGAGCGAACGTAAATCACCGTGGTATCCCGGCGAGACCATCTCGGTCGCCATCGGCCAGGGGCCCGTCCTCGTTACGCCCGTGCAGGTCGCCGTCCACACGGCCATCCTGGCCAACCGCGGAAAAAGGGTTGTTCCGCGCCTGCTCCAGGCGGGCGGTCTTCGAGAGGGCCCGGCGGGCGCAGCGGCCGGCGAGGACTCCCGGCCGGGGGCGATCCCGGCCGGGATCTACGAGACGGTCGTCAACGGTATGTGGAGATGCGTCAACGAGGGCGGCACCGGCAAGGGTGCGGACGTCGACGGGTTCGATGTCTGCGGCAAGACCGGGTCGACCCAGATCATCGGCCGGGAAACCGCCGAGAGGCTGGGCCGGAAAATCATGCCCCACTCCTGGTTTACCGGGTTTGCGCCCCGGGACAACCCCCGCGTCGTGGTCACGGTCCTCGTTGAATTCGGGGGCATGGGGGGCGCGACGGCCGCGCCCTTGGCCAGGGAGATCTTCGCGCTCTACAAGGAAAAATATGATTGACCGGCGGCTTATCCAGAACGTCGATTGGCTGCTCCTGGTGCTCCTCCTGCTCAACTCCCTGGTCGGCGTCCTGGTCATCTACAGCGCCTCGCACTATCTCCCCGGGAACTTTTATATGAGGCAGCTTTTTTTCATCGGCATCAGCCTGATGGCGCTCCTCGTCCTGCTGCTCGTCGATTACCAAGTCCTGGTGGACTATGCTTACTATATTTATGGCTTTGTCATGGTCGTTCTGGCCGGGATGGTCGTCTTCAACCACCTGATGAAGAAGGGGAGCTGGATCCGGCTGCGCTACTTCCAGGTCCAGCCCTCGGAGCTCGCCAAGGTCGCGCTCGTCCTGGCCATGGCGCGCCTGTTCGCCGAATACAAGCGGAGCACCCTGACCCGCGGCGCCGCCCTGGCCGGCGCCGGGCTGGCGGCCGTCCCCTTCTTCCTCGTTGCGCTCCAGCCTGACCTGGGGACCGCGGTCAGCCTGCTGTCGATCCTGGCCGGGGCCCTGATTCTCGCCGGGCTCGAGCGCAAGACGATCATCGCCGTCGCCCTGCTCGTCATCGGGGTCGGCGTCGCCGGCTGGCACTTCTACCTCAAGGATTACCAGAAGGACAGGCTGGCCACTGTGGTCTTTCCGGACAAGGACCCGCGCGGGTCGGGCTACCAGGTTCTCCAGTCCAAGATCGCCATGGGGTCGGGCGGGGTGCTGGGGAAGGGCTTCAAGAAAGGGAGCCAGAGCCAGCTCAAGTTCCTTCCCGCGCGGCACACGGATTTTGTTTTCTCAGTCATCGGGGAGGAGTTCGGGTTCGTCGGCGCGGCGGTCATCCTGATTATCTATTATGCGTTTCTCCTGAGGCTCTTCAAGTCGGCCGGGAAGGCCCGCGACCGGACGGGCGTTTACATCGTCTTCATGGTCGGCCTGATGATGGCCTTCCAGCTGATAGTCAACGTGGCGATGGTCATCGGTATTTTTCCGGTCGTCGGCATACCCCTGCCGCTCCTGAGCTACGGCGGTTCGTCGCTTTTGGCCAACTATCTGGGCGTCAGCCTGGTTCTGAACGTCAAGATGAGGCGCTTCGTCAATATCTGAACCTCGGGTCCGGAACCGCCCCGGCCGTTTCGAAATGATCGACGATAGAGAATTCGAAGACATCCTCAAGCGGGTCGAACGGCCCGGCCGCTACATCGGCGGCGAATGGAACGCGGTCCGGAAGAATCCCGCCAAGAGCGATGTCAAGGTCGCCCTTGTCTTTCCGGATGTCTACGAAATCGGGATGTCCTATCTCGGCCAGAAAATACTGTATTCCCTCCTCAACGGGCTGCCCGGGGTCCTGGCCGAAAGGGTCTATGCCCCCTGGCCGGACTTCGAGGACGCCCTCCGCCGGGCGCGCCTGCCCCTCGTCTCCCTCGAAAACAGGCTCCCCCTGGCCGAGTTCGACATCGTCGGCGTCTCGCTTCTCTACGAGCTCAATGATTCGAACATCCTGACCATCCTCGACCTCGCCGGCATCCCGCTCCTATCCGAAGACCGGGGCGTGGATTTCCCCTTGGTCATCGCCGGCGGTCCGGCCGCCTTCAACCCCGAGCCCCTGTCCGACTTCTTCGACGCCTTTGTCCTCGGAGACGGGGAGGAGGCCTTTCCCGAGGTCATCGAGCGCCTCCGGCACGGCCGCCGAAGCGGCCTGCCGAGAGAGGTCCTGCTCCATGATCTGACGCGGGTTCCCGGCGTTTACGTGCCGCGGTTCTATGAGGGCTATGTCCCGGCCGGCGCCTCGCTCGTCGCCCGGCGACCCCGGGGCGACGCGCCCGCTAAAATTGCCAAGCGCATCCTGCGGCGCCTGGACGGCCGGTTATTTCCGGAGCGCATCGTTGTGCCCGACATCCAGGCCGTTTTCGACAGGGTAGCCATCGAGGTGGCGCGCGGCTGCCCTCAGCGCTGCCGGTTCTGCCAGGCCACCAGTCTCTATTTCCCGTTCCGGGTGATGCGGCCGCAGACCGTGGTCCGCAAGGCGGGCCGGAGCCTGGCCGCCACCGGCTTCGAGGATGTCTCGCTTTCCGCCCTGTCCATCAGCGATTATCCTCACCTCGAGCCGTGCGTGAACGCACTGATGGATGACCTGGCGGGCCGCCGGATTTCTCTTTCGCTTTCGTCCCTCCGGCCCGGCGGCCTCTCGCCCTCCGTCATCGAGAATATCCTCAGGGTGAGGAAGACGGGTTTCACCCTCGTGCCCGAGGCCGGCACCGACCGGCTCCGTCGCGTCATCAACAAGCACCTGACCAACGAGGAGATCCTGGCGGCCGCGGGCCACGCCTTCAGCCGGGGATGGAAGCTCCTCAAGCTGTACTACATGGCCGGCCTGCCGACCGAGACCGAAGCGGACCTGGCGGGGATCGTCGAGCTCACGGCGGAGATCGTCCGGCTGGGCAGGAGCCTGATGCACTCGGCCCCCCAGATCAACCTCAGCCTGTCGTCTTTCATCCCCAAGCCCCATACTCCTTTCCAGTGGCTGCCCATGGACGACGAGCGGGTTTTGCTCGAGAAGCAAAGGTATGTCCGCGCCGGGCTGCGCCGGCTCAGCTCCGTCAAGGTCAAGGAGCATCCCACGGCGACCTCGGTTCTCGAGGCCGTATTTTCGCGAGGGGACAGGCGGCTGGCCGCGGTCCTCCGCCGGGCCTGGAGGAGCGGGGCGCGTTTCGACGCCTGGAGAGACCAGTTTTCCTTTTCGCGCTGGGAAGAGGCTTTCGCCGCCGAGGGTCTCGATTACCGGCACTACCTGGGCGCCCTGCCTCTCGAGGCTCCGCTCCCCTGGGACCACATCGGAACCGGCATAAGGAAAGAGTCCCTGCGCGCCGAGCTGGAGCGGGCGATGGCCGCCGAGAGAACGCCCTCCTGCCTGGATGCCGACTGCCGGCGGTGCGCCGGCTGCGAAACAGCCGTCCGGCCCGGGAGGCGATTCGTATCCGATCTCCGGGAAAAGCCGGCGGCGGCGCCCGCCACGTCCACCGGGAATGCCGGACAGCCTCTTCGGTATGAAGCCAGGTATGCCAAGACCGGTTCCGCGCGGTTTCTATCCCACAGGGACCTGACCGGCCACTTGCTTCGGGCCTTTCGCCGGGCGGGGGTTGAAACCGCCTTCTCGAGCGGGTTTCATCCGAAGATGCTCGTCTCTTACGGCCCGGCGCTCGCCCTGGGAATGACGGGAAAAGAGGAGGTTTTCGAATTCAGGTCTCCCGCAGAGCTCGAGGAGAAAAAATGCCTCCGGAAGCTCAACCGCTGCCTGCGGCCGGGAATAAGATTTGCCTCTCTCAAGCGCCTCGACAGCCGGGCGCCGCCGCTCAGCGAGAGAATCCGGGGCATGCTCTTCTCCATCGAGCTCGACGACCCTGACGTACAGAGCGCCTTGGACTCCCGGCGGGCCGCCGCCGGAGCGCCGGGCGCGGATGACCTCGAGTTCATTACGGCCGGGTTGGCCGCGGCTTTGGGCGCCCAGGTCGCGGGCTCGGTCGGGCTGTCGTTCGAAAAGCGGACGAATCGCCTCCGGATGGAGCTGCCCGCCTTGCCGCGCAAGGGCGCCCGCCCCCAGGATATCATCGCGGCTGTGTTCGGCCTCGAATACCCGGCCTTCTACCTCACCCGCGAGCGGTTCCTCTTCGCCGACGAGCCCTCGGCGGGTTGACTCTGCCCCTCAAAGCGGTATATTAGAGGACATCGACGACGGCGGGGGCGGGCTCCCGGAGGGCCGCATCCCCATAACATGAACAGGAGGACGACGTGATCGATTTCAGCCTGACCGAGGAACAGCTAGCCCTTCAAGAGATGGCCCGGGAGTTCGCGACGAAAGAGATGAAGCCCAAGGCCTTGCACTATGACAACACCCACGAGCCCCCGGACGACGTCATGCAGAAGGCCTTCGAAGCGGGGTTCATCACCTGCAACATCCCCATGGAGTACGGCGGGGGCGGCCTCAGTGAGATGGATATCGCCATCATCAGCGAGGAGCTGTCAGCCGGCTGCGCCGGGATGTTCACCACGATCATGGCCAGCTCGCTGGCCTTCACGCCGATCATCTTGTTCGGCACCGACGAGCAGAAAAAGACCTTCCTGACACCCTGCACCAAGAAGCTGACGTTCTCGGCGTTCTGCCTCACCGAGAGGGAAGCCGGCTCCGACGCCGGCGCGCTCAAGACCACGGCCAGGAAGGTCGGCTCGGAATACGTCATCAACGGCGCCAAGTGTTTCATCACCAACGGCGGGATCGCCGGCCTGTACGTCGTCTTCGCCAACTCGATGCCCGACAAGGGCATGCGCGGGCTGAGCGCTTTCATCGTGCCCCGGGAGACCCCCGGGCTGTCGGTCGGCAAGGTCGAGGACAAGATGGGCCACCGGGCCTCGAACACGGCCGAGGTCTTCTTCGATGACGTCCGGATCCCCGAGTCGAACCTCCTCTCCAAGGAAGGCTTGGGTTTTCTCGTCGCCATGAAGACCCTGGACACGACGCGCGCCTCGGTGGGCGCCGCCGGCGTGGGCGTGGCCAGGGCGGCCCTCGATTACGCCGTCGAGTACTCCAAGACGCGGGTCCAGTTCGGGAAGCCCATCGCCATCTTCCAGAGCACGGCCTTCAAGATCGCCCAGATGGCCATGGAGGTCAACGCCGCCCGCCTTCTGGTCTGGCACTCGGCCTGGCTCATGGACCAGGGCAAGTCCTGCGGCAAGGAATCGGCCATGGCCAAGTGCTTCGGCTCGGACGTCGCCATGCGGACGACGGTCGAGGCCGTCCAGATCTTCGGAGGCTACGGCTATATGAAAGATTATCCCGTGGAGAAGCTGATGCGGGACGCCAAGCTGCTCCAGATATACGAGGGAACCAACGAGATCCAGCGGCTGGTGATCTCCCGCGAGGTCATCGGTCCGATCAAATAGCCGCGACGCGGGGTTCAGCCAGACGAGTTAGGTCGGGCTCAGGATTCTTCTTTGGTGAAGTACTCCGGGATGATCCCCAGGATTTCTGCTCCCGCGCCCTTGGCGATGTCGATCAGCTCGATGATCCGGCTGTAGGGGAGCTTGGCATCGGCGCGGATGAAGATCGTCTTGTCCTGGCGGGCGGCGTAGATCGTGCGGAGACGGTCCGGGAGCATCTTGAGGTCGATCTGTTCCTGGTTGATCAGCACGCTCAGGTCCTGGTTGAGGGTGAGGACGATCAAGCCGGCGGGCGTGCCGCCGCCCGTCTCCTGGGAGGTCTCGGGGAGCTTGACATCGATCCCTTTCTGGACGATGGGCGTGATCACCATGAAGATGATCAGCAGGACGAGCAACACGTCGCACAACGGGACGACGTTGGGTTCAGCTTGAGCCGACATATTGGCCTCCTTATGATCTACACTCGGGCTTCACATTCTATTCCAAACAATTTCTGTTTGTCAACGATGGGGCGGCGCCCGGAAAGGGGGCGGGCCGGAGGGCCTATCTCAGCGTGGCGAAGGCCTTCTTCTGGTTGTTCGTCTTGAAGACCAGGACCGCGCGTCCGAGGCCCGCCGAGGTCCCGTAGCAGTACTCGATGTCGATGACGGCGTTTCCGAGGAGAGCCCCGATCTCGGCGCCGGCCCCGATCCGGTCGCCGACCTCCGCGATGATCACCTTGTTCGTTTTAACGCGGTAGCCGAGCGTCCGGAGGGCCTTCTCCGCCTTCTTATTATCCGAAGTGATGAGCAGGAAGTGTCCCCGCTTCTCCTCGGAGTAGGCGCAGAGGGTATTTACGTTGACGCCGGCGTTGGCCATGGTCCCCAGGACCCGTCCCAGGATGCCCGGCTCGTTGGGTGTGATCACGTGGAGTTCGTTGGCTTCTTCGACTTTGTGCACGGTTCCTCCTCCAAGGAAAACTATTATATCAAAATCCCTCCCCAAAAAACAAAAAAATGTATCGACCGCCCGCCCGGGGCCGTCATCGTCATTTTCTTTTTGGTTCTTGACAAATCCCCCGGATTCCTATATCTAACATTATGAAGCGCAATGTTCATTTCCGCTTCGTTTCAAGAATTAGCAACTTAAGCCTGGAGGCGTGCATGAGAAACAAAAAACTGGTTGTCTTGGTCGCCTTGCTGCTGGTCATTATGACCGCGAGCGGCTTCGCCCAGACCAAGAAACTCAAGAGTATCGGACACTATACCCTCGTGCGGATCCGCGGCAACGTCCCCACCCAGGAAGTCATGAAGCGGCTGGTCGACCGGTATTCCGCCGACATCAAACAGGGGTTCGACCTGGCGGACGCCAGCGACCTCTACCTGCCGTTCATGGACCAGCTGAAGGGCGCCAAGTTCGAGGAAAAATCGCTGCCCGTGGGCGATAAGCTCATCTGGATGCTCTTCCGGTCGGGCGGCAAGGTGAAGGTCGTCCGGGACGTCGAATGGGCCGGCAAGAAGCCCCTGGACGTCTTCGTCTTCAACGTCGAGAAGGATTTCAAAAAATACGAGGTCGTGATGCCCCGGCCCTGCGGCAACATCTCGCTCCGCAGCATCACCGACCTCGAGCTGCCCCTGGCCACCTGCGCCATCACGGTTTCGCCCGCCAAGGTCAACCTCAAGGACCCGGTGACGGTCGATGTGAGCGGCACCCAGGGCGCCAAGTCGATTGAAGTCTCCGCCGTCGCGGCCGACGGCACGAAGGCCTGGAGCCAGACGCTGACGCCGGATGCGCCCCGCGCCAAGGCCACTTTCGACAAGCCCGGCGCCTACACTTTCAAGGCCTCGGCGATCAACGCCCAGAACCGGCCGTCCACCAATCCCTGCCAGGCCACGGTCGTCGTCAACGCGCCGCCCGTGTGCGCGCTGAAGACCCCGTGCGTGAGCTGCATCGATTACGTCAAGAAGCCCATCGCCCTGGATGCTTCCGGCTCGAGCGACCCCGACGGCAAGGTGGTCAAGGCCGATTTCACCATCAGCGACCAGTCCGGCAACCCCGTCGACAAGTACATGGCCGGCGCCGAGCCGTTTATCTGGAATAAGACTTTCATGACGGCCGGGAGCTATGCCGTGTCCGTGGTTGTCACCGATGATTTCGGCGCCGTCTCCGAGCCCTGCCGCGTGGTTCTGGATGTCACCCGGATCAAACGGGATTATTTCTCGGTCGGGGGCGGACCTCTTGTTGCCAGGGGCACCTACACATCGTATCTCTTTGCGCAGGTGGATTATTTCCGCTGGATCACACCGAACAAGTGGGATTTCACGCTGGCGGCCGGCGGAGCGCTCGTTTTGAGAGATGCTCCCTGGAAGAGCTTTTTCCTGGCGGATGCCCTGATTCATTATCATCCCTCAGCCTTTTTCTTTGGCGCCGGCGTCGGGGTCAGCACAGCCATCAAAGAAAGTCTGGGCACTGTCTTTGAACTCGTGGGCGACATCGGAATCGATGTCTTCAAGACCGAGGCCTCCTTTGGCTCGCTCATCTTCCAGTTCCGCTGGCCCGCCGGGAAAGATATCTCAGATAACCACAAGTTTTCTCTCGGATTCAGGGTTCATTTCTGAGTCCCGGTCTCTACTGAAGAACGAAAAGGCCAAGGGTTTTGCCCTTGGTCTTTTTTTTCGCTTGAATTTGGAGGAGTCATGAAGATCGCCGTCATCGGGGCCGACGGACAACTGGGGAGCGACCTGGTCAACGTGCTCCACGACGATGAGGTCGTACCGCTCTATTATCCCGATTTCGACATCACCGAGACGGCCGGTATGCGGCAGGCCCTGAGGAGGATCGGAGCCGACCTGGTCATCAACACGGCGGCCTTTCACCGGGTGGACGAGTGCGAGGATGATCCCTGGACGCCGTTCAAGGTGAACGCTCTGGCGGTCCGGGACCTGGCGCTCGCCGCGAGGGAACTCGGATTCTGCCTCGTCCATTTCAGCACGGATTATGTCTTCGACGGCCGCCAGGGGCGTCCCTATATCGAGGACGACACGCCCAATCCCCTAAGTGCCTACGGCGTTTCCAAGCTGGCGGGCGAATATTTCGTCCGGGCCCATCTCGACAAGTACTTCCTCGTCCGGACCTGCGGTCTGTACGGCGTGGCCGGCTCAAAGGAGAAGGGATATAACTTCGTGGACAGGATCATCGCCCAGGCCGCCGAGGGAAAGACCGTTCGCGTCGTCGATGACCAGTGGGTCACGCCCACTTCGACCGCCGAGCTGGCGGAGCGGCTGAGCACCCTTATCCGGACGGACCAATACGGCCTGTACCACCTGACAAACGAAGGGCCCTGCACCTGGTTCGGGTTTGCCCGGGAGATTTTTTCCATCCTCGGACGGGAGGCGCGCCTCGATCCCGTGGATTCCCGGGCCCTGAACGCCAAAGCCCGGCGCCCCGCGTATTCGGTGCTCGAAAACAAACGCGCGAAAGACATTGGCCTTCCGGATTTCTCCCCCTGGCAGGAGGCGCTCCGGGATTATCTGCGGCGGAAGGGCTATTTGTCCTGAGTCCGGGCGCCGTCGGGCCCTAGTCTCCGGCGATCTTCGCCCGGAGGGGATCGGGGAGGGGAGTCACCTCGCTCCGGCGGTTGGTGACGATGTGCGTGGTGTGCCCTTCGGCCACGAGGGTCCGCTCCTCTTTTGTCAGGAGCTCGTAGTCGAACACGAATTTCTTGGGCGTCGATTCCCGCAGCGTGACCCGGATGATGAACGCCTGATCATACCGGAGCGGGCGGCGGTACCGGCAGAAGGCTTCGACCACCACGAGGTAAAATCCCTGGACCTCGATCTCCTGGTAAGTGACTCCCCTCTGCCGGCAGAATTCGGTGCGGCCGAGCTCGAACCATTCAAAATAGCTCTTGTTATGGGCCACGCCCATCTGATCGGTTTCGGAATAGCGAACCCGCTCCTCGAACTCCAGGGTGGGGGGCATGGGGCAGACCTGACGGCCGGCTACTCTGCGAGCTTGCCCAGCTTGGCCAGCTCATCGTTATAGTATTTCCGGTAGAGAATCTCCCACTCGCGGCTGCCTTCCTCGATGACCTTCTTCTGGGACTGGATCTTCTCGATGGCCTTCTTGTCCAGGGTCTCGTAGAGCCGCATTTCCTCTTCGATGGCCTTGACGATGATCAGCCGGATCTCGTTGGGATCATCCAGGAACTCCACCTGGTCGTTGTCGTTGAGGAGGTTGAGGATCTGGCGGGACAGGAAATTGATTTTTTCGCGTGACAGGCGGTTGCTCACAGGACGATGTTCCTTTCCTTGGCGAGCTTGGTCTTGATCATCCGGAACATCGTCTGATATTCGATGTTCTCCTTCCGGATCTTTTCCATGTGTTTGCCCAGGATTTCCCTGACTTCCTGGTCGAGATGGTCCTCCTTCTGGAACTCGTCGGTGATCAGATTGGCAACATTATCAAGGATTTTCTTCTTGTCCTCGAGAAGAACCTTCCCCTCCTTGGTGAGGTTTCGGACGATCACGAAGGTGAGGTGCTCGATCTGGTTCTTGTTCAGTCTCATGGTCCAATTAAAATACACCACCTCGACCGAAAATTCAAGGAACGGAGATATCCTTATTAGGGGACAAGAACCAGAAAAGGTATGAAGGTTTCCGGCTGGGGACCCGGATGCGCGAGGCCCAGGAACTGCCCCGTCAGGCTGAACAGACGGTAGGCTTGCCGGCCGCCGACGGGTTCCGTCTCGTCGGCGTTCGGGGTGGGAAGCATTCTCTGGATGTCACCGGCCGCCAAGACCCTGCCTTTCTGCAGCCGGTCCTCTGCCGTCTTTGTCAGGATCATCTTAGTCAGACCGGGCAGGAGCGATTCGAGGGGAAGGACTACCTCACCGGCCCTCCCTTCTTTGACCAGGTCCTCGACGCGGTCGAGGGGGAAGGCCCGGGAAACGTCATATTCCCCGGCACTGAGCCTCCGGAGTCGGGCCAGGTGCGCGCCGCAGCCGAGCCCCTCACCCAACGCGTGGGCCAGGGACCTGACGTAGGTGCCCGGGCCGCACCGGACCTCGAACTCGACGTCCGGTGGACGGTAACCGGTCAGCTTGAAGGTGTGGACCGTGACCGGCCGGGGAGGGCAGGCGACCGCCTGCCGGGCGCGGGCCCACTTGTACAGCGGCTTGCCGGCCAGCTTCACCGCCGAGTAAGGAGGGGGCGCCTGAAGGATCTCGCCCTCGAACGAGCGCATCGCCTCGCTGACGGCCTCCCTGCCGGGGAGCTCGCCGCCCGGGTTCGCGGTCGGCCGGCCCATGGCGTCATAGGTGTCGGTGGCCACGCCCAACCGGATCTCTCCCGAGTATGATTTGTCATGCGCTGAGAAAAACGGAAAGAGCTTGACCGCCCGGCCGACCGCGACCAGGAGGAGCCCGGTCGCCAGGGGATCCAGGGTGCCGAAATGGCCGACTTTCTGAATCCCAAGGCACCGCCTGACCCTGGCGACGACGTCATGTGATGTCAGGCCCCGGGGCTTATCGACCAGGATCAGCCCGTCCATCACGCGGCGGAGCCGGCCGGCCGGCGCCGCCGCGCGGGGGCCGGCTGGCGGCGGATCAGGGCCTCGACTTTTTCCGGGATTTCCTCGATCAGGGACGCGTAGGGCCCGACCGCCGTGAACCCGGCGGCGTGGACGTGCCCGCCGCCCCCGAAGTGCTCCGCCACGGCCGCGGCGTTGGCCTCATCCTTGGACCGCACGCTCACCCGGAACCTGTCCTGGGACATCTCCTTGAAGAAAAGGACCACCTCGACGCCCCTGATGGAGCGGGCCAGGGTGGTGATGTCCTCGGTGTCGATTTCCTTGAGGTTGAGATCTTCCAGCGTTTTTTTGAGCATGGTGATCGTGGCGATGTTGCCCCGGCGGTTCATCCTCAGCGTCGACAGAACCTGGCCGAGGAGCTGGACCTTCTGGGGAGTATTGGTCTTGAACAGGAATTCGCTGGTTTTGATCGGGTTGGCGCCGA
>Ga0154742_1058_pt4 | contig 28763 bp, 27 predicted proteins | sample Rifle2008BG16ft_FD_105750 | JGI IMG/M metagenome (GOLD analysis project Ga0154742, IMG submission 105750) | Candidatus Aminicenantes bacterium RBG_16_63_16 | reverse complement strand
TGAAAAAAGCGCCCCTGTTCGCGGCCGCCATCAGGCCGGCATTCACCTGGAAGGGGGCGAAAATCGCCGCCCGGGTCTCCTTCTCGGCTTCCTGGCCCATGGAGGCCCAGACGTCGGTGTAGACCGCGTCGGCGCCGGAAACGGCCTGGTGGGGATCATGGGTCAGCGTCAGATCGAACCCCGTTTCCCGGCCGTCCTCGCGCGCCTGGCGGACGATCTCCGGGTTGGGCTCATAGCCGGGCGGGGTGGCCACGGCCATCCGGCTGCCGGCCTTGGCGGCGGCGAACATCAGGCTGTGGCAGACGTTGTTGCCGTCGCCGACGTAGGTGAGCTTCAACCGGGAGAGGTCGCCGTGTTTTTCCTTGAGCGTGAAGAAGTCGGCCATCGCCTGGCAGGGATGGAGGAGGTCGGACAGGGCGTTGATGACCGGGACCCTGACGGCCGCGGCCAGGTCGAGGATGTTTTGGTGGGCGAAGGTCCGGATCATGATGCCGTTCACCCAGCGCTCCAGGTTTTTGCCGACATCATGGAATGACTCCCGGACTCCCACCTGGCCGTCCCCGGGACTCAGATACACCGCATGGCCGCCGAGCTGGAGCATACCGACCTCGAACGTCATCCTCGTCCTGAGGGACGGCTTCTGGAAAATCATCGTCAGGACCTTGCCCTTCAGGGCTTTCCGGAAGTCGGACGGGGATTCCTTGATTTTCACCGTCAGGTCCATGATTTCGTTGAACTCGTACTGGCTGAGGTCATGGATGGAGATAAAGTCCTTTTTCATCTGGTCCTCCTAGGCGGCGACGATCCGGGTTCCCGTGCGCTTGAGCAGGGCGGCCTTGAGGTGGGCCGCCGAGGTGATCAGGACTTCCTGGCCCCCCGCCTCGACAAACTCGATGGCCGCCTCGATCTTCGGGCCCATCGAGCCGGCCGGGAATTGGCCGAGGGCGAGCTGCCGCCGCGCTTCGGCCACGGACATGACCTCCACCGGGCGCTCCCGGGGCGTCCCGAAATCGAGCGAGACGCGCTCGACGTTCGTCAGGATGACGAACAGGTCCACCTTGACTTCGCGGGCGAGCAGACTGGCCGTATAGTCCTTGTCGATCACGGCCTCGATCCCCTTGAACAGCCCGCGGCCGTTGATGATGACCGGGACGCCGCCCCCGCCGGCGGCGATGACGATCCGGCCGGCGCAGACGAGGTCCCGGATGATCCACTTGGAGACGGCATCGATCGGCCGGGGCGAGGGCACGACCTTCCGCCAGCCTCGGCCGGCGTCCTCGATCATCTTCCACTTCTTTTCCCTGGCCAGCGCCTGCGCCCGGAATTGCGGATAGAACGGCCCAACCGGCTTGGTGGGATTGGCGAAGGCGGGGTCCTCCTTGTCCACGACCACCTGGGTGACGATGGTGGCCACCTCCTTGTCGAGGGAGCGGCGGCGGAGCTCGTTGATGATCGCCTTCTCCAGCATGAATCCCATGCTGCCCTCGGTCATGGCGTCGCAGACCTCGAGGGAGAAGGGCGGGATCTTGGTGACCGCCTCCTCCATCTGGATCAGGAGGTTGCCCACCTGGGGGCCGTTGCCGTGGACGATGATCAGGTCGTAGCCTTTGCGGACGACGTGGACCATCAGCCGGGCGGCCCGCTCCGCGTTGCGCTGCTGTTCCTCCTGGAGGCCGCGGGAGTTCGCCGGGAGCAGGGCGTTGCCGCCGAAGGCGATCAGGGCGAGTTTTCGTTTCATCAGAATTTCGCCAGGACCTCCGCCAGGTTCGGAGAGCCCTGTTCCTCGAGCTCATAGCTCACGTGAATGAGCTTCTTGTTCGGCCGGATGAGCCGGCGGAGGTCGACCGGGGTGGCGCTCACCACCAGGTCGCAGTCCACGGCGTTGATGGTCTCGCCCAGCTCCTCGACCTGCTTCTCGCCGTAGCCCATCGCCGGCAGCACCTTGTCGAGATGCGGGTACTTGGCGAAGGTCGCCTTGATGCTGCCGACGGCGGCCGGCCGGGGGTCGACGATCTCGGCGGCGCCGTATTTCCGGGCGGCCACGACGCCCGCCCCGTAAGCCATCTCCCCGTGGGTGACGGTCGGCCCGTCCTCGATGACCAGGACGCGCTGGCCGGCGATCTCCCCGCCTTCGAGGGCGGTGACGGGGGAATTGGCCCGGATGATTATGGCCTTGGGGTTGAATTTCCGGATGTTGTCCAGGACGGCCTGGATTTTTTCGGGCGCCGCGGTGTCCATCTTGTTGACCACCAGGACGTCAGCCCGGCGGAAGTTTGTCTCACCGGGGTGGTACATGAGCTCGTGGCCGGCCCGGTGGGGGTCGACGACCGTGATCTCGAGGTCCGGCACGTAGAACGGGAAATCGTTGTTGCCCCCGTCCCAGAGGATGACGTCGGCTTCCCGCTCGGCCTGGTCCAGGATCGCCTGGTAATCGACGCCGGCATAGACGACGATGCCCTTGACGATGTGCGGTTCGTACTCCTCGCGCTCCTCGATCGTGCACTCGTTCTTGTCCAGGTCATCGTAAGTGGCGTAGCGCTGGACCTTCTGCTTGACCAGGTCGCCGTAGGGCATGGGATGGCGGATGACCACCACGCGGCGGCCTTTGTCTTTGAGGAGGAGGGCGATCTTGCGGCTCGTCTGGCTTTTGCCCGAGCCGGTCCGCACGGCGCAGACCGAGATGACCGGCTTCCGGCTGGGGATCATCGTCTCGCACGGTCCGAGGAGCGAGAAACTCGCCCCGGCGGCATGGACAAGAGAAGCCCGGTGCATGACGTATTCGTGGGGGACGTCGCTGTAGGCGAAGACGACCTCGCGGACACTGAACTTGGCGATCAAATCGGGGAGTTCGTTCTCGGCGAAGATCGGGATGCCCTCGGGATAAAGCCGGCCGGCCAGGGCGGCGGGGTATTTTCGGCCCTCGATATCGGGGATCTGGGTCGCCGTAAACGCGGCGACGCGGTACGCGTCATTGTCGCGGAAGTGGACGTTGAAGTTGTGGAAGTCCCTCCCGGCGGCGCCCATGATGATCACGTTTTTCATGAAAACTACTCCTCCGTTGTCTCGCCGTTCCAGGTTTATTAAGAAGAACTACACCCTCTGAAAGGGCGCCATAAGTATAATATAGGCGTGCCCCCAATTCAACGCCGGGGAGACGCGTGAACATTGCCGGGGGTGGCGGCCCTCTCCGGCGAGTCCTCTCCGGCGGCCCTTTTTTCTTCCCCGGCAGGACAGGGACGGCCGTTCGCGCCGGGAGGGGAATATCTCATCCTGGCTGATTTCATTCATATCCAGCGATTTTCCAGCGCTCACAATGCTTGGCACGAATCTTGAATCATGAAGAAGTGTCATGAATTTGTTTATCTTGCTTCCCGCCATATCAGAGAAGGGCCGCCGCTTTCTGGACGGAGTCCGCCAGCTGCCCCCCGGAGTCAACGTCGAGGTGTTTGACTCGCGGGCGGGGTTCATCAGGAGGCTCCGGCAGCCCAAGGGAGATTCCCTGATCGCCATTCTTTACGACCCCAGCCATGAAGATCTGGAGGAGGTGAGGGGCGCCCGTCAGTTTCTGGCCGATGTCCCCCTGCTGCTTGTGCTCTCCGACCAGGACGCGATGACCATGGCGCTGGCCCATAGGCTCCTCCCATCCTATATCGCCTACGTCGACAGCGACCAGTCGCAGCTTTTTTCGGTCGTCAGAAAGCTGCTGCCCGCCGCAGAGGAAGCCCGCAAGGCCTGACCCGGCGCCCCCTGGGTTCGATGTGAATGATGGCCACGGGGCAGCCCGCCGCCGCCTGGTACATGCGCGAGCTGACGTAACGCGGGAAGTCCCCGGCACCACCTGTTCATCTTAAGCAACAATCTTGCCGGGGACCTGGGATTCTGCGCGACACAAAGAGTCCGGTCTCAGGTTCTTCTGAGCGAGTGCTGGAGCCGGCTGTGCTTGACGCTATAGAGAAAATAGATGATCAGGCCGGCCAGCAGCCAGGCGCCGAACCGGAACCATGTCACCTTGGGCAGGCTGTACATGAGGTAGAAGCAGAAGCCGACCGTGATGAGAGGAGTGAAGGGCACTCCCGGCGTTTTGAACTTCCTTTCCACTTCCGGCCGGGTTTTTCTCAGGATGATGACTCCGATCGAGACGAGGACGAAAGCGAACAGCGTGCCGATGTTGCAGAGGTCGATGATCATCGACAGCGGAAAAAGCCCGGCGATGAGCGCGGTCACCGCGCCGGTGATCCAGGTGCAGATGTGGGGTGTCTGGTGGACGGGGTGGACCCGCGCGAAGGAATCGGGGAGGAGGCCGTCCCGGGCCATGACCATGAAGATCCGGACCTGCCCGTAGAGGGTGACGAGAAGGGTCGAAATCATCCCGATGACGGCGCCGGTGGCCACCAGGGCGCCGCCCCAGCGGATGCCGATCCGGGCGAGCGCCGCCGGCAGGGCGTTTCCGACATCGATCTCCTTGAACGGGACCATGCCGGTCAGGACGAAGGCCACGGAAACGTAGAGGATGATGATGACGCCCAGACAGAGCATGAGGCCCAGGGGGACGTCGCGTTTGGGATTTTGGGTTTCCTCGGCGGCCGTGGAGACGGCGTCGAACCCGATGTAGGCGAAGAAGATGATGGCCGCCCCGGCCATGATCCCCTTCCAGCCGAAGGGAGCGAAGGGGTTGAAGTTGGCAAAATCGACGTGCGAGACGCCCAGGAAGACGAAGAGCAGGATCACGGCGATCTTGACGGCGACGATGATGTTGTTGATCTTGGCGCTCTCGCGGATCCCGATGTAGAGGATCCAGCTTATGCCCATGGTGATCAGGATGGCCGGGAGGTCGACCACTCCGCCGGAAAAGACGACCTGACCGGCCGCCGAAGTTGTCAGCGGGGGCGTGATCAGCGCCTTGGGGAGCTTCAGCCCCATCTGCTGGAGAAGCGGGATAAACGTGGTCGACCAGCCGGAGGCGACGGCGCTCGCCGCGACCAGGTACTCGAGCATCAGGTCCCAGCCGATGATCCAGGCGACGACTTCGCCGAAGGCCACATAAGAATACGAGTAGGTGCTTCCGGCGACCGGGAACATGCAGGCCAGCTCGGAGTAAGTGAGGGCGCAGAAGGCGCAGGTCACGGCGGCGATGATGAAGGAGAGCAGGATTCCCGGGCCGGCCAGTTGGGAGCCTTGGCCGGTGGCGACGAAGATCCCGGTCCCGACGACCGACCCGATGCCCAGGGCGGCGAGGTCGATGGCCCTCAGGTTCTTCTTGAGCTCGGTGTGTTCGGAGGCTTCGTTGATCTGCTGCGGGGTCTTCGTGGCCCAGATGCTCATCGTAATCGCCGGAAAAGATAGTCCCGAGTCAGGTTTCAGGCGAGGCCGCGCCCCATTTTCCGGAGACCTTCCAGGCAGCCTTTGATGTTCGCCATCGCGTTCCCGCCGGTCTCATGTTCGACGATGTACCAGGCCGTGCTGCCCGTGGATTCGCAGATTTCGAAGACTTTCTGCCAGGGCACGTCGCCCTGTCCGATGACGGCCCCCTTTGGTCCTCCGTACTCCTTCAGATGAACCGTGGTGGACCTTCCGGGATATTTTTTGAGAATCGCCACCGGGTCGCCGCCGCCATCCAGGCAGTTTCCCGTGTCGAGCTGCATGATGACGCCGGCTTCGGTGTTGTCAAAAAATATCTCCCAGGACGTGAGAGCCCCGAGCTTCTTGAAATCGCCTTGGTGAGCGTGGTAGCCGATCCGCATCCCGAGCGCCTTGGCCCGGGCGGCGATTTCGTTAAAAGTCCGGGCCATCTCCACCCATCCCCGGGCGTCCTTCACCGACAGGCTGGGCACGATGAGATAAGAATTGCCCAAGGCGGCGTGGAGTTCGGCCGTCGCCTTGAGAGCATCCCCCGTGATGGTGTCGAGCGCCGTGTGGGTGCCGCAGCATTTCAGGCCGTTATCGTCCAGGAGCCCGCGCAGCTCCTTTGGCTTCTTGTCCCAGCCGTAATAGCCTGCGAACTCGACGCCCCGGTAGCCCATCTTCCCGATTTCCGCCAGAACTCCCGGTAGATCCTTGGCGGCTTCCTCCCTTACTGAATACAGCTGGACGCCCACAGGGATGTCTTTAGCGGGCGCGAGGGCTGCGCTTTTTCCGGGAATGGCCAGGCCCTCCAGTCTCGCGACGCCCGCGCCCGCGGCCACTGCGGCCGCCCTGAGGAAAGCTCTCCTCGAGAATCTTCTTTGATCCAATGATTTCATGGTCACCTCCGCTGTCGACTCCACCGGATTATATACTAAAATGCCCCTTCTGCTCATTTCCGTGACATCGACGGATCGAGCGCCGTGCTCATATCTTGAATCGGCATCATGAGCCGGGGACTTCCTTTTTCCAGTCCTTGTCCTTCCGGGTGTAACCCTTTTCGCCTTTTTTCGTGGAGTGGGGCTTGGAGGGCGGAGGCAGGGGGCGGCGGACCTGCTTCCAGGCTGGTTTCTGACGTCTGTTGACTTGATGAGGCATCTTCTTTTCCGGCTTTATTCTATCATTATGAGCGCTCTTCCGTCATTTCAATGCCGGCGAGCTCGTGATATGTTTTTGCCTCCAACGCCTCATTCCGAGCGAAGCGAAACCATCTCCCCCTAAAGCCCGATGATCTCGGCGGTCAACTTCGTCGGGTCCAGCAGCGCCACGGTGCTCCTGCCGGTCAGCCAGCCGCCTGTTTCGCCGGGATTGACGGCGAGGATCTTTCCCTGTTTATTGACCTCCGGCTTGTGAATGTGGCCGAAAATGACGATGTCGTACTTCTCAGAGGCCAAATACTGTGGCACGGAAAAATGATAGTGGCAGATAAGGCATTCCTTGCCGCCATAAGAAAAGACCAAGGGCGCCTCCTGGATTTCGCCGAACGGCTCCAGGGCCTTCTCCAAGCCGGCCTTTTCGCCGTCGCAGTTGCCGAAGACCGCTTTGACGCGGCAGTTGAGAGCCGCGAGCTCCTTGATGGCAAACGGGGCCACGATATCTCCGGCATGCAGGACAAGGTCGCAATGAGCATCGTTGAAGATCGATACGGCGCGGCGAATCATCGTCAGGTTGTCGTGCGAATCCGACATTGCCCCGATCATCGAGCGGCTCTTCGATGAAATTATAGCCTCTCCGGGTTCATCTGGGAAGCGTAAGAGTGGCCTGCTGGCGCTTATTTTTAGCGACGACGTTTGGAGAATGGTCCTGTCATGGCGCGTCCTCGCACGTCCTCGCTCCACCCATCCCCCCGTGGGGAACCCCTCCCGCTGCGGGCGTTGCGGTGACTGGCGCCATGCCACCCGTTCTCATTGTGGAGCTGCTAATCCCTAAAAAAGCGATGCTTCCAGAATGATTTGACTCTGTAACGCCGCGTTGATATTCTTAGGGCAACACAGGAGCAGAAGCAGGGTGATGAAGTGCCCTAAATGCGACGCAGCGAACCCTGAGACCCAGCGCTTCTGCGGGGAATGCGGGACGCCGCTGCCCTCCGTCCGGGGCCAAGAATCTGCGTCTCCAAAGCCATCCGTATCACCGGGCTCTCCGGGTACCGGTCCAAAATCTCTGGATATGCCCTCGGAGACACTCCGGATGCCCGTCCAGGAGTTGACCACGGGCTCGACCTTCGCCGGGCGTTACCAGATCATCGAAGAATTGGGTAAGGGCGGAATGGGGCGGGTTTACAAGGTCCTGGATACGAAGATCCAGGAGAAAGTCGCGCTGAAGCTCATCAAGCCCGAGGTCGCCTCGGACCCCGAAACGATCGAGAGGTTCTCGAACGAATTGAAGTTGGCGCGCAAAGTCCGGCACGAAAACGTCTGCGGCATGTTCGACCTCGGGGAAGCGGAGGGCGCCCACTTCATCACCATGGAATATGTCTCGGGCGAAGACCTGAAGAGCTTCATCCGGAGGTCCCGGCAGATTACGGTGGGCACGGCCGTCGCCATCGCCAAAGAAATCTGTGAAGGGTTGGCCGCCGCCCACAAGCTGGGAGTCATCCACCGGGACCTCAAGCCCGGGAACATCATGATCGACCGCGACGGCAACGCCCGGATCATGGACTTCGGGATCGCCCGGTCGCTTAAGGCGAAGGGGATTACGGGCGCCGGGATGATGATCGGGACTCCTGAATATATGAGTCCAGAGCAGGCGGAGGGAAAGGAAGTCGACCAGCGGTCGGATATCTATTCGCTGGGGGTGATTCTTTTTGAGATGTTGACCGGGCGGGTTCCCTTCGAAGGCGAGACGCCGCTCGGTGTGGCGGTCAAGCACAAGACCGAGCCGGCGCCCGATCCGCGGAAGCTAAATCCACAGATCCCGGATGACTTGAGCCGGATCATCCTCGCGTGCCTGCGAAAGAATCAAGACCACAGATATGGGAGTGCCGAGGAACTGGAAAACGATTTGGCCATGGTCGGGCAGGAGTTACCCTCTCCGGCGCGTTCTGCGGAGAGAAGGAGGCCGCTGACCTCCGGGAAGGCCACTGTCCAGTTCAACCCGAAAAAGGTTTTCATTCCGGCGGCGCTAGTTGTCGCGCTGGCCATCATCGGAGCCGCGGTGCTGATCCTTCGGCCGCGGGGGGAGGCTCCACCGGCGGCCGCCAAGATCGATAATTCCATCGCTGTCATTAGCTTCGAGAATCAGACGGGAAGCCGTGAATACGACATCTATTCCAAAACGATCCCCGGCCTCCTCATCACGAATCTCGAGAACGCAGGATACTTCTATGTCGTGCCCTGGGAGCGGCTTTATGATCTTCTCAAGGAGATGGGGAAGGGAAACGTCGAGTTGATCGACCGAGACCTCGGATTCAAGCTTTGCCGCCGTGAAGGGGTGAAGTGGATTGTAACCGGAAGTTTCGCCCGGGCCGGAGAGCTCTTTATCACGAATGTGAGAGTTCTCGAGGCGGAGACCAAAGCCCTCCTAAAGAGCGCGAGCTCACAGGGAGAGTCGGTTGAGAGCATTTTCCGAACCCAGATCGATGAATTGAGCAGGAGGATCGTGGAGGGAGTCGGACTCAGCGCTAAAGCTGTCGATGCGGCTTCCTGGAAGATCGCCGATGTCATGACGCCCTACCCTGAGGCCTATAACTATTTCATCCGGGGACGGGACGAAAACGAACGGTACAATTGGGAGAACGCGCGACGCTTTCTTGAGAAAGCGGTTGCCATCGACCCCGATTTCGCCTCGGCCTACCGCCTCCTGTCCGACGTCGAACGGAGGCTGGGAAACGCGGCTTCGGAAAACGAATACTTGAAGAGGGCCGTCGCCCTTTCGGACAGGGCATCGGAAAAAGAAAGGCTGTATATCCAGGCGGCCGCCGAAACGACCGCCTTGGGTAAAGTCCATGCCTACGAACGCCTGACGGCGAAATATCCCCGGGAGAAGGAGGCTTATTACTGGCAGGCGCATTATCAGAGCATCGACCTTGGGAAGGCGTTCGGGGCGGCCGAGATGGCCGTCCGGCTTGATCCCACCTACCGGCCCGCCGTCAACCAGCTCGGGTGCCAATATCTTTGGGTGGGCGAGTACAAACAGGGGATCGAATGGCTCCTCAAGTACCGTGCCCTGTCCCCGGGGGACGCAAATCCCCTGGACAGCCTCGGAGCGGGCTACCTCGGGGCCGGCGACCTCGATGAAGCCATCAGGAATTTCAAGGAGGCTCTGGAACTCGACCCCAACTTCGGCATCGAGTGGAAGATCGCCTATATTTGCTCAATGAAGGAAGACTTTACCGAGGCCATGAAATGGCTTGACCGGGGGATAGCCAACGTTTCTTCCGCTGCCGTCCGCAAGGACTCCTACTGGCTGAGATCCCTTCTCCGTCATTCGCTCGGGAACTCAGCCCCGGCCTTATCGGACTTGGACCGGGCGCTGAACGAGGCCAGGAAAGCTGACCAGGTACGGCTTGAATCCCCTTGCCATTGGCTGAGGGCCTGGGTCCTTTATGACCGGGGTGATGTGGACGCCGCGGAAAGATCCTGGAAAGAATGCGTGGAATCTCGTCAATATCCTCACTCTGCCGCCATGGTAGATTTTGATTCCTGCTTTTTCAGGGGACTCTGCGCGCTCAAAAGAGGTTCGATCGACGACGCCTCCGATTACCTTGCGAGAATGAGATCCCTCCTGCCGGCTGTTCCAAAGCTGCTCGCCAGATCGTCCTATTATCAGGGCCATTGCTCTCTCCTCGAGGGCGAGATCGGCCTCGCCGCGGGAGCGCCTGAAAAGGCCGTCGGAGCCTGCGGGAATACGGCCGCCTGGGTCAACCTCGTCTCTCCCTTTCTGAGCTTTAGGGCCAATTCGATCTCGGACTATATCGTCCCGTTCCTCAAGGACACCCTGGCCAGGGCCTATCGGGATTCCGGGCGTATCGATGCGGCGATCGCGGAATACGAGCGCCTGACCCGGCTCGACGTCAGGCCCGGAGACCACTCCCTCACCCATCCGCTATATCGATACCGTCTGGCCAAGCTTTACGAGCAGAAAGGACTGAAGAACGCGGCCAAGGCGCAGTATCAGCGCTTTCTCGACCTCTGGAAGGACGCCGACCCGGACCGCCCCGAACCGGCCGACGCCAGAAAGCGCTTGGCCGCGCTGGCCACTTGACGATCATGGGCGGCCAGATTATCATTCATATAAAATTAATAATTATGTTAATTAAACGGGAATCATAATGGACCGCTCCTCCGCTGAATTCCTCTCGCGCCGGCTGGGGATCGCCGTCGAGCAGGTCGTCCGGGAAGAGCTCGAAATCGCCATCCTGAGGCCGCTTCTTGAGTCCCGGATAGGAAACTCGCTGGTGTTCAAGGGCGGGACCGCCCTGCGACTGGCCTACGGGTCGCCCCGATTCTCCGACGACCTGGATTTTTCCACACTGGCTCCCATCGGGGAGAAGGAATTCAAGAAGGCCGGCCTGACGGCCGCCAAGAATGTGCCCGAGGCGACGTTGATCGAAGCTCTGGCTAAGCACTTTACTCTGTTCGCTCTCTATCAGTTCAAGGTACCCTTTATCAGCCGTCCGTTTTCCATGAAGGTCGAGGTCTCCACTCGGCGGGAATCCTGGAAAGAGGGCCGGGATTATGAATTGAAGCTGCTCTGGAGCGAGGTCACCAACCTGACCGTGCTCGCCCAGGTGGCGACCCTCGATCGTCTGGCCAGGGATAAGCGAAGGGCCCTGAAGGCGCGCCGCCAGCCCCGTGATCTCTACGATCTCTGGTTCATCTCCCAAAAGCGGGGGCGGGAATTCAAGCCGGATACGAGCGGCTTCGAGCCGGCGCTGCTCAGACGCGACCTGAGGAAGTATCTTCCGCGGAACCACTGGAGGCTCATCGACCGATGGACCGGATAAAACCTCGGGACATCGAGCTGGTGCAGAACCTGGCCCGGTTCAACAAGCCCTTCTGGTCCGTGGCCGACCTGCAAAAAGTCCTGGGATACAGGAGCCGGCAGACCCTCCTCGTTGTCCTTCACCGTCTTGTCAGCCAAGGGGTTTTGACGCGTCTCCGGCGCGGGATCTATAGGGCTTCGACCAGTTCAGTGGATGGGGCAGTTCTCGCGAATCTGCTCTACACGCCTTCCTATCTTTCGTTCGAATCCGCTTTATCCAGGTACGGAATATTGAGTCAGGTCCCTTATACGATTACCCTGGCGACTACGCGGCGCTCAAAAAAGATTGCCTTGGAGGGAACGGCCGTGGAGTATCGACAGCTCAGGGGCGACCTGTTTTTCGGGCACCGGCTCGAACAGGGCCTCGATATCGCCGAACCTGAGAAAGCGCTCCTGGACGCCTTGTATCTCATGAAGAGGGGGAAGCTGAGCCTGGCACTCGAAGAGCTCGACGTTTCAAGCTTGTCTTGGGGGAAAGTGAAATCCTACGCATCCCGGTTTCCCCGATATCTCCAGACCGCTCTTACGGGACTTTATCCCAGGATGCGGGAGGCCAGACGATGAAATGCCCCAGGTGCGAGGCGGCGAATCCCGATACCGTGAAGTTCTGCGGCGAGTGCGGAACGCGCCTGCCGTCCGGCCGCGGCCGAGAACCTGGGTCACCCGATCCCTCCGAATCATCAAAGCCCGTTGGGCCATCGGATTCTCCCCGTCCCGGGTCAAAGTCCCCAGAGATGCCCGCGGAGACCCTCCGGATGCCCGTCCAGGAGCTGACCACGGGCTCGACCTTCGCCGGACGTTACCAGATCATCGAAGAGTTGGGGCACGGCGGCATGGGGAAGGTCTACAAGGTCTTTGACACAAAGATCCAGGAGAAGATCGCCCTCAAGCTCATCAAACCGGAGGTCGCCTCCGACGAGGAGACGATCGAGCGGTTCTCGAACGAGCTGAAGCTCGCCCGGAAGGTGAGGCACGAGAACGTCTGCGGGATGTTCGACCTCGGGGAGTGGGAGGGCTCGCATTTTATCACGATGGAATATGTCTCGGGCGAAGACCTGAAAAGCTTCATCCGGAGATCAAGGCATCTCACGGTCGAGACGGCCGTCGGCATCGCCACGCAGATCTGCCTAGGGTTGGCCGCCGCCCACAAGCTTGGTGTCATTCACCGGGACCTGAAGCCTGGGAACATCATGGTCGACCGGGAAGGCAACGCCCGGATCATGGATTTCGGGATCGCCCGGTCCCTCAAAGCCAAGGGCATAACGGGCGCCGGGATGATGATCGGAACTCCGGAATACATGAGTCCTGAGCAGGCGGAGGGGAAAGAGGTCGACCAGCGGTCGGATATCTATTCGCTGGGGGTGATACTTTTTGAGATGCTGACCGGCCGGGTGCCGTTCGAGGGAGAAACGCCGCTGGGAGTTGCCCTCAAGCACAAGACCGAGCCCGCGCCTGACCCGAAAAAGTTGAATCCCCAGATTCCTGATGCTCTGAGCCAACTCGTCCGCCGCTGTATGGAGAAGGATAGGGCGAGGAGGTATCAGAGCGCCGAGAGCATGCGCACCGAACTGGAAAAAATCGAGAAAGGTTTGCCCACCGCGGAAAGGGCGCCAACCGGGAAGAAGCCGTTCGCTTCCAGAGAAATCGCCGTCAAGTTCAAGCCCAGCGGATTGCGTCTCGCTGTTTTGGCGCTCTTGGTCTTGTCCGCCGCGGCCTTCATCTTCTGGCGAATCGTCCTGAATAAGCCGGAAGCCCCCCCCTCAGGAATGCCGACGCTGGCCGTGCTCGATTTCACTAACAACACGGGCGACAGAAACCTCGACAGCTACGGAAGCGCCGTGGCCTTATGGCTCATTTCGGACCTCAACCAGTCGCGTTACATCAAGGTCCTGAGCGACGATGTCCTCTACGGCATCCTCCGCAAACTAAACCTTCTCCAGGCCGCCCGGTATGCGGCCGAAGACCTGGAAAAGATCGCCGTCGAAGGGGAGGCCAGCCACATCCTTCGGGGGGCGTTCTCAAAAAAGGGGGATGTCTATCGGATCGACTATTCGTTCCAGGACATGCGATCGCGGGAAGCCAAAACAGGCTCCGTGGAAGCCGAGAGTGAGGCCGGCTTTCCTTCGCTCGTCGATCAGATCACAGACGAGGTCAAAAAATCCTTGGAACTTACGGCCGCCCAATTGGCTTCCGACCTCGATGAAGGCGTCGGCAAGATCACCACGGATTCTCTGGAGGCCTTCCGGTTTTACACCGAAGCCCGAAAATACAGCCAGGAAGGCCTTCCGGCCAGGGCGATTGAACTCGGTGAAAAGGCGGTCGCCTTGGATCCCGACTTTGCTGGAGCTTACTTGCTCATCGGATCGTCTTATAGCCATTTGGGCAAAAACACCAAATACCGTGAATATATGGCCAAGGCCATGGAACATCTGGGCCATCTCTCGGAGAGGGAACGTCTTCGTATCCAGGCAGCGTTCTATGCCACTTCCGAGCGGACCTACGACAAGGCCATCGAAATTTTTACCAAACTGCTTGAGCTGTATCCGCACGATGTGCTTAGAGTCAATTTGGGAAATCGGCTAAGTGATCTGGAAAGGTGGGAAGAGTCTCTCGATCAATATGACTGGTCTATTAAGAAAAAGATAAAAGAATTTCAACCTTATGGGGCCAAAGCTTCTGTTTTAAGCGCCCTGGGGCGGTATGAGGAAGCCATCAAAACATTAGAGGGCTATCTTCAGAAAAATCCCGATCATCGGACGATACGAAGCGCTCTGGCCAGCAAACTTGTGATCTTCAGCCGGTTCGATAGAGCACTGGCCGAATTCAAGAAGCTCTATCCCGACTTGAAAGACCCTTCGGCCGCCGCCGCCCTGATGTTGGCCAATCGACTTGATGAAGCTGAGGCGCTCTGCCAAGAGTCCCGGGATGCCCCGAATCCCCGCGACCGGTACCGGTGGGGAATCGTATCCGTATCCCTGCATCAATTGCAGGGCAGGTTTCGAGAAGCGAAAAGCCGGCTCCTAAAGGCGCTTGAATCGGCCAGGGCAGCCGGAGAAGAAGCCTGGATTGCCCGGAGTCTTTTCCAGGCGGCGCATATGGACATGGTAACCGGGAATTTGGAGGACGCTCTCCATGAAATCGGGGAGGCCCTGGATGTGGCCGTAAAGGGAGAGCTGATCAGTCATCAAATCCGGATATTGAATCTCAAAGGACTTATCCTGCTGAGGCTTGGACGACTCAACGAGGCGGAGGACATCGCCAATGCTCTCAAGGCTACGATTGACGGCTGGCTCAATGATAAGTTGATGAGATACTATTTCCATCTTTTGGGAGCAATCGAACGGGAGAAAGGAAATCTCCGCGACGCAATTGGTTATTTCGAGAAAGCTGAAGATTTGGAGCATTTTGAGTGGGGCCCCGGCTTTCCGCCCAGTGACTTCCAGGCGCTATTTTTTGATTCTCTGGCTTCTGCCTATTATCAGTCCGACGACGTCAAGAAAGCACGCCGGGAATACGAAAAGATCACTCGACTTACTACGGGAAGATATCATTACGGCGATATCTATGCTAAAAGCTTCTACATGCTGGGGAAGATATTCGAAAAGCTAAAGAATAACCCCAAGGCCAGAGAAAACTACCAGCTCTTCCTCGAACTCTGGAAGAACGCCGACCCGGACCGCCCCGAACCCGCCGACGCCCGGAAGCGCCTGGCCGCGCTTACTTGAGTCCTTTTTGCAGACCCGCGAAAGTATCCGCGTAATTTTTATCTAAGGCGGCGTCGAATTCCGCCAGCCATTTTTCTATGTAGCGAGCATCATACCCTGGATTTTTCAAGAGGATCGATTCGATATCCTCTATGTCTCTGGGTCTGCCGGCGATTATCTTATGAATGACCAGGTCCTCGAGTGCGGCAAACTTGATGGGCGTCCTTCCCAAGCGGACATTTCTAGCCCGTTCGATGGCCTGCCTTTCATACGGTGAGAAGGAGAAAATAAAATCGATCCTTATACCGGTCTCCTGGTCGACTACCGGCAGAACCATCGTCTCTTTGACGAAAGAATCCACTTTTTCCGTTAGGTATTTCAGGTTGAGCTGGTCGACGATCGCTCTCATTTCAGCAAGATGATCGACGCCAACGCCCAGAGCGATATCGATGTCCTTGGTCAGACGCGGCTCTCCGTAGAGGAGGACCGCCTGCCCGCCGATCACCATATAAGGAACGCGATTCCTGTCTAGGGAAGGGCCGATCTTCCTAAGGAGTCTTTGAAACACTGTTGATCGTCCTGGCGATTTTTATGTCGATGTCCAGTCCCGAGAGCTTATCCTTAAGGGGGAAGGCGCCGAGAATGACCGCCTCTTTATACATGGCCTCGACGAGACGACTATTCTTTAAGTAATCGGGTTTTTCTCGCCGGAGAATCGATCTCTCCAGGCGGCGGACAGTTTCTTCGTTCTTAACCAATTTCAAGGACCTCGGTCGATTTTGCATCGTTATTGTAGCACATTTTGTTGCTGCTCACTCCGAGAGTTCTGGGGTCCAAACCGCAAGCCGTGCAGCCATAGGAATGAACGCCGACCCCTACCGCCCTGAGCCCGCCGACGCCGGGAAGCGGCTGGCCGGGCTCCAGCAATAGCCGGGCGAGTCGAAGTACGTTTCCCTGCGGTATCCGATCAACACAACCGGCGTGCAAAGTACGAGTCAATTCTTGATTTTTGTTCAATCGTTCTATAAAATGAACAAATGTTCTATTAGTTGAACAATGGAGGCGAGATGTTTGCAGAGCTTCTCATAAAAAGCTCAGAGCAGAGAATTCTGTCTTTGTTCGCCATGAATCCAGGCCGGCCGTTTTATTTGCGGGAAATTTCCAGAAAACTGAGCCTCAGCCTTGGCGCGACCCATGTGGCGTTATCGGCGCTCGAGAAAGCCAAGATTCTTAAGTCGCGAAGTATCGGGAAGACAAAACTGTTTGAACCGGAAGAGGAGAGTTACCCTGCGGCCCTACATGCCGTGAGGATTCTCAATACCGTCCTCATTCTCGAGCCTCTGGTCGAGCTCCTTAAGAGTAATTCCCAACGGATTATCCTCTATGGGAGCTATGCAAGAGGGACGTTCACTCTTGAAAGCGACCTGGATGTGTTCATTGTCTCTGACCGGCGGGAGGCCGTTTTGGATCAGGTCACTGCTTTTTCGAGAAAAATCGAGGTCGATATTCGTCCCGTTATCATGGGACTGGTCGAATGGATGGAACTCGAAAAAACGGACCCGGAATTCTTCCGCGGAGTCACTGGCGGCCTCTCCCTTTGGGAAGAACAACCCGATGAATCGGGCTTTTAAGAAATGCTTGGAAAACAAAAAGATCGCCCCGTCTCCGCACGCCAAATCATTGGTCAAAAAGGAGTTAAGCGTCGCAGAGCAGGATCTGGCGGAAGCCCGAGACCGACTACAAAATGAAAGATACAAGTACGCGACCATCAATTCCTACTATGCGGCTTTTCATGCTGCCAGGGCGCTTCTCTACTCAAAAGGCCTTCGTGAACGGAGCCACTATTGCCTCTCAGTGGCCATCGAGGCATTGTTTGTGGAAACCGGAGAGCTCGAGGCGCGCTTTTTGAGGGACTTGAATAACCTTATGTCCTTGAGAGAAAAAGCTGATTATGGCGGCTCATTTAGCCGAGAAGCCGCCTTGCTATGCGTTCATTACGCAGAAGAATTCCTGGAGCGAAGTCGATCGATCACTCTAAAGTAGATTGGGCGTAGATTTCTTTAGGGTGCCCAATCCGCACAACCAGAATAATCAGCGGCCCTCGTCTTTCCTGAAGATTACCCGGTAAGCTCCGACGCGAAGCCGGTAAAGCGCTTCCTCCTGCCCGCTGAGCCTCCGGACGTTGTTTTTCAGGGCCGCCGGATTCCTGGCCAGGATCAGCAGTTTCGCTTTGATGATCTTCTGCCTGGCCCGGAAACGACTTCTGTTCTTACGCGGAGTTCGGATTATGCCGTCCGTATTGACAGTGCCTGCCCAAATTCCTTAAAATACCTCGCGTTCGGCCAAAGTTAGGCGCGTGGCTCAGTGGTAGAGCGCTTCCTTGACGCGGAAGAGGCCGTGGGTTCGATTCCCTCCGCGCCTACCATCGAAGTAGGAGACTGTATTCAATAGGACGTGAAGTCGATCGGTGAATTATCCTTCCTCCCTGTTGAATACCCTTACATAAATGTCAGAATCGGTTGAAGTCGTTATCGACGGGTCTGCACTCGTCGTGGAAAAGGGCGGCTCCCTCAAAGAGGCCATCGCTCTGCTCCATCTAGAAAAAAAGCCTGTCCTGGCCGGGGTCGATGGAGAAGTCGTCGGGCTCGGTTTTCGTCTGGAGAAAAACGGCCGCGCTCACCTGATCTACTCCGACTCGGACGAAGGTATCGACATCCTCAGGCACAGCGCCTCCCACTTGATGGCCCAGGCCGTGATTGAGCTGTTCCCCGGGACCCAGGTCGGGATCGGCCCCGCCGTCGAGAACGGATTTTACTACGATTTTCTGCGCGAGACCCCATTCACTCCCCAGGACCTCGAGACGGTCGAAAAGAAGATGCACGAGCTGGCCGACCAAAACCTCCCCATCCAAAAGATTATCCAGGATAAGCCGAAAGCTGCAGAGCGGTTCAAAAACCTCGGTCAATCCCTCAAGGTCGAGCTGATCGAAGAGAAGGGCGGCGAGAAAGTTTCCTGCTACGCCCAGGGCGGTTTCATCGATTTCTGCCTGGGACCCCACGTCCCTTCCACCGGCTACATCAAGCACTTCAAGCTGCTTTCGGTTTCCGGCGCCTACTGGAAGGGCGACGAGAGGGGCCAGCAGCTCCAGCGGATCTACGGAACGGTCTTTTACGAGAAAAAGCAGTTGGCGGATTATCTGCGGCTTCTCGAGGAAGCCAAGGAGAGAGACCACCGCCGGCTGGGCGCGGAACTCGACCTCTTCAGCTCCTGCGACGACCTGGGAGGGGGCCTCATTCTCTGGCATCCCAAGGGCGCCCGGGTCCGCGCCGTGATCGAGCAGCATTGGCGCGAACGCCACTGGGCCGGCGGCTACGACATCCTTTTCACCCCCCATATTGGACGGGCCAGCCTCTGGCAGACCTCGGGCCACCTGGACTTTTATAAAGACAGCATGTACTCGCCCATGAACATCGACGAGCAGGATTACTACATCAAGCCGATGAACTGTCCGTTCCATATCCAGATCTATAAGACCAGGCTTCGCTCCTACCGCGACCTGCCGCTGCGCTGGGCCGAGCTGGGGACTGTCTACCGGTATGAGAGGTCGGGCGTCCTCCACGGCCTGCTCCGCGTCCGGGGGTTCACCCAGGACGATGCCCATATCATCTGCACTCCGCAGCAGATCGACGATGAAATCCTGCGGGTCCTGGACTTTTCGCTCAGCATCCTGGCCGATTTCGGGTTCACCGACAACAAGATCGAGCTCTCGGTCCGCGACCCCCAGAACCTGGCCAAATACGCCGGGAGCGAGGAGATGTGGCGGCAGGCCGAGGCCTCCCTTGTTCGCGCCTTGGAAGCCCGGAAACTGCCCTATAAGCGGATGGAGGGCGAGGCCGTCTTCTACGGTCCGAAAATCGACATCAAGATCAAGGACGCCCTGGGCCGGCATTGGCAGTGCACCACCATCCAGTTCGATTTCAACATGTCCGAGAAATTCCAGATGGAGTTTATCGGGGAGGACAATCAGGCCCACCGTCCTTACATGGTGCATCGCGCCCTGCTCGGCTCGCTGGAACGGTTCTTCGGCATCCTGATCGAGCACTACAAGGGAAATTTCCCCTTGTGGCTGGCGCCGGTCCAGGCCATCGTGCTGCCCATCTCCGAGCGGCACGAGTCTTATGCCGTGTCGCTCGAGAAATTGCTCAAGGAGAGCGGCCTGCGCGCCCAGGGGGACGTCCGCCGCGAGAAGGTCGGCTACAAGATCCGGGACGCCGAAAACCAGAAGATCCCCGTCATCCTGGTCGTCGGCGACCGCGAAACGGCCAACGGCACCGCCTCCCTGAGGGTCCACACCCAGGGAGACAAGGGCGAGGTCGTGGTGGCCGAGTTCATTGCCAAGCTCAAGAATCTGAATGACAATAGAGCCCTGGAGCTCAACTTTTAAGGAGGACAAGCATTTTTAGACGACAGCCTTTCTATCCTGGACCCAAGAAAACGAGGCCCCACCGGACAAACGAGATGATTCATGCCAGAGAGATCCGGGTGATCGACGAGGACAAGAAACAGATCGGGATCCTGTCCCCCGCCGAGGCCCTGAACCTGGCAAGACAAAAGGGACTGGATCTGGTCGAGATCGCCGCGGAGGCCAACCCGCCCGTCTGCCGGATCATGGATTACGGGAAGTTCCTGTACGAGCTGCACAAGAAAGAGCACGAGGCCAAGAGGCACCAGAAGCAGATCCAGCTCAAGGAGATCAAGTTCCGGCCCAAGATCAGCATCCACGATTACAGCTTCAAGATGAAGCACGTGAAGCGGTTCTTGGAGGAGGGAAACAAGGTCAAGATCACCATCATGATCCGCGGCCGGGAGAGGTCGAAGCCCGAGCTGGCCCACAAGCTCATGGACCGGATTCTCGCGGACGCCCAGGCCTTCGGCAGACAGGACGGAGACATGAGGAAACAGGATTGGGCACTGTCGCTGCAGCTCGTCGCCGCCAAATCGGGAGGAAAAGATGCCAAAGCTAAAGACACACAAGGGAGCCCGGAAGAGGTTCAAGGTAACGTCCAGTAAGAAAATCGTTCACAGCAAAGCTTTCAAGAGTCATCTCCTGGCCGCCAAGGATGCCAAGAGGAAGCGGCAGCTGGGCAAGAAAGTTGTGGTGAGCGCCGCCGATCGGAAAGCCGTCAAGAAAATGCTTCCCTACGAATTCTAGGGCGAAAGAAGGAGTCGAAGATGCCGCGCGTCAAACGGGGACCGAAAAGGAGAGCCCGCCGGGCCAAGTACCTGAAACAGGCCAAGGGCTATTGGGGAGCCAAGGGACACAACTACCGGACAGCCAAGGAGGCCGTCGAGAAATCCCTCCTGTACGCTTATCGCGACAGACGCAACAAGAAAAGGGACTTCCGCAGGCTCTGGATCATCCGCATCAAGGCGGCCGCGATGGAGAACGGGTTGACCTACAGCCGGTTCATCAACGGGCTGAAGAAATGCCAGATCGAGCTCGACCGCAAGGTCCTGGCCGAGCTGGCCGTCAACGCCCCCCGCGCCTTCGCCGCCATCGTCCAAAAAGTCAAGCCCGCCGTCACGTGAGATGAAGACCTTCGAGGGGCGGGCCGGTGAGCTCCGGAAGAAGTTCGACGAGGCCCTGGCCCGGGTCAAGGACCGGCAGGCGCTCGAAAACCTCCGCAACGAATTCCTGAGCCGCAAGCGGGGGCTCGTCACCCTGCTTTTCGAAGAGCTCAAGACCTTGCCCGCGGAGGAAAAGCCGGGGGCCGGAAAGCTCCTCAACGAACTCAAAAGCTACGTCCAGGAGAAGATGTCGGGAGTCCCGCCGCTCGAGGTGTCCGTCGCTGACGATATTCGTGTCCGCGACGACGAAAAGAAAGGGCGTAACTCTCCCCCAGCGCCCGACCCCACGCTTCCGGGCGACGCAATTCCCTGGGGAACCCTCCACCCCCTGACGATCTTCGAAAAGGAAATCGAAAACATCTTCCGGGGCATGGGGTTCTCCGTGGCCGAGGGGCCGGAGATCGAAACCGAATACTACAATTTTGAGGCCCTCAACTTCCCGCCCCATCATCCCGCCCGGGACGACTGGGACACGCTCTATCTCGGTGATAACCTGCTGCTCCGGACGCACACGTCGCCCATGCAGATCCGGGTGATGGAGAAGCGCCGGCCGCCCATCCGGATCATCGTGCCCGGCAAGGTCTACCGCCGGGAGGCGATCGATGCCACCCATCTGCCGATGTTCTACCAAGTGGAGGGGCTGCTTGTCGACGAGGGCGTGACGTTCGCCCACCTCAAGGGGACTCTCGACTATTTTCTCAGGACCCTCCTGGGCGACAAGATCGAGATCCGGTTCCGGCCGAGCTTCTTCCCGTTCACCGAGCCCTCGGCGGAGGTGGACGTCAGCTGCCTGATCTGCCGGGGCGAGAACGCCGGGTGCCCGGTTTGTTCCGGAACCGGCTGGAAGGAACTCCTGGGCGCGGGCATGGTGGACCCCCAGGTGCTCAAGAACGTCAACATCGACCCCGAAAAATATTCCGGCTGGGCGTTCGGCATGGGCATCGAGCGCACGGCGATGCTGAGCTACCAGATCTCCCACATGCTGGCTTTTTACGACAACGACCTTCGCTTCATCAGGCAGTTCGACCGAAAATGAAGATCAGCATCGCCTGGCTGAAGGAATTCCTGGACGCCGATGTCCCGGTCCGCCGCCTTGTCGAAACCCTGGAGCGCATCGGGCTGATGGTCGAGGGCGAGCAGGCCACCGGCGACGACATCGTGCTTGATGTGGAGACATATTCCAACCGCCCCGACACGCTCGGACACCTGGGCATGGCGCGGGAGCTGGCGGCGGCCCTGGGGGCGGCGCTCAAGCCGCGGTCGTGGCCGCTCGCGGAGCTTCCCGTCTCGACCCGGGACGTCGTCGATGTCCAGGTCTCGGACGGAGACCTCTGCCCGCGGTACTGCGGCCTCGTCGTCCGGGGGGTGCGGGTCGGGCCGTCCCCCGACTGGCTCCGGACGAGAATCGTGGCCATGGGGCTCAACCCGGTCAATAACGTCGTCGACGTGACGAACTACGTGCTCTTCGCCACGTCCCAACCGATCCACGCCTTCGACCTTCAGAAAATCGGCGGCGCCAAGATCATCGTCCGGCGCGCCAGGAAAGGCGAAGGCCTCGTCTGCCTCGACGGCACGGACCTGGCCCTGCTCCCGGATATGCTGGTCATCGCGGATGATTCCCGGCCGGTGGCCCTGGCGGGCGTCATCGGCGGACAGCTGTCCGCGGTCTCGGAAGGAACCCAGGATGTCTTCATCGAGAGCGCCTGCTTCGACCCGGTTTCGGTCCGCCTGACCCGGAAGGCGGCCGGGCTTCAGACCGACGCTTCCTACCGCTTTGAACGGGGGTCGGACATCGGGTTCCCGCCGCAGGCGGCGCTGATGGCCGCCTCCCTCCTCACGCAGTTTGGGGCGAAGTCCACGCAGGGAGTGATCGACATCTTCCCGCAGCCAAGAAAGAAGAAGGAAGTTATCCTCCGTCACCGCCGCGTCGGCGAGCTGCTGGGCGTCGAAGTCGAAGAGGCCTTTATAGAGAAAATGCTCCAGGACCTCGAGTTCTCCGTCGAAACCCAGCAAGCCGGCGTCTGGCGCGTCAGGGTTCCCTCTTTCCGCGTGGACATCGACCGCGAGGCGGACCTCATCGAGGAGGTGGCCCGGTTCTTTGGCTACGAGAATATCCCTTCCGTCGTCCCCCCCTTGACGATGGTGGAGCCGGTCGAGGACAAAAACGCCGGGAAGCTCGACCGGATCCGGCCGGTCCTCCAGCACCTCGGGTTTACCGAGGTCATCAGCTTCAGCTTTTCCGACCCGGCCCGGGAAGCGGTCCTGGAGAATGGGATTCAGCCGATGGAAATCCGTAACCCGATATCGGCCAAGGCCTCCCTTCTGAGGACGAGCCTGATCGGCGGGCTTATGGAGGCGACGGCCTGGAACAGGAACCGCGGGCTGGAATCAGTCCACATCTTTGAAGTCGGGAATGTCTACGGCCGGGACGAGCAGTCCTGCCGTGAATATCCCCTCCTGGGGCTCATGAGCACAGGGCCTCTGGGCGAACCCCACTGGCGCGGGAAGGCGCGGGACAGCGATCTTTTTCGCATCAAGGGCGCCCTGGAAGCGATGATGGGGCAGATCCGGTATGAGCCCTATTCTTTCGAGAGCGCCGACCACCCGTATTTCGAACCGGGAACCGCCCTGTCTCTCACGTATAAAGAGCAATTGATCGGCCGCCTGGGCAAGGTCGCCGGCAGAATCCGGGAATTCTATGGGGTCAAACAGGGTGTTTTCGCCGCCGAAATCGACCTGGCCTGTTTGTTCGAAAAACAACCCCGGGTCTTCGCCTATGTCCCGGTGCCGAAGTTCCCGGCGATCACCAGGGATGTTTCCCTTCTGGTGCCGCGGGCCGTGCCCTACCAGGAGCTTAAGAAAGCCATGGAGAAGCTGTCGCTGCCGCTCCTGGAGGGGTTCGAGCTGGTCGACAGGTACGCCGGGGAGGGAATCCCGGAGGATATGGCCAGCCTGACCTTCAGGCAGACCTACCGCCATCCGCAGAGGACACTCCAGTCCGAGGAAGTCGAAAAAACCGAGCAGCAGCTCCTCAACCAGCTCAAACGGGGCCTGGGCGCCCGGCTCAGGGAAGGAGGTTAAATTGACAACCGAATTTGAAAGAATTAAGATATTGGAAGGGAAAATTTCCCAAGTTATTGATTATATTACCAGACTGACGGCCGAAAACGACAAGCTCAAGCAGCAGGTCAAGGAACTCAAGGCGGGCGCCAAGGACTACGATGAGCAGGCCAAGAAGACGGCCAAGTTCGAAGAGGAACTTAAGCGCTGCGAGAGCGAACGGGAAGCCGTCAGAGGAAAGGTCGAAGCGATCATCGGTCAGATTGACAAACTTGGAATATGATCGACAGAATCGTCGAGATTGAGATCTACGGACAGAAGTACCGGATCCGGGTCAAAGGAGAAGAGGACGAAAAATACATCAATCACCTGACGTCCTATGTGGATCAAAAGATGCATGAAGTCGCCGTCAAATCCAAGTCCGCGGACATGCTGAAAATCGCGGTCCTGGCGGCGTTAAACATAGCCGATGAATTCTTTCTTTCCCAGAAAAAACTTGATCAACTGAATGAAGTCATCGGAGTCATGGAGAGTGAAATCGGGAGTTTAGAAGATAATCTCTTGAAGCAGGACAAGAACTACGATGATGTGGAAAAGGCTCCCTAGAGCGCAAGACTGTCTGGCTCAACCTGACTCGAATGTGCTGAGAGCCCCGGGTCTCGTGTAAACTTCCAGCCTGCCCCCCTTTCCTCTCCGCCGGAACTCCGCGCAGGAGGTGAAGACATGAAGGCGGAATTGATTGCGGCCATCGTCGCCCTGGTTCTCTGGGTGGGCGGTGTCTTTTTTTATCTGTTGAGAAAGCGCCAAGGCACCCAAGCGCTGTTCAAGGCGAGGGAAGAAGCCAAAACCCTCGTCGAGCAGGCCAAGGCCGAGGCTGAAAAAATCTCCCAGAAAACCGCGGCGGACATCCGGGAGAAATCCCGGAATTTCGAAGAGGAGTTCGATCGTCAAACCCGGGACAAGCGCAAGAAAATCAACGAGATGGAGCGGCGGCTCGTCAATAAAGAGGAAAACCTCGACCGTCGCTTCCGGGCCCTGGAAGGCCGGGAGAGAGATACCGCCGGCCGGGAGAAGCGCATCTACCAGCGGGAGAAGGACCTCGACGCCCAGGAGGAGAAGGCCGCCGAGCTGGTCAAAAAGCAGACGGAGGAGCTCGAGCGGGTCTCCGGTTTGACCGTCGAGGAGGCCAAGGGCCAGCTCATCAAGAAGATCGAGGACGAGGCCAGGCTGGAGGCGGTCCAGAGCGTCCGGCGCATCGAGGAAGAGACCCGGGAAAAGGGCCAGGGGCTGGCCCGGGAGATCATCAGCCAGGCCATCCAGCGGTCGGCCGCCGAGCACGTCGTCGAATCGACGGTGTCGGTGGTGGACCTGCCGTCCGAAGACATGAAGGGCCGGATTATCGGCCGCGAGGGCCGGAACATCCGCGCCCTGGAGCTCGCCACGGGGGTCGATATCATCGTGGACGACACGCCCGAGGCCGTACTGCTGTCGAGCTTCGACCCGATCCGCCGGGAGATGGCCCGGTTGTCCATCCAGAAGCTGGTCCAGGACGGCCGCATCCATCCGGCGAGGATCGAGGAGATCGTCGAGAAGGTCAAGAACGAGCTCGAAGAGAAGATCAAGCAGGAGGGCGAGTCCGTGGTGCTCGAGCTCCGCGTCCAGAATGTCCACCCCGAGCTGGTCAAGCTCCTGGGCCGACTGAAATACCGGACGAGTTACGGGCAGAACGTGCTCCAGCATTCTAAGGAAGTGGCCCTCCTGGCCGCGCTGATGGCCAGGGAGCTCGGAGTGGACACCCAGGTATCGCTCCGGGCGGGGTTGCTCCACGACATCGGGAAGGCGGTGGACAAGGAAGTCGAGGGGACCCATACCGAGCTCAGCGTTGAGCTGGTCAAGAAGTACGGGGAGTCGGTGGCGGTGCAGCAGGCCATCGCCTCGCACCACCGGGACATTGATTTCCCGTCCGTCGAGGCCGTCCTCGTCCAGTCGGCGGACACGCTGTCCGCGGCCCGGCCGGGCGCCCGGCGCGAGCTCCTCGAGACCTACATCAAGCGGCTGGAGAAGCTCGAGGGGATCGCCCATCTCTTCGAGGGCGTGTCCAAGGCCTTCGCACTGCAGGCCGGCCGGGAGATCCGGATCATCGTCGAGAGCCAGAAAGTCTCGGACGACCGGGCCGCCCTGATCGCCAAGGACATCGCCCAGAAAATCAAGGAGGAGCTCGACTATCCCGGCCAGATCAAAGTCACGGTCATCCGTGAGATGAGGGCCGTCGAATATGCCCGGTAAGCTGGGGTTTGTTTTCATCGGGGACATCATCGGCCGTCCGGGGCGCCGCGCCCTGGACCGCTTCCTGCCCCGGCTGATCGATAAATACTCCCCCGCCTTTATCGTGGCCAACGCCGAGAACGCGGCCGGCGGTGCCGGGATCACCGCCGAGATCGCCGGCGACCTGCTCGACCGCCTCGACGTCCTGACCTCGGGAAATCACATCTGGGACAAGAAAGAGGCGATTCCCCTGCTGGACCGGGAGCCGCGCCTGCTCCGGCCCCTCAACTATCCGCCGGGGAACGCCGGCCGGGGCTCGTACATTCTCGAAAAAAACGGGTTCAAAGCGGCCGTCCTGAACCTCCAGGGCCGGGTCTTCATGGAGCCGCTCGACTGCCCCTTTAGGACCGCCGACGAGGCCGTCGAAAAGCTCCGCGCCGTGACGCCGATCATCCTGGTCGATTTCCACGCCGAGGCCACCTCGGAAAAGCAGGCGCTGGGCTGGCACTTGGACGGCCGGGTCTCCGCGGTCATCGGCACCCATACCCATGTGCCCACCGCCGACGAGAGGATCCTGCCCCGGGGGACGGCGTTCATAACGGACGTCGGTATGGCCAGCGGCTACAATTCCGTGATCGGCATCCAAAGAGGACAGGCGCTGGCCCGGTTCATCACGGCTCGCCCGCAGCGGTTCGAGCCGGAGAAAGCGGGCGCTTTCCTGGCCGCGGTGTATGTCGAGGTGGACGGCGCGACCGGCCGGGCGCTGGCCATCCGCCGGGAGATCTTTTTCGAGGATAGCGGGGAGGACGGTGAATAATGACAGCCTGGTGAAGGCCGACCGCGTCTACACGGTCTCCCAGCTCACCGAGGTGATCAAAGCCGAGCTGGAAAGCGTCTTTCCGCTTGTCTGGGTGGAGGGCGAAATCTCCAATTTCCGGCGGGCCGAATCCGGTCATCTCTATTTCACCCTCAAGGACGAGCGCAGCCAGCTCCAGACGGTCATGTGGCGGAGCGACGCCCGGCGGACGCGCTTCGACCTCAAAGACGGGCTGAAGGTGATCTGCCGGGGGCGGATCACGGTCTATGAGGCGCGGGGCCAGTACCAGCTCGTCACCGAGCTTATCGAACCCAAGGGCAAGGGCGCCCTCCAGCTCGCCTTCGAGCAGCTCAAGGAAAAGCTCCGGGCCGAGGGGCTCTTCGACCCTGGGCGGAAAAAGAAGCTCCCCCTGCTCCCCAAGAAACTGGGAATCGTCACCTCGCCGCGGGGCGCGGCCATCGTCGATATCCTGCGGACCATCAACCGCCGTTTCGCCCGGCTCCATATCATCATCTACCCCGCCAGGGTGCAGGGCGAGGGCGCCGCCGACGAGATCGTGGCCGGCATCGACCATCTCAGCCGGCGGCCCGGCATCGATGTCATCATCGTCGGCCGCGGCGGCGGCTCGATCGAGGACCTCTGGGCTTTTAACGAGGAGAAAGTGGCCCGGGCCATCGCCCGTTCCCCGGTCCCCATCATCTCCGCGGTCGGCCACGAGGTCGACTTCACGATCGCTGATTTCGTGGCGGACATCCGGGCCTCGACCCCTTCCGTGGCCGCCGAGATCGTCATCAAGGAAGAGCAGAGCTTCCTTGACCGCGTCGACAACCTCCGGACAAGGCTGGCTCAGGTCGTTCTTTACGCGCTGCAGGAAAAAAAGCATCGCCTGCTCAGCCTGAGCCAGCACCGGAGCTTTCAGGGGTTCCGGATGAAGCTCCTCGGGCTCGAGCAGTCGGTGGACGACCTGGAGCACCGGGTCCGTGATGTCTTCCGGCGGCGGAAAGTTCAGCTGGCCGAAAACCGGGCCGCGGCCCGGCTGTTCGAAGAAAAGCTGGCGAACATCCTCCGGCGCCGGCTGGCCGAGCTCCTGGCGGCCTGGGAGAGACTCTCCGCGGGGCTGCATAACCTGAGCCCTCTCAACATACTCCGGAAAGGCTACACGCTGTGCTGGAAGGACGACCTCGACCTCATCCGCCGGATCGAAGATGTCGAGATGGACAAGGATATCACGGTCACCTTCTATAAGGGGGATTTCACATGCCGGGTGAAGAGCATCGACGCCGGGTCGCTCCTCGAAGAGCGGCTGATCAAGGAGAAAAAATGACCCCGCTGAACTTTGAGAAGGCTCTGGCCGACCTCGAGGCGACCGTCAACAAGCTCGAAAAGGGCGGTCTTTCGCTCAACGAATCGCTGGCCCTTTTCGAAAAAGGCGTCAAGCTGGCCAAGTACCTCAGGGAGGAGCTGGGCAAGGCCGAAAAAAAGGTCGAGATCCTCCTCAAGGACGAAAAAGGCGAGCTCAAGGCGGAGCCGTTCCCGGAGGAAGGAGAGGCCGAGGCCGGGCCCCGGGGGAGCGGGAAGGATGACGATGACGACGAAGATGAGGGAGGCCGGCCGCTCTTCTGATCCGATGCGCCCCGATACGAGCCTCGCCCTGAAGAAGGAAGCGATCGACCGCGAGCTCGGCCGGCTGCTGCCGCGCCGCGGCCCCGCGGTGGCCCGCGCGATGCGGTACGCCGTGATTCCGGGCGGTAAGAGGTTCCGCCCCCTTCTCGTCATGGCTTCGGGCGCCTGTTTCGGCGCGCGCCGGAGCGTCCTCTTGCCGTTTGCCTGCGCCCTGGAGCTCATCCACAGCTATTCGCTCGTTCACGACGACCTCCCCGCCATGGACAACGATGATTTCCGGCGGG
>Ga0154742_1007_pt1 | contig 28868 bp, 24 predicted proteins | sample Rifle2008BG16ft_FD_105750 | JGI IMG/M metagenome (GOLD analysis project Ga0154742, IMG submission 105750) | Candidatus Aminicenantes bacterium RBG_16_63_16 | reverse complement strand
CCGCGGCCTGGGCTACGGCTGCGGGATGCTGAGCCTGGGCGCCTTGAAAACGGCCACCGATGACGAGCTTATTGCCCACTGCCGCCTGGTGGCGGGCGCGATCCCGCTTTTCGGTTTCTACCTCCAACCGGCCGTGGGGGGCCGCCGGCTGAGCTATTCGTTCTGGAGGAGATTCGCGGAGATCCCCCGGGTCGTCGCCATCAAGATAGCGCCGTTTAACCGCTACCAGACACTGGACGTTGTCCGGGCCGTGGCCGAGTCCGGCCGCGACGGCGAGATCGCGCTCTACACCGGTAACGATGACAACATCGTCGCCGACCTGGTGACGGAATTCCGCTATTCCTCGGGCGGCCGGCAGCGGAGCGCGCGGATCGTCGGCGGTCTGCTGGGACAGTGGGCGGTCTGGACCCACAAGGCGGTCGAGCTCCTGGCTGAAACCAAGGAGACCGTATTGACGGGCTCCGTGCCCAGCGCCCTCCTGACACTCGGGGCCCAGTTGACCGACGCGAACGGGGCGCTCTTCGACGCCGCGCACTCGTTCTCGGGAGTCCTGCCCGGGATTCACGAAGCCCTCACACGTCAGGGGCTTCTGGCGGGACGGTGGTGCCTGAACCCTCGGGAGGACCTCTCGCCCGGCCAGCTGGAGGAGATCGACCGGATCTGGAATGCCTATCCCCACCTGAGGGATGACGAGTTCGTGGAGGAGCATCTCGATGTCTGGCTCAGTTGAAACAGGATCCCCGCCGGGGGCGGCCGGCAAACTCTTCTACGGCTGGCGGGTCGCCGGCGCCTGCTTCCTCAACCTCTTCGCCATCGTCGGCATCATGTACTATAGCTTCCCGGTCTTCTATTCCCCGCTGATCCAGGAATTCGGCTGGAGCCGGGCCCAGGTGACGGCCGGGTTCGCCGTCAGCATCGTCGCCATTGGACCGCTGTTCGGGATCATGGGGGGGATCCTGATCGACCGCTTGGGGCCCAAGAAGATACTGCTGTTCGGCCTGTTCGCGGCCGGCGCGGCGTTCGCGGGCTACGGGTTCATGTCCGCCCTGTGGATGTTCTATCTCCTCTACTTCATGCAGACCGCGGGTTACGTCACGGCCGGGCCAATCCCCAACCAGGTCCTCATTTCCCGCTGGTTCGACCGCTGGCGCGGCCGGGCCATGGCCTTGGCCTATGTGGGCGCCGGGATCGGGGGCGCCATCGCGCCCGTCCTGGCCCAGTTCCTGATTTCGAGCATCGGCTGGCGAGGCGCCATGCACACGATCAGCGCCGGCATCCTGCTCGTCCTCGTGCCGGTGAGCTGGCTGGTGATCAAGAACCACCCCCGGGACGTCGGTTGCCTGCCTGACGGGAAAAGCGGCCGGCCGCGTCCGGCCGCCGCGCCGCAAGCGAAGGACAGCCTGCGGTCGCTCCGGGAGGTGTTCCGGACGCGCGAGTTCTGGCTCATCGCCCTGGGCAGCTTCCTGAGCATCGGCGCGGTCGGCGGGCTCATCCAGCACTTCGTTCTTTTCCTCCGCGACCGGGGCCTGGACGCCGAAAAAGCGGCCGGCGTGGCCAGCTTTCTCCTCGTCGCCAGCATCCTCGGGCGGGTCGTCATGGGTTGGCTGGCCGACCGCATTCCCAAAAAGTATGTCATGCTCATCGCCTTCAGCGCCGTGGCTGGCGCCGTGCCCCTCCTCTACGCCGGCGACGTCACCCGCATGGCCTATGTCTTCGCCTTCGTCTTCGGGTTCGGGATGGGCGCCGACTACATGATGATCCCGCTCATGACCGCCGAGTGTTTCGGCGTCCGTTCGCTGGGCAAGCTGATGGGGATCATCATCACGACCGACTCCCTGGGGCAGGCCTTCACGCCGGTCATCGTCGGCCGGCTGTTCGACGTCCACCGGAACTACAACCTGGGTTTCGCGCTGGTCGCGGCGATGGCGGTCGCCGGCGCCGTGACCGTTCTCTTCATCCGGCCGGACCGCGCCCGCGCCAGGTTTGCCGAGCCGGCGGTCCAGCCGGCCGCCAAGCCCGCGCCGTGAACGGCAGCCGGGCCGGGTCTTGAGAAAATGAACCGCCGGGAATTCATCTCGACAGCCTGGATTGGCGTACTACCCGGCGCTCTGTCCTCGACGCGAAGCCGGATAGTCAGGAGATCAGCACAAATGCCGAAAAACATCCTTTTGGGATTGATCTTCTCCGCGAACAACCCCGAGGAAGACCTGGCCGCTGTCCGGGACCTCGGCTTTGAGGCGTGCCAGCTCTATATCGACGGCTATTCCCCTGAACTGGCGGTCCGGCTGTCGAAATCCCTTGAAAAATACCACCTCAAACCTGTTTCGCTCATCTGCATGGGGCCCGGCAACTACATTTGGAATCTGAGGGACGGGCCGTCGACGATCGGCCTCGTGCCCCGGGAAAACCGGCCCGCCCGCGTGGAGCGGCTGCACCGGGGAATCGATTTCTGCAAGGCAGCCGGCATCCCCGCCGTCCATGCCCACTTCGGCTTCATTCCGGAAAACCCAAAGGATGTTCTGTACGCCGAGTTCATCCAGACCATGAAATCCATCGGGGAGTACGCCCTGAAACGCGGGATTGACATCTATTTTGAAACCGGCCAGGAGACTCCGGTGACCCTTCTCCGGGCGATCCAGGATATCGGGACCGGAAATCTCTTTATCAACTTCGACCCGGCCAATCTTGTGATGTATGGAAAGGGCAATCCGGTCGACGGCCTGAAAGTGCTCGGCCGGTATGTCCGCGCTCTTCACGCCAAAGACGGTTTTTATCCGACAGATCCCCATGAGCTCGGCCAGGAGGCGCCCCTCCCCACCGGGGAAGTGGATTTCCCGGCTATCATCGCGGCTCTCAAGAAATTGGGTTTCGCGGGGAGCATCATCATCGAATGCGAATTGGCCGGGGCCAAGAACAGCTATATCGTAAAGACAAAAGGATATCTCGAGAATCTGATTTCGGTGACCTATGGAGAATAGAAAACACCGAGGGATACCATGAACAATCATCGATTTTGGCTCACCGCCGCTTGTCTGACCATCGGGTTTTTCACCGCCAGCACTCCAAGGGCGGCGTTTCCTGAGCCGTATTCAAAATGCGCCCGGGCAGCGGGCAAGGGCATACCGGCCGGCTTCACCGACCACGGCGCCGTGGCGCGGGTCGCCCAAAGCGTCTGGTCCGGCGCGGTCGCTACAGTTGACGGGGCCGGCCGCCGGATCATCCTCCTCAAGCTCTGGGCCAAGACGCCGCCCGCGCTGTATCTGATGATCGATGCCGAGACCGGCCGGACAACGGCGATCGACCCGGGCCTCGACAACACGGGAGCGTATGCTACGTTCCTATCTCCGGACAACAAATTCTACGATTCGCTGGCCGACCAGTTCATCGAGTTTGACGTAGCTGCCCAAAAAATCAACCGGGTCGGCAAAATTCCGGCGGACTTCGTCATGTCCTTCACGATCGACGATCGCGGAGTCATTTATGGCGGCCTATACCCGAACGGAGAGCTCGTGGCTTTCGACCCGAAAACGCGTTCCTTGACCAACTTCGGCCCGCTGGCCAAGGAAACCTGGCCTCAGTACCTCTATCTAGCGACGGATGACAAGGGATGGGTCTACGGATGCATCAATTTTGTGCGCGGCAACCTCCTGGCTTTCCATCCCGACACCGGAGAGAAAAGACAGATTTACCCGGAGGACAAAAGGGGCTACCGCGACGGAGCCGAGATCTGGCGCGGACGGGATGGGCGGGTCTACGGCCGGCTGGGGAAGGACGAATGGTATAGGTTATACGACGGGTCCGGAATCAAAATCGAAGGCGCCCCTGCCGTCGACCGTGCCATCCATACTTCCACTATCACCCCGCCGAACAGCTGGCAAGACGGGTCGTTTTTCTCGAGCCTTAGCGTGCCCGGCCGTCGGGTGTCCATAACCGATGCCGGCGCCGCCAAGCCAAGAGAAATTTTCTTTGATTACGAGTGCGCTGGCCGGCCGATCTATTCGATCATCGGCGGGCCGGACAAAAAAATCTACGGGGCGACGGGGATCCCGCTCCGGATCTTTTGCTATGATCCGGCGACCGGCAATACCCGGAATTGGGGGCTCGCCGATTATGGGGGGCATGTCAACCAATGGGTGAGGCAGGGCAACAAGCTCTACGGCGCCGTTTACAGCGACGGCGCGCTCATCCAATATGATCCGGCGAAGCCTTTCGAGGACGCCCCCATCGGAAGCGGCGCTAACCCGAGGCTGGTCTTCAGAAAAGCCGAGGCCCGCGATCTCTACGGCCGGCCCCATGCCATGCTGGCGCACCCCGACGGTCATCATGTGCTGATTGGAGGCAACCCGGCCCGCGGGTTGGCGGGAGGCGGCCTGCTCATTTGTGATATTCAAAATGTCCTAGGAACCATCCTCACCAGGGACGACCTGATCAAGGATCAGGGAATAACCGCCCTGACCGCCCTCCGGAACGGCGACATCATCATCGGCACGACCACGGAGCCGGGGACCGGAGGCACGGCCACGGCCAAGGAAGCGCTGGTCTACCGGCTGGACTGGAAGAGCCGGAAAATCACGTCCCGGTGGACGCCGGTGCCAGGCCTGAAGTCCATCGCCGACCTGATCACGGGACCCGACGGCCTTGTCTATGGCCTCGCCGCACCGAACCATTTCTTCGTCATCGATCCGGAGAAGGGCGAGGTGGTGCATCGTGAAGAGATTAGAGCCTACGGGAGTGTCACCGGGGGCATGGCGCCACGGACCATGGCCCTCGGGCCGGACCGGAAAATCTATGCGCTGTTCAGCGATGCCATAGCCCGCATCACGCCGGGAACATTTTCTCACCTGGAGATCGCCCGTCCGGGAGTTCCGATAAAAGCCGGCATCGCGATCCAGGACGGCCGCCTATATTTTTCGAGCGACGCGAACCTGTGGAGCTACGATCTCTCGGGTTTTCCCGAAAAGAAATTATAACGGGGTTTCAAGTCGCACCAGATCACCTGGGGCGCCCGGTTCCCCGGGGAGCATCCATTTCTGTGATCGTTTACCTGGGTATTGGGGTCCTGTCACGGCGATCCCCCGTCAGTCCTCCCTCCTTCCCAAGAAAATCCAGTCGGTCCGGGCTGGCGGGGGGCCCCCACGCCGCGCCACCCCTCAGTTAGCTCTTCTCCATCACAGAAACGGATGCCACTCCAGTTTCTCGGGATTTGACGTGCGGTGAGCCCTTGATTTATTATCGCGGGCAATGAGACAAGGGACACCGAGAAAGCCATGCTGATCGACGCCTGCTGCACGATTGACAATGAAGCAGTCCCCGCCTTTTCGGCCGGCCGTTTGATCAGGGACATGGATCTCTCCGGTGTGGACTGCGCTGTCGTCCACCCGCCGGACCGGTGCTTTGCCTTCGAGAACGACGATGGCAACATCCTCACCACCGGCGCCGCCAAACAGCATCCCGGCCGTTTCATAGCGGCCGTGACTGTCAATCCATGGCGCCAAGATGCCTATGAGTGCCTTCGAAAAGCCATCGACGAGGGAGGCCAGCTCGTGAGCTTTGCTCCCGGGCTTCAGGGATTTGTCCCCGGCTGCGGGCCGCTGAATGGGCTGCTGGAAAGACTGGCCAAGAGCCGTCCCGGCGGACCGGTCTATATCCACACCGGCCATCACAGCCACGGCGCGCCGTCGCAGCTCTTTCTCCTGGCCGGGCGTTTCCCGGAAATCCGCTTTATCATGGGCCATTCCGGGGCGACGGATTATGCCACCGATGTCGTCCCAGTCTGCCGGCAGAGGCCGAATATCTATGTGGAATCGTCGTTCGCCCGGCCGCCGGGGTTTGTCGGTCGGCTCAGGGCTGTCGGTTGGGAGAAGGGCATCATGGGAAGCGGCTGGCCGTTCAACGACCTGGCGTTTGAATGGTCCGAGATGCGGCGGCTGCTGCCGGCTGAACACGCGGAAAAAGTGCTGGGGGGAAACCTGGCGGCGCTGCTCGGAGGCCTCCGATGATCGTCGATTCGCACATCCACTGGCCTGTCGGCGCCAACAATGATCCGGCCGCCTTCCTGAAAGTCCTCGACCGCTATGGCACGGACATGGCGGTTGTTTCCGGCTGGGAGGTTTTCCTCCGGCCGGGCTCAGTCGCGATGTGGAACGACCGGCTGGCCGGTTTCTGCCGCCCCAGCGGAGGACGCCTGGTGCCGCTCGCGACATTTTACCTGGCCGACGGCGAGGCCGCCGTCCGCGAGGCCCGCCGGTCGCTGGAAGAGCTCGGAGCGCGCGGGTTCAAGTATCATCCCTGGCTCCAGGGGGAGAATATCTTTTGTGAAACGATGTACGAGGTTTGCCGGCTGGCCGGCCAATTTCACGCTCCGATTCTTTTCCACGACGGGACGCCCGTCTATTCCCTGTCGTCGCAGATCGCGGTCCTGGCGGGTCTTTTTCCCGAAACCCTGTTCATTCTCGGTCATGGAGGAATCCTTCATTTCTGGGAAGAGGCCCTCGAAGCCGCCCGGCAATTCCCTAATATTTACGTCGCGCTCTGCGGCCAGCACCCCTGGGCCATGCAGGTGGCTTGCGACCGGCTTCCGGCCGCGCGCCTCCTGTGGGGCAGCGATTACGTCGGTCCGGGGGCCGAGGAGTTCATCGCCTACAGGCGGGGGCTGTTCGCCCGGCTCGCACTGCCCCCGGAAGTGCGGGCCGCCATCCTGGGGGAGAATCCGAAGCGGCTTTTCCGGCTCGAGGAATGAAGGAGGACACGATGGGTTTGACAGCCCGCGCTTTGATTTTAAAGAACGAGACCTTCCAGGATCTCCACGAACAACACGATTGGGACTACGGCCAGATGACCGCCCACCGCGGCCGCGCCCGGAACTGGATCAGCTTTGACTCCCTGACCTACAATCCGGCCGACGACTGCGTCTACTGCGGTATCACGGACTTCAGCAACGATATTTTCTATCGCTACCGGCGGGCGGACGGCCGGTTCGAGGGCCTGAATTTCCCGGCGGTCACGGACCGCTATGACGCCAAGTTCCACCGGTCGCTCGAGCTCGACACCGACGGCATCCTCTGGGCGGCGACGGCCATGCTTCATGATGTGGACCGGTTCGGCCAGGCTCCCGGAGGGTCCATCGTGCGCTACGACACGAAATCCGGAAAGCTGGAGAAGGTGGCCATCCCTTTCCCCCGCATCTACATCCAGTCGCTGGTGCTCGACAGAGAGCGGCGCTTGCTCCACGGCGTGACCTTCACCCCCGAAAGGCTTTTTACCTACAAGATCGAGACTGGCGAAGTGATCGATCACGGCCCGATCGGCAGCGCCATCGAGATGGCCCAGCCGGAAAAACCCGTCCTCGACTCGCGGGGCCGGTTGTGGTGCACCTGGGGCGTGACGCGGGCGTTCATGGACAGCACGGGCCCGCACCCCATCCGCCTCCTCGCGCTCGACCCGGACACCAACACGGTCAAGTTTTATGAGCATGGGATCCCGCTTCTCGGGCGCTACGACAAGGGCCGGGTGGACGGCATGGTGGCCGGGCCGGAAGGCAATGTCTATATCGGCTCGTCGCTCGGGGCGCTGTATCGCCTGGATCCGGAAACGGCCAAAGTGACCTACCTGGGCAAGCCCGTCCCCGGCGAACGGATGGCCGGGATGGAGTGCGGCGCCGACGGAGCGATTTATCTCGCCTGCGGCCGGCCGGGAGCCCAGATCGTCAGGTTTTTCCCGGGGGAAGACAGGTTCGAGGTCCTGGGACAGATCCGGGACGACTCGATCGGCGACCGGGCGTTTCAGATCCACGACGTCTGCATCGCCTCCGACGGGACGATCTATGCCGGCGAAAACGACAATTTCCGCCGGTCGGGGTACCTCTGGGAATGCCGGGTCGAGTAGCCGGCCGAGGGGCGGAAAACGGAGAGTTGAACATGCCGAACCTGGAATTCAGTCTCATCACCCGGGCCGATTGCGAAGCGACCCAGCACGCCATCAGGGACGCCGCCCTGGGCGAACGCTCGACGCGCGGCCTGGCCGAGATCGCGGTGGGCGAGGGCCTGCGGGCGACGCTCCTCGTGATTCCGACGGACCTCGAGGCCAGCCCCGCCCTGTACCGGGAGCTCGACCAGGCCGGGCATGAGATCGGTCTCCATGTCCATCCCGCCGACCAGGGATACGAGGAGTTCCTCGGCGTTTACGGGCCCGAAGACCAAAAGAAGATCGTCGGCGAGGCCGCCGACCGGTTCGCCCAGGTCATGGGCCGGCGGCCAGCGAGCGTCTGCATCGGCTACGGATCGGCTAATGATTACACCTATCCGGTCTTCGCCGAGCTGGGATTCAGGCACGGCCACATTTCCATCCCGAGCCGCATTCTCCCGGAATGCGCCTCCGTCTGGGCGGGCGCGCCGCTCGATATGCACTACGCCCATCCTTACAACCGGTTGCTTGCCGGCTGGCTGGATTTTGTCGAGGTCCCCCAGACGCTCGACCCCGATTCCCGGATGTGGGGCGGCAAGCACCCGCAGGACCTGCGGGTGGAGCTCGTGGACGCCAAAAACCATTGGTACACGATCTCCAAATCCGTGGACCGGCAGGTCCGCGACGATGTCCCGGTCAAATACATCCACATCGTCACCCACAACACTTACGAGTTCGGCCGCGACGGGGATTTCCGGAGGGAGACGTTGATCAAGATGATCCGTCACGCCAAGAAAATCGTCGCCGACAAGGGAGGGACCCTCAAAGCCGCGACGATGGCCGACTGCGCCCGCGAGTACCGCACGCGGCGCCCGCTCGAAAAAGCGAAAGAGGCCAGGCTCGCCCTGGATACGCGCGGCCGGGGCTGAAAGCCGAAGGAGATTTCTGATATGGACATCCGGCAGGTTCCCTTCCAGGCCCTGGGCGGGATATTTGACGAGGACGATGTCAACGCCGCCCTGAAAGTGATGAGGGCCGCCGCCGGCCCGGCCGGGGATTTCTTCCCGCTGCCGGAAGAAACGGATTTCCAGACGGCCTTCGCCCGGCACGAGGGCGCCGCTTTCGGCATCGCCTGCAACTCGTGCGGGACGGCCCTTGATCTCTGCATGTCGGCCCTGAAGATCGGCCCCGGGGATGAAGTGATCGTTCCCGGCTTGACGTTTGTCTGCACTGCCACCTGTGCGGCCGCCCGGGGCGCGAAGGTCGTGTTCGCAGACATTGATCCGGCGACGATGTGCCTTGATCCCGCGGCGGTCGAGAGAAAGATCACCGGCCGGACCAAAGCCGTTATACCCGTCCATTTCGCCGGGCAGTCCTGCGATGTCGAGGCCTTTGAAGAGATAAGCGTCAGACACGGGATTTCCGTCATCTACGATGCCGCCCACGCCGTCAGCACACTCTGGAAAGGGCAGCCGGTCGGAAAATGGGGACTGGCAAGCTGCTACAGCTTTCAATCCAACAAGAATATGACGACCCTGGGCGAGGGCGGGGCCGTGGTGACGAACGATGCTTCGTTCGCCGAACTTGTCCGGCAGGGCAAGACTTTCGGCTATGTCTACGGCCCGGAGCTTCGCGTCGTCAGCATCGGCTCTAACTACCGGATGACCAAGGTCCAGGCCGCCGTCGGACTCGCCCAGTTGGCCAAGGTCGACCGCATCGTCGCCGCGCGGCGTAAGAATTTCCTGAGCCTGGCCGAACGGCTCCGCGGCCTGGAAGAGATCCGTCTTCCCGCGGGCATCGATGACCGGCACGGCTGCCATCTTTTCGTCATCCGGCCCGACTTGGAGAAACTCGGCGCCCCGCGCGATGAGTTCCGCCGGCGGCTCCAGGAGGGGTATGGAGTCGGCACCGCCGTCCACTACCCGGCCGTCTGGGACTGGGAGGTGGCCGGAACGTTCGCCTTCGACAACAGCGGCTGCCCCGAGACCGAGCGCGCCTGCCGCTCGGTCGTGTCCCTGCCGGTTTTTCCAAATTCGACGGATGAGGATCTGGATTATATCGCCTGGTCGATCAGGCAAGTTGTGGCCGGGTTTCTAAAAAGATGAGGGGGCGCGGCATGCCGGGATACGATACAACGAACTGGCTTCTGGTCGGCGCCGGCGACATCGCCGGAAAGCGCGTGGCCCCGGCCCTGGCCGCCTCGGGCGGGCTGGTCGCCGTCTGCGACGTCGTCCGGGAACGGGCGGAGCAGACGGCCGCCCGGCATGGCGCCCCGGAAGTTTATCACGATCTGGACGAGGCGTTGACCGGAACGTCGGCGGAGGCCGTCTATCTTGCGACGCCGGTGTTCCTTCATGCCCGGCAGGCCCGGCAGGTTCTCGAATCGGGACGCCACGTCCTCGTGGAAAAGCCACTGGGGCTCGACGCGGCCGATGCGCGCCAGGCGGTCGAGGCGGCTCAGCGCACAGGGCTTGCGGCCGGCTGCGCTTATTTCCGGAGGTGCTCGGCCCGTTATGCCCAGGCCAAGCAGATGATCGACCGCGGCGAGTTCGGCCGGATCGTCCTCGTCCGGTTGACGTATTTCTCCTGGTTCAATCCCGCCCCGGACGACCCGAAATACTGGCGGGTCGTCCCGTCGAAAAGCGGCGGCGGGGTGCTCGCGGACATGGGCTCGCACATGTTCGACACCCTCATCGGGCTTCTGGGAATGCCGGCCAAGGTGTATGCCGAGACCAAGACGCTCGTCCAGCCTTACGAGGCCGAGGATTCGGCCGCGATCCTTATGGAGCTTCCCGGCGGCGCCCCGGTCGTGGCCGGTTTCGGCTGGAATTCCAGGACCTGGGCCCACGAATTCGAGATCGTCGGCACCGAGGCCAAGCTCAAATGGTTCCCCTACGATTCGGGAAAAGTCATCAAGACGGTCGGCCGGGAAATCCAGGAGCTCGAAGTCCCGAATCCTGACAACGTCCATCAGCCGCTGGTTGAGGATTTTGCCCGGGCCGTGAGGGACGGTGCGACGCCCGCCGCGCCCCTGGCCGAAGCGCTGAAAACGAACATCCTCCTCGATGCGATTTACAGGAGCTCACGCGAGGGCAAGGAAATCCGCCTTTGAACTTCGCGAAGAAACCGGACAATGACTTCCGGCTGTTCATCACAACTTACTTCGATCGCTGCCGGGCCGAATGTCCGAAGCTCGAGGCCGTCGCCGGCAAATGGACGTTCGAGGACCTGATCCCCGGACTGTCCGATTTCGATACGCGGTTCATTTTCGCCGACGGCGTCGGGGTCGAGGACTGGGCCCGAATGTCGTCGGCCGTGGGCCGGGTCCACACCGCGCTGGCGAAGGAGGCCCCTCGCTGGGCCCGGATCCTCGAGCACCTGCCCGGCCTGAACCTGACGCTCGCGGAGATGCTCGATCCCCGGACCTACTACCCGGAAGCGCGGCAGTGGACTTACTACCTGGGCGACCGGAAAGCCCTTGGCGCCATCGAGGACGGTCTGGCCCGGAAGCCGTGGACTCCCCGCGACGAGAGCTTCCATCTCCGGAAGTTCGCGACGTATTTCGGCCCCTATCTCCGGGGCATCGATCCGCCCATCAACATCGGACCATGGGAGAACAAATATCCCCTGCACAGCCGGTTCATGCACTATTTCACGCCGCCCGTGCAGTCGGCTCTCTCCATCGTCCGGCAAAAGGGGATGCGCGGCAAGCTCGCCGCCCTCCGCGGAGCCAAGGAAGTTTTCCCCCACCCCGAGGTCATCGACCTGGTCCTCGAAGCCGTCGACCGGCACTACGAAATCCCGGAATATTACGCGGAGCCGAGGCTGACCGAAATCGAACGCATGCTGGAAAAATACCTTAACGACGCTTATGCCTGCCTGGCCGGGCAGGTCTCTCTTATCGAGATCGATCTCGCGGACACCCCCGCCAAACTCAAGGAGAAAATCTCCGCGGTCGCCGTCGATCCCCGGGAGCGGTTTTTCGAGGGCGCCAAGTTCTCGCGCTTCATGAAGGGGCGGCTGCTCTTCTACGCCGAGGAGATCCTGTGGTTCGAGGCGGCCTGGCTCATCCGCAACGAGTTGGGGCGGATCGTCAACAATTTCTACACGCTCCCCCTGGAGACTTTCGCCCTGGCCCGGTTCGGAGAGAAGATCCCGCCCGAGACGGCCCTCGAGCGGCTGCGCGGGGACATCCTGCCGCCCGATGTCTGCGAAGGCGCAAGGAAGTTCGTCCGGACGGCCCAGGCCCCTTGCGAACCGGGCGAAGAGAAGGCGGTGGCCCGCCGGGTCGCCGAAGTCTTCGATCCCGTCCTGGTCATGCTGGAGACGCTCGGCGCCGAGCTGAACAGGTCAAACCCGGCAGGGCCGTGATGTTTTTTTGAGTCGTCAGTATGTGAGAGGCGTGAGATGATCGAAGCCCAGACGATCCAGCTTCCCGATTACCTCGTCATCCTGGCCTATTTCGCGGTCATCGTCATCGCCGGCCTGACCTTCGCGCCGCGCATCCGGAAGGCCCAGGACTATTTCGCCGCCGGCAGCTCCATGCCCTGGTGGCTGGCTGGGACGTCCTTCTACAAGGCCTCGTTCAGCGCCTCGATGTTCGTGATCTACAACGAGATCGCCTATAAGTACGGGATTGTCGCCATCGTCATCTGCTGGCTCTCGCCGCTCGGCCTCCTGGTCAGCGGGCATTTCCTGGCCCGTCTCTGGCGCCGGGCCCGGGTCATGACCCCGCTCGGGTTCATGGAGCGCCGGTACAGCCCGCTCGTCCATCAGGTCTCGGTCTGGACCGGCCTGCCGCTCCGGGTGTTCGACAACGCCCTCCGCATCCTGGCGACCGCGATCATCTTCGCCGTCGCCCTGCGCGGCCTCGGCCTGAACACCGTCACCTTCATGATCATCATCGGCGCCATCATGGTCCTCTATTCCTTTCTGGGCGGGCAGCTCTCGGTCATGGTCATCGACTTCGTCAACGTCTCGATCCTCCTGGTCGCCGTCCTCACCCTGTTCGTCATGACCCTCGGCCAGGTCGGGAACTTGGGCGAGTTCCTGGGCCGGCTGCCGGCAGGGTACCTCAACCCGATTGCCGAACCCTACGGTTGGTCGTACCTGGTCTTCACCGTTTTTCTCCTCGCCCTCCTCACTTACGGCGCAAGCTGGTCGCTCGTCCAGAAATTCAACACGCTCAAAAGCGAGCGGGAGATCCGGAAGATGGTCCGCTGGGTGGCCGTCCAGGCCTTTGTCATGCCGCCCATTTTCTTTTTCCCGGGGCTCGCCGCCCGCGTCCTCCTCCCGGGGGTCGCCAACGCCAAGGAGGTCTACGCGCTCATCAGCTTCAAGCTTCTGCCGGTCGGCCTGATGGGGTTCGTCCTGTCAGCGGTGATCAGCGCCACGATGTCGTCTCTCGGCTCGGAATTCAACACGCTCTCGGGCGTCCTGACGCGCGACTTCTTCATGAAAAAGATCAAGCCGGGCCTGACCGAGAAGGAGCAGGTCTTCTGGGGACGGACGTTCACCGCCGTGATCGGCGCCGTGACCGTGGCCATGGCCGTCGTCTTCAACAAGCTCCAGGGGTTCAACCTCCTGGACATCATGTTCCGGCTGTTCAGCGCCTTCGGCCCGGCCATCATGCTGCCGCTTATCGCCGGTCTGCTGGCGCGGAAGGTGAACGCCCGGGGGGCGCTCGCGGGGATGGTCGCCGGCGCGGTTACGGGAGTCACCCTGGTCGCGGCCAACATCTTCCTCGTCCAGGCCTACGCCGCGGACATGGCCGCCAGCCCGCGCCTCGATTTCTGGCTCCGGAGCGGCTGGAACTCGGCGGCGACGGTCCTCAACGTGGCGGCGACGATCCTCGGGATGTGGCTCGGGTCAAGGTCCAGACCGGCGGCGGCAGAGGAAAAAGCCCGGAGCGAGGAATTCTTCGCCAACCTGGCGAAGCCCTATCTCCTCGAGGATAAGGAGGGAACGGCGCAAGCGCCGCTGGCCTTCTTCAGGATCATCGGCCTGATGCTTCTCGCCTTCGGCCTGGCGATCGCCGCCATCGCCGTCCTTGTCCTGCTCTCGTCGCACGACCAGCGGGCGTTCCGGATCGACCTCATCATCGCCGGCATCCTGATGGCCATGGGCGCCCTCATGCAGCTCCGTAGAAAAGACAAGCCGGCCTGAACGGGGAAAAAGGGGGAGAGCAGAGATCGGGAGACAGCATACATAATTCACTTAATTCCCCCTGATCGGTGTATTAGGTAAACTGTCCCCCTAATCGCGACTTCCGATTTGCTCCGCTCCTGACCTCGGATCGTTTCCCTAATCTTCGGTACGCGCGTGTCCCGGAATTCCCTGGGGGATAACGCCCGGACGGGCCAAGGTTCTGTAAGAGGCGGCGATCCAGGCCCCGCTTCTCGCAACATCGGAGACGCGGACCTCGCTGATGATGCCGGGGAAGCGGGCCGCGCCGTTCTGGATCCGGCCGATTTCGATATCGACGGCGTTCGTGACCAGACTCCCCGAGCCTTCCCGCTCACAGGCCAGAACCCCATCGATATACAAGCGGATGGACTTCCCGTCATAGACGCCCGCCAGGTGGTGCCAGCCCGGCGAAAGGGCCTTATGGGCGGCGATGCTCAGCGCTCCGTTTTCCGTATTGACCAGGAAATTCGGGCCCGGCACCGCGGCGCACAGCCCGCCGTTATGGCCGACGTCCGACCACCGGAGGATGAAGGTAGCGTTTTTTCCGGTGCTGTCGTAGCGGAGGATCCGGCCGTGGAGGTCCTGGGACTCTCCGTCGTACATCGGCGCGCCGTAAAAAAATCGTCCGTCGAAGGCGCCGCCATTGTAGCCTCGGGAGACGAGGCCGTCGGTCCGCTCGGCGTTGTGCGAGTCCCAACTCTTGGGGCTGGTGAATAGACCTTGCGTGTCATACCGGAGGAAATTCGCGTGGACGCGGTTTTTGGTCTCGCCGGGGGGGACGGTCCTGATCCAGGGGACGAAGACGACAAAGCGGCCATCGAAAAAGGCCCCGTCGAAACCTCCCGTATCCAGTCCGCCGGTGTTCGCCGCCTCATAGGTCCCCCAGGAGGCCGCGTCCCGGAACGGCAGCCGGGTGTCGAACCGGAGCATGGTGCTATGGCCGTAAGCGACATAATACATATGCCGGCCGTCGAAGACGACCCCGACGCAGGCCTTCATCCCCAACGGCCTGGCGTCGAAGAACTCCCAGCTTGACGGGCTCGAAAAATCAGCCTTCGTGTCGTAGCGGAGGGCGCCGCCGCGCTGCAAGGGGGCAAAATAAACATAACGGCCGTCGAAAGCGGCGCCGTCAAAACAGACGGCGTCAGGCGATACAGCCTTGACGTCGAAGACTCGATACGCCGATGGGCTCTTGAAATCGCCTTCCGTATCGAGCCGCAGCACCTTGCCGCTCCCCTCCCCCTCTCCCTCGGCCAGGGTTTTTCCCGTCAGGGTTGTGCCGTCATAGCCGGGGCAGAAATAGATGTATCGCCCGTCGAAGGCGCCGGATTGTTTCGAGTGCGGGAGGTTGGCGTCGAACGCCCGCCAGCTCTCCCGCTCCTTGAACGCCTGGGTCGTATCGAGCCGCAGGACCCGGCTGTGATAGCCGGTCCCCTCGTCGCGGGGCGTGAAGAAAACATAACGGCCGTCAAACACGGCCCCGTAATAGCAGACGGTCTTCAGGCCGTCCGTCGAGCCGGCGTCATAGGCCTGCCAGCTCTGAGGAGAATAAAAGTCCCTGTGGGTATCGTAGCGCAGGACATGGCCATGGACGGACAGCCGGTCCCTGAGCTTGGACCGGATGGGGCAGAAATAGACATACCGGCCGTCAAAGACCGCTCCGTAGTACATGAAGCAATCCAGTCCGTCGGTGTGGCCCGCGTCATAGGCGCTGAATGTCTCCGCAGTCATGGATTCGCGCGGCGCCCACTTGGAAACAAGCGGCAAAACGGCTTCGGCCCGCGATTCGTCGGCATAGGCCCAGGCTTCGACCGTAATCGCCTGGTCAAAGACGATGGCGCCAGTCCGGGGCAATTCGATGTCGGGGGCACGCAGTCCGTCCAAGTGTTTGACGACCATATTATGCTCGTCCCAGACGCCGACACTCGGTGGACTGCCCGGCCGGCCGCGATGGACGTGGATATCCGTGCTCTTGCCCTCGGGAACGACCGGCATCCTGACCCAGGCGGTGAGCTCTCCCGTACGGGGATCAAAGGATGTGATCTTAGAGGCCAGAACGGTGAGATCGTCGGGAAGCGTAAAATAGATGTTGTCAGCCTCCTCCCGCAAAACGGGTCCTCCGCCAGGCGGGGCCCCGAGTTCGGGGATCCGTAAGGCTATACAGACCGGGAAATCCAAGAGCGGGCCCGGCCCCGGGTTCAGCGGCTCGAGCGTTATCTTCATCGGGGCCGGCCCGCCCCCGGCGGAGAGACCGCGGTCCGACCAGGGGATCAAAGAGACCATAAAAAACAGAGGAAATATCAGGCAAATCAGCCAGGCGATCCGTTTTATCATGGCGCCCTCCACGGCAGATATAACACAGATTCAACTTATAAAAAATATTTGCCGCGGGTAATATGGACGGAGCTGTCAGCGCAGGCGTTCGCACCGGACCGCCCGCTTGAGGAGGCGCTCGGCGACGACCCTGACGCCGATCCCGGGGCCATCGGGGATATCGATGTATCCTCCGGCTCCGAGGATAACCGGCGGGTCGGCGATGTCCTCGTCAAAATAATTGCCCGTCTCCGCCGTGTCGCCCGGAAGGGTGAAGCCTTCGGCGGTCTGGAGGTGGATGTTGACGGCCCGGCCGATGCCCGTCTCGTCCATCCCGCCCGACCAGACGTCGACGCCGTGGTCGGCGCAGAAGCGTGCGATCCTCATCGATTCCAGGAGGCCGCCGACCCTCCCCTGCTTGATGTTGATGATGCGGCAGGCGCCCAGGGCGACCGCCGCGGCCGCGTCGGCCAGGCTGTGGATGGATTCGTCAAGGCAGACCGCGGTCTTCATCTCCTTCTGGAGCAGAGAGTGCTCGTAGATATCGCTGTAAGACAGAGGCTGCTCGATCATCATCAGGTCAAAGGCGTCAAGCCGCCGCAGGTGAGCCGCATCGGCGAGTGAGTAATCACCGTTCGCGTCGACCATCAACCTGAGCTCCGGGAAACGGTGGCGCACGGCCCGGACCCACTCGATGTCCTGACCTTTTTTGACCTTCATCTTGACGCGATGATAGCCCCGGGTAACCGCCCGTTCGACCGCCGCGAGGAGCTCGGCCGGCGTCTCCTTGAGCCCGATGCTCAGGCCCGACATGATCTTTTTGGCGGGCCGGCCCATGAGCGTATGGAGAGGAACATCCCTCTGGAGGGCGATCAGGGTGAGCAAGCCGTTTTCGATCGTCGCCTTAGCCATCCCGTGGCCACGGACGCGGCGGAACCGCGCTTCGAGTTCGCCGAGCGCGATCCCCGGCTCGACGAGCGGCAGGAGGAAGTCCTTGATGATGTGGCGCGCGGTGGCGTTTGTCTCATAAAAATAGAACGGGTCGGGATCCGAAACGCACTCGCTCCAGGCCGTGACGCCGCCCGACTCGAGGCGCATGAGCATCGCTTCCTTGTCCGTCCAGACGTGGACGCTCGTCCCGAACGGGGCGACGAAGGGCAGCTTGACCGTGACGAGGTCGACGTGGTCGACCTTCGGGACGGGGAGGCTTTCCAGGACGGCGGGCGGCGACGGGGGATTAGTCACGGGCTGATGATATTCACGGCGCCGGGCGGGTGTCAAGAACTCCCATTCCGGCGGACCGGCGCTTGACACGGGACAGATAGAAAAATAGTATCTGCCCGTGGGCACGTCACCGATGACCGGCCGGACCATCGCTCATTACTCCATCACCGAAAAGCTGGGCGAAGGCGGCATGGGCGTTGTTTACAAGGCGCGCGACGAGCGGTTGGAACGGTTTGTCGCCCTGAAGGTCCTGCCCGCCGAAGTGATGGCCGACCCGGAGAGGCGCCGGCGGTTCGAGCAGGAAGCCAAATCGGCGTCGGCGCTCAACCATCCCAACATCGTCACGATCTACGACATCGGCCAGGCCGACGACGCGCATTTTATCGCTATGGAGTATGTCCCGGGCAGGACCCTCGATGGGCTGATCGGCCAGAAGGGGCTTGCGCTCAGGGACGCGCTCACCTATGCGGTCCAGATCGCCGACGGGCTGGGCAGGGCGCACGCCGCCGGCATCGTTCATCGGGACCTGAAGCCGTCCAACATCATGGTCACGCCGGACGGCCTGGTCAAGCTCCTCGACTTCGGGCTGGCCAAGCTCGTCGAAAAAGACGAAGCCTTCCCCGACATCTCTGTAACCCGGACGCTGGCCCGAACGCCGGTCACCGAGGAGGGCAAGATCGTCGGGACGGTCGCCTATATGTCGCCGGAGCAGGCCGAGGGCAAACCGGTGGACGCGCGCTCGGACATCTTCTCCTTCGGGTCGGTCTTTTACGAGATGCTCACCGGCCGCCGCGCCTTCGCCGGTGAGACGAAGGCGTCGACAATGGCGGCCGTCATCGCCCTGGACCCGGCGTCGCCGAGCGGCGTCTCGACTCCCCTGCCCCCGGACGTGGAACGAACGGTGATGCGGTGCCTGCGGAAAGACCCCCAGCGTCGCTGGCAGAACATGTCGGACCTGAAGGTGGCGCTCCAGGACCTGAAAGAGGAGTCCGATTCGGGCAAGCTGTCAACCGTATTCCCGGCGCCTGTTCCGGCTCGTCGGCGGACCTGGCCGCTGTTCGCTCTGACGGCCTGCATAATTATGGCCGTGGCCTGTTTTGCGGCCTGGCTGCTGCTGAAGCCGCGGGCAACGCCGCCAGCCGTCGAGCCGGAGCGGATCACCTTCGAGTCGGGGGGAGCCTTCCTGCCGGCGATCTCGCCGGACGGTAAGCTCATCGCCTATTCCTCCGACCGCGACGGCAACTTCGATATCTACGTCCGCCAGCTCAGCGGGCAGGAGTCGGTCCGGCGGACGCACCACGCCGCGCCCGACTGGTTCCCCAGCTTTTCGCCCGACGGATCGAAGATCGTCTTCCGCTCGGAGCGCGACGGCGGAGGGATTTATGTGATGGAAAGCCTCGGCGGCGCCGAGCGGCGGATCGCCGACGAGGGACGGCTGCCCGCATTTTCCCCCGACGGGAAGACCGTCGCTTATCTTGTGGCGGCCCCGCTGACTCGGCAAGCGAAGCTATTCCTGGTTCCCGCGAGCGGCGGAAACCCAACGCCTCTCCAGCCGGAGTTCACCATCCCTGCCTCAGGGGCATCTTGGCCATGGCCACTCTGGTCCGCCGACGGAAAATATATTCTCTTCAACGGCTATCAACCGGACGTCCGCGACAGCCGCGACTGGTGGCTGGCGCCCGCCGCCGGCGGACCCGCCGTCCGCGTCAAGGCCCCGGCGCGCGTCCGGCCGGGGTTCTTCCGGCTTCTCCTCGCCTGGCGAAATGACTTCCTTTATTTTTCGGAGGGCTCGACGGTCGGCGGCATGAGCCTGTATCGCGTGCCGCTCTCTCAGAAATCCCATCGCGTGGGTGGGCCGCCCCAGCTCCTCACCTCGCCCATCGGCATGCAGTTTGGAGCCTCGATTTCCGCCGATGGCCGTATGGTCTTCAGCACGACGACGTCCGTGCTGAATGTGTGGTCGGTGCCTTTAAAATCGAGCGACGGCACGGCGTCGGGCCCGCCCGAGCCGGTGACATCCAATCCGATGGGAAAGCTCGGCCTGGCCGCGTCCGCCGACGGAACGAAGATCGCCTGGTCATCCTATTCCGAACAACAGGTCGAGCTCCGGATTCGCGAGACCGCAACGGGACGCGAGGAGGCGATCGCCTGCTCCGGAAAGTCGATCAATCTCTATCCTATCCTGAGTCCGGACGGCTCCCGGCTGGCGTATTCCGATGTCATGGAAGGCAAGCGGATCGCGTACATTGCCGAAGGTGGTGCGACGCCCCGGCCCGTTGCCGGAGATACGGCCGAAGGTCTCGTCGGTCTATTCTCGAAGTCGAGGGATATCATCGTGGAATCAGGCAATCAGATGGTCCGTTGGGACATCGCCGGCAGCCGGTCCACCATAATCCTGGATACGACCGGCCAGGGGGATCTTATGGATACCGCGCTGTCACCTTCTGACCGATTCTTGGCTTTCACGATCGCCCGCCCGGACGGGTCGGCAGCCCTGTACGTCGCGAGTGTCGGAGATCAGTCGGCCGCGCCCGCGGCCTGGACGAAGCTTGAGGACGGCCGCCATTACATCGGCTCACCCACCTGGTTGCGCGACAGCCGGGTTCTTTACTACGCGTCTAGCCGTGACGACTTTTTCTGCGTCTGGGCGCAGCGCTTCGCAGCCGACGGCAAACCCTCTGGCGAGCCCTTTGCCGCCTTCCACGACCATCAGCCTCCCGACATGAAAGTCTACGGGACTTATATCGTGAGGGCGGCTCGCGACCGTCTGTACATGCTGCTGGCCGATTTCCGGGGGGACCTCTGGTCGCTCAAACTCTCCCGTTGAAGCACGAGCTGGAATGCCAGAATTATTCAGACGGCATAATCATTGTTTGGCACACCCAAAAACAACTTGAGCAAATCTTATGCTCATCTATACAGGAGGAAGTCGGATGAGGTTTAATAGCCGGAAAAGAATCTCCCGGTGTTGCCCTGTCTGGTTTGCACCGCTGCTCATCGTTTTTTTATGCACTCCGGTCAGTGGAGAAAACGGCATTCATCTGAAAGGCCGGTATTACCGCTTGGTCACACCCGCGGGCAATGCCGAGGAGGAGGTCACCCTGGACCTCCAAAGGACGGCCTTTATGCTGATTGACGTTTACGGCCTCTTTTCGGACGACAAGGCCTACAAGGACCTTCCCGAATTCTATAAAAGTCCCCCTGAGAAGGAAAAGGCGCGCAAGGAGATATACCAGAGAATCCTTTCCGCCAAAAAGGCGGCCAAGGCGCTCAACCTGCCCGTCGTCTACCTCCAGAACTACCTGGCGCCCTCGACGAACGGGAATACGGAGTGGCGCATCATGTCCATTCGCACCTGCGGGGTGGACGTGCTCAAGACCTGGCAGGAGCCCAACTTCATCCTGGCCTTTTCCAAGATGATGGCGCCTGAGCCGGGCGAATACGTGATAAAGAAGCAGATGTACAGCGGCTTTTTCGAGACGGATCTGCACTCCCTTCTGCAGAGCCTGGACGTGAAAAACCTGGTCGTCGTGGGCTTTGACGCCAATATCTGCCTGCGGACCACGGTGACAGACGCCATGTACAGGGGCTACCGGGTCGTGCTTCTGCGCGACTGCACAACGACCGGCGAGTTCCCGGACACCAAAGAGGGAGGATACGCGAACAAGCTGGCCATCCGGTTCATCGAGGCCAACGTGGGGTACACGGCCACTGCCGACGAGTTCGTCAGGGCCTGCCAGGCGGCCGGGAAATAGCGGCCTGAATCAATCTAATCCGAGCAGGTAGACCCTGCTCCGGTACACCTTGCCTCCGGTGACCAACTCGACGAGATAAACGCCGTTGGGCATGTTCCCTGCCTTCCAGACCGTCGGCCCGGCCTTCAAATAGCTGATCGACGCCACGGGCAGGCCGTTCACAGTGAAAATCTTTATCTTCCAGTGCCCGCAAGCGCTATATTGACATCGGGCGTGGTGGCCCCCGCAGGCCCTAGGCCAGGGCGTCGCGGAGGGCGCTGACGAACGCTCCCAAGCGCTTTTCGCGGGCGGCCTGGACCAGGGCGCTGCCGACCACGACGGCGTCGGCGACGGAGGCCACAGCACGGGCCTGCTCCGGCGTTCCGATCCCGAAACCGGCCGCGATCGGAAGGGCCGTGCAGGCGCGCAGCGCGGCAATGTGTTGCGCCACGTCAGCGGCCACCGCCTGCCGCGCTCCCGTGACGCCCTTGACCATGATGTAGTAGACGAACCCCCGCGCCCCCGCCAGGACGCGCCGGGACCGGGCCGGGCCGGTCGTCGGCGCGATGAGCGGAATCAAGTCGAGGCCGTGCCGATCCGCGTGGACGCGCAATTCAGCCGTTTCCTCGAAAGGCAGATCCACCACGAGCAACCCGTCCACTCCGGCCGCCTTGGCGTCGGCGCAGAGACGGTCGTAGCCGTACGCAAGAAAGGGGTTCACGTAGCCGAATAGAACGATCGGCGCCGCCGATTCCGCCCGCACACTCCGAGCCAGATCGAGGATTCGCCCCACCGTGGCTCCGGCCGCCAGCGCGCGCTGACCCGCAGCCTGGATGGTCGGGCCATCGGCGGTAGGATCGGAAAATGGCACTCCGAGTTCCAGCACGTCCAGGCCGGCGGCCAACGCTTCCCGCACGTCGGCGGCCGACTCGTCGAAATTCGGATCGCCGGCCGTGAGATAACCCACCAGCCCCTTGCGTCGGGCCTGCTTCAGCGCCGCGAAAATGTCGTCAAACCGGCTCATCGTCGTCCCCTCACCCCTGCCCCTGGCCATGGGCCATGTCGTAGGCCAGCACGCTCTCCAAGTCCTTATCGCCGCGGCCGGACAGGCACACTACCATGATCGCCTTGCGGCCGAGTTCCCGGGCCCGTTTGCGCGCCTCGGCAAGGGCGTGGCTGGACTCCAAGGCCGGCAGAATCCCCTCCAGCAGCGCCAACTCGTGAAAGGCCGCAACCGCCTCATCATCCCGGATCGCGGCATACTCGACCGCGCCGGAATCGGCCCACGCCGCGTGCTCCGGCCCTACCCCGGGATAGTCCAGACCCGCGCTGATTGAGTGCGCATTCCGAATCTGGCCGTCGACGTCCTGGAGTACGTAGGTCTTGGTTCCGTGAAGTACGCCTACAGTGCCAGCCCCGATGCTGGCGGCGTGCTGCCCGGTGGCGATGCCCAAGCCTGCCGCTTCGACACCCACGAGGTTTATGGCCACGTTCCCGATGAAGGGGTAGAAGATCCCGGCGGCGTTGCTCCCCCCGCCCACACAGGCCAGAATCGCCGTGGGCAGACACCCTTCCGCCTTCAGGATCTGCTCCCGGGTCTCGCGGCCGATGACGCTCTGGAAGTCTCGGACCATCACCGGGTAGGGATGCGGGCCGGCCACGGTTCCGATCACGTAGAACGTCGTGTCCACGGCCGCCACCCAGCCGCGCAGGGCCTCGCTCATGGCATCTTTGAGCGTGCGCGTGCCGCTGGACACGGGGATCACCCGCGCGCCCAGCAGGTCCATGCGCTTCACGTTCGGCGCCTGGCGCCGGATATCCTCCTCGCCCATGTAGACATCGCAGCTCATGCCGAACAGGGCAGCGGCGGTGGCCGTGGCTACACCGTGCTGGCCGGCGCCGGTTTCGGCCACGAGCCTCTGCTTGCCCATTCGCCTCGCGATCAGGCCCTGGCCGATCGTGTTGTTGATCTTGTGGGCCCCGGTGTGGTTTAAATCCTCCCGCTTCAGGTAGATGCGGGCCCCTCCCCAGGCTTCTGTGAGCTGGCGCGCAAAGTACAAAGGCGACGGCCGCCCGACGTAGTCGCTCAGCAGCCCGTCCAACTCCGCCCGGAACCCCGGGTCGCTCTGCGCGGTTCGGTACGCGCTTTCGACCTCCAGCAGGGCCGGCATCAGCGTTTCGGCTACATATCGCCCACCGTACGGACCGAAATGGCCGTGCGCATCCGGCAGGGCGCCTCCCGCTTTCGCTTTTGTTTGCATGTTCGCTCGACTTTCTGACCGATTCACTGCGCTCCGCGCGCGGCCGCGATGAAGGCCCGCACCTTGGCCGGGTCTTTGCGTCCAGGTTCCCGCTCCACGCCGCTCGACACATCCACCCCAGCGGGGGCCACGGCACGAATCGCGCCGGCCACGTTCCCGGCGTTCAAGCCTCCGGCCAGCATGGCCGAATGGCCGCGCGCGAACTCCGCTGCCGCCGCCCAGTCCGCCAATCGTCCGGACCCGCCATACGCCTGCGCTGGCGCGTCAATGACCCAGCGCGCCGCCACCCACCCCACCGGGTCCGGTCGCCACCGTCCTTCGACGAAACGGACCGCGCGCCACAGCGGGACCGGGCAGTCCTTGAACTCGGATGCATCCTCATCGCCGTGGATCTGCACGGCGTGCAGACGGCACTGCGTCGCCACCCGGATCACCTCCGCCTGCGGGGCGCCCACAAAGACCCCCACACACCGGCAGCCGGCCGGCAGCCGGCCGCGCAGGGCCTCCAGCGCATCCGGCGCAAGGCCGCGCGGCGAGCCGCGGTACAGGACGAAGCCGAGATAGTCGGCTCCCTGCTCCAGCGCGAACAGGGCGTCTTCCGCATTCGTGAGGCCGCAGATCTTGACCGCGATCCCGCTCATGCGCTTTCTCGTACCGATCGAATCAACGCCTCCAGCGCATCGCCGGGCCGGTTCGCATGCAGCAGGCTCTCGCCGATGAGGAACCCGTCATACCCGAAGTCGCCCAGGGCCCGGAGATCCTTCGGCGACTTGAGCCCGCTTTCGGCGATGCTCAGGCGGTCCTTCGGTATCAACGTGCCGAGTCGCCTCGAGACGTCCAGGCTGGTCTTCAGCGAGCGCAGGTCGCGGTTGTTCACGCCGATGATCGCCCGCGGGCACTTCAGCGCATGCTCCAGTTCGCTCTCATCGTGCACTTCGACGATGACTTCCAGCCCCAAGTCCACCCCGGCCTGGAACAGGGTCCGGCAGAACGTTGGGTCGAGCGCCGCGGCGATCAGCAGGACCACGTCGGCACCCCACGCGGCCGCCTGGACCAGCTGGTAGGCATCGCAGACGAAATCCTTGCACAGGATGGGAAGATCGACCGCCGCGCGCACGGCCTTGAGATGCTCGCCTGAGCCGTCGAAGTAATGCGGCTCCGTTAGCACGGAAATCGCGATCGCCCCCGCGCGCGCATACTCCCGGGCAAGGCGGGCCGGGTCGTAGTCGGCCAGCAGGAGGCCGGCGGAAGGGCTGCGGCGCTTGGTTTCGGCGATGATCCGGGGCGGCTTTCTGCGGCGCAGTCGCGCGGCCAGGCTGTGGTGAACCCGCTGGGCCGCCTGGACTCGGAGCGTCCGTTCCGACACTCTCCGCTTGGCGTTCTGGACGTCGGTTTGGCGTCGCGCGACGATTTCTTCCAGCACCATGTTCATAAGTCTCCCCGTTCTGCTAGTCGGCCCGTGTCTTGGCCACCAGCCGCTCCAAGACCGCTTTTGCCTTGCCCGAGTCGACGGCGGCATACGCCTGTTCGAGCCCTTCACGAAGATCCGCGGCCTGCTCGGCGGCGACGAGTCCGGCGGCTGCGTTCAGGCACGCGATATCCCGCGGCGGACCCGCTTCGCCGGCCAGGATGCAGCGCACGATGGCGGCGTTCTCCGCGGGATCCCCACCCCGCAGATCCGCGGAGGCCGCGTACCGGCCGAGCAGGGGCAGCGGATCGAAATCGAACGTCCGGATGCGGCCGTTGCTCAGTTCGCTCACGCGCGTTCGGGTCGTCGTGGTGACCTCATCCATGCCATCGTGCCCGTGCACCACAAGCACGTGGCGGCTCCCGAGCCGGCGAAGAACCTCGGCGAACATCTCCGTCAACGCCGGCGCGAACACGCCCAGCACTTGGGCGCGGGCGCCGGCCGGATTGGTGAGCGGTCCCAGCAGGTTGAACAGGGTCCGGAATCCCAGCTCGCGGCGCGGCCCCATGGCGTGCTTCATGGCGGGGTGAAGCTTCGGCGCGAAGAGAAAGGCGATGCCCACCTCGGCCAGGCACTCCTCCATCACCTCCGCCGGGGCGTCAACGTTGACGCCCAGCTGCTCTAGCACGTCGGCCGATCCGCACGCGCTGGTCACGGAGCGGTTCCCGTGCTTGGCGACCGGTACGCCCGCGCCGGCGGCGATCAGCGCGGCGGTGGTCGAGACGTTGAAGCTGCCCGAGGCGTCCCCGCCCGTGCCGCACGTATCGATCACCGGCAGGCCGCGCGGGTCGACGAACACGGCATGGCGCCGCATTGACTGCGCCGCGCCGCACAGCTCGTCCACGGTCTCGCCTTTCATCTTGAGCGCCGTCAGCAGCGCGCCAAGCTGGGCCGGCGTGGCCTGACCGTCCATGATCAGGTTGAACGCCTCGCCGGCCTCCCGCTCCGAGAGGTCGAGCCGCTGCACGACGTGCTCCAGGATTTCCTTCATGTCGTCTTCTCCGCTTGGCCGGCGGCCAACTCCACGAAATTCCGCAGCAATCGCTTGCCGGACGGGGTCAGGACTGATTCAGGGTGGAACTGCACGCCGTAGAGCGGCGCGCTCGCGTGGTGCAGCCCCATCACCTCCCCGTCCTCGCTCCAAGCGTCGACGATCAGCTCCGGCGGCAGCGTGTCACGCCGCACGGCCAGGGAATGATAGCGCCCCGCCGGGAACGGGTTGGACAGGCCCCGGTACAGCGCCGAGCCGTCATGCGATACCTGGGACACTTTCCCGTGCATGATCCGGCTCGCGCTGGCGATGGTGGCGCCATAGGCGTAGCCGATCGACTGGTGGCCCAGACACACGCCGAGGATCGGCCGCCTGCCGGCCAGCCGCCGGATCAGCTCGACGGAAATGCCGGCCTCGCGTGGCGTGCAGGGGCCCGGCGAGATCACGATCGACTGCGGGTTCATAGCTTCGATGTCGTTCACGCTCACGGCGTCGTTGCGGAACACGCGGATATCGGCCCCCACCGTGGACAAGATCTGCACGAGGTTGTACGTGAACGAATCGTAGTTGTCGATAAGCACCATCATAGTTCGAGCCCGCGTGCCGCCAGCTCCACGGCCCGGCGCATGCCGCGCGCTTTGTGACAGGTCTCCTGGAACTCGCGCTCCGGGTCGGAGTCATACACGATGCCCGCGCCCGCCTGGACGGCGACGAGGCCGTCCTGAATTTCCAGCGTCCGGATCGTGATCGCCAGGTCCATGTTACCGTCGTACCCGATGTACCCGACGGCGCCACCGTATACGCCCCGCGGCTCGGGTTCCAGTTCCTGGATGATCTCCATCGCGCGGATCTTCGGCGCGCCGGTGAGCGTACCGGCGGGAAAGGTGGCCCGGATCACGTCGTACGCGTCGAGGTCCTGGCGCAGCAGGCCGGTGACATGGGACACGAGGTGCATCACGTGGCTGTAGCGCTCGATCACCATGTACTCGGTCACCCTCACGCTCCCGGATTCGGCGACACGCCCGATATCGTTGCGGCCCAGGTCCACCAGCATGACGTGCTCGGCGCGCTCCTTCTCGTCCGACAGCAGGTCATCGGCCAGGGCGCGGTCCTCCTGTTCCGTGGCGCCGCGCGGCCGTGTCCCGGCGATGGGCCGCAGCTCGATGGCGCTGCCGGAAAGGCGGACCATAACCTCCGGGGAGGAGCCGACGAGGGTAAGCTTACCCATTTTCAGGAAGAAGGTGTACGGGGAAGGATTCAACAGCCGCAACGCGCGGTACACCTGGAACGGGGCCACCGCGCTGCGGGCGCGAAAGCGCTGGGCGAGCACCACCTGGATCGCGTCGCCTGCCACGATATAGCTTTTCGCCCGCCGGACCATGTCCTCGAAATCGGCCTCGTTCATGTTCGACTCGAACGGAATCGCGGGATGGACCGCCGCGTCAACATCGGGGGCCGGCTGCCGAAGGACGCGCTCGATGCGGCCGATCTCGGCAACCGCCTCGGCATACGCGGCGTCCGCGCTGCCGGTCACCCCGGGCGTTGTGCAGACGACCACCTTGGTCGTGTGACGGATGTTGTCAAACACGATCATGCGGTCGGCCTGCACGAACCGGCTGGCGGGACGGGCATCGGGCCGCGCCGCCTTGGGCGTGGGCATCCGCTCGAACTCGCCGATGGCCTCGTAGCCGAGGAAGCCGACGGCGCCGCCGATGAAGCGCGGCAAGCCGGGGACGCCCGCGACCTTGTGCCCGCGGTAGATCCGGCGCAGCTCTTCCGCTTTGCCCGTGGGCCCCTGCGCGTGGTCGATCTCCAGGAACGGCACGGGATCCACACCGACGAACGAATAGCGGCCCCACTTCTCGCCGCCCTCTATGCTTTCGAGGAGAAAGGCGTTCTCGCGGTGCACGAAGCGTTGCAGCACAGACACGGGCGTTTCGGTGTCCGCCATCAGTTCCTGATAGACCGGTACCACGTCGTAGGCCTGCGCCAACCTCCGGTACTCGTCTCGGTTGGGAACGATCATGATTCTACGTATAGAAACATCGCGCAAGATTGTCAACGGTCTTTAGACGGTTACCTCCGAAAATTAACGGGTCAAGAACCGGAGGGCCAAGCGGCAAAGATCCCCCGGGAAAATCGAGGCGATCAAGTAGCAGCCTGGGGTGCGTGGTGAGAATCCGTTCCAGGGCGCTCACGTCGCAGGAGCTGCAGCGAGGGTGGTCTCCGCCCAACCGAGCGACCGCCAGGCCTGAACACTGACCGCCAGATACCATAACCCCACAAGGGGACCTGCGTCGAAGAGCCCTGCTTCCGCCGGCGGCGTCGGATATGTGCCGAGATTGAGACCAAGAAGAACCCCGGCGATAACAAGGCCGGGAATCCCAAAGACCGCCCGGAAACGAGGGTGGCGCAACATGGCAAGTGCAAAAAGTCCCGTCCCAAGGCCCACGTAAACGTCCCACGCAACATCTAGGCCGAGCCACACCGCCACCAGGTCCAGCGGAACCGCCTGACCATGTGTGCGACTGCCAACGGCAAGTTGCACCAGGAGCATGGCCGTAACGAGCGCACCCGCGGCGAAATTGAGGGCGACCGCGAGCTGCACGGCGACCGACCGGCGCTGCACTTGAAGAAGTCTGCCCAATCCCATGGAAGCCGCGCCAAGCAGAGGACCCCATGCTGCGGCGAGCACGCCGGCCACCCCCCGCGAAACCGGAAGGAAGACCAACGCGGGATAGACCACGCACGAGGCCAGCCCAGCCACCGCTCCCAGTCGGATCCAAACC
>Ga0154742_1058_pt2 | contig 29107 bp, 22 predicted proteins | sample Rifle2008BG16ft_FD_105750 | JGI IMG/M metagenome (GOLD analysis project Ga0154742, IMG submission 105750) | Candidatus Aminicenantes bacterium RBG_16_63_16 | reverse complement strand
GTCCCGGCCCTGCAAGACGTCGAGGACCGCCCCGGCCGGCAGGGCGAGCGGGCTCCGGATGTCCACGCCGATGACCGCGTTTTCTCCCCCGAGCGTGAGCGGCGCCTCGACCCGGCAGCCCTCGACCCAGGACCGCGAGCCGGCGATCCGCCCTTCGCCCCGGACATCGTTATTGACGCTCAGGCAGTCCCCGGCGTGGGACGTGCCCAAGTCGATGCTCAGGATGTCGCTTCCGCTCTGGATGAGCTGCCGGGAGGTACCGAAATGGAGGAAACCGCACTGGGGAAGAATCGAGACATGGAAGGCAATCCGGGACACGGACCGAAAAATCCGGAGAAGATGCGCTTCGTCGAGCGTCGAGCCGCTGGCGCGCACGGCCGCGATGTAATCCCCCGCCGCGGTCTCGGTCCCCAGCGCGCAGGCGATTTCCCGGTAGAAGTCGAGCCCGCTCCGCTCGATGGCCTCGGCCATCGGCCCGGTCCAGCCGAGGCCGGCCCCGGGGCTCCGGGTGATGTCGCAGATGGCGATGATATCCGCGGCCGTCTCGGCGTCAAATGCCATCACCCCGATATCCAGAATGGATTGGCCGTGCCTGTTGACCGCGCCCTTGTCCGCCTGTTCGGCGGGCGAGGGTTTCTGCAGAAACCGGCGCACCCGGCCTTCCCCCGAAGGACAATAGACGCCGTGGCGGCTGGCCAGCTCGGGCGCGGCATAGCAGCCCAGGCCGGTGATGCCGTTGTCCTGGAAGCGGGCCTTCGCGCTGTCGAAATTCAACAGCACGTCGCCGCTCGTGATGACGATTTGTCCGCGGCCCGGTCCCGTCGCCGGCAGCCAGAGATAGGCGGGGAGCTGGCGGTCGAGGAGCGTCAAGCCCAGGGCCCGGTCGGATTCACCGGGCACCGGGATGAAGATTTTTCCGCAGGGGCCGTATGCGGGTATCCGGCGGGAGTCCCCCCCGGCATGGACGATCAGCACGCGGAGCCTCCGGAGGCACGCCACCCAGGCCTCGCGCGCCATGGCGTCGGGCGAGCCGGCCAACTCCCGGTTGAGGACCCGGAGCAGGGAGTGGATGGTGCTGCCGCCGCTCCCGACCCGCCTGCCGCCCGGGTCCGGGACGACGAGGATGTTCCGGATTCCGGGGATCAGCCCGAGTTTTTCCCGGATCTCAAGCTGGAACCGGTAGGCGGACGCCTGGGCTTCATGGGAAGCCGTGACGACGAGATAATCCCAGGGATCGCTGATCACTTACTTCCGGCGCTGGGCCTCGACCTGGGCTTTGACCCACGGGTAGGTCCTGGCGATTCCCTCCCGCAGGGAAAACCGCGATCGCCAGCCAATGCCCGAGATCCGGTCGATCCTGAAATTGCGCGCTTTGACGCCGACGGGCCCCTCGATGTGCTTGAGATGGATGGCCTTTCCGGCAACCGAGGCGATCGTGGCGGCAAGCTCGTCCACGGAGACGTATTCCTGGCGGCCGATGTTCACGCCGTCCTCGAGCCCGGAATCCATGAGCCGGCGGATCCCGTCCACCATGTCATCGATGTAGGTGTAGGCCCGCATCGCCGCGCCGTCGCCCCAGATCTCGATCGTGCCGCCGTCGGCCGCTTCGGCGATCTTGCGCGAGAGGGCCGCGGGGGCCTTTTCCCGGCCGCCGCGCCAGGTGCCCTCCGGGCCGTAGCAGTTTTGAAACCGGGCCAGACGGACCGTCATCCCGTAGCGCCGGCCGAAGGCCATGGCCATCCGCTCGGCGTAGAGCTTTTCCCAGCCGTATTCGTTGTCCGGCCTGGCCGGATAGGCCTCTTCCTCGGAGAGCTCGGGCTCGTCGAACTCCATGTCGCGATAGACGCAGGCCGAGGACGAAAAGAAATAGCGCATGACGCCCGCCGCAGCGCTCGAGTGGATCATGTGGATGTTGATCAGCGCGCTGTTCCGCATGATCTCGCACTCGGCGGAGTGGATGAACCCCATGCCGCCCATGTCGGCCGCCAGCTGATAGACTTCGTCGAGGGGCGCCCCTCCCGGCCCGGCGACCGCCGTCCGGCAGTTCGGCTCTTCGCGAAGGTCGAGGATCAGGAACTCGTCGGCCGCCGAGGCCGAGAATTCCGGCTGCTTGAGGTCCACGCCCCGGACCCAGAAGCCATCCTCCTTGAGCCGCTTGACAAGGTGGCTGCCGATAAAACCGCCGGCGCCCGCGACGAGTGCTTTTTTCATATCGGATGGTCCTCCTCAGGGGGTTTCCACTAATACCACAGGAGGCCGCGTTTTTCAAATTCCCGCCCGATTGACAGGTTTCCAGCGGTATGATTAATTATCCTGAGCTGGCGCGCCGTGAAGAAGAAAATCCTCGCTTTTCTCACCCTCGTCGCCGGCGATTGCCTGGCGGTCTCGGTGGCCTTCGCCCTGGCCCTGGTCATCCGGAACCACGTCCTGCCGTTTGTCCTCCCGTCCATCAGGGAGCGACAGGCTCTCTTTTCGGCATACTCCAACCGCGCCTACATGCTTCTCCTTTGGATCAGCGTCTTCTGGTATGAAAAACTCTACACAAAAAGGCACGCGCTTTGGGAGGAGACCCGGTTCCTGATCAAGGGCACGAGCATCGCCTTTGCCCTGATCACGGTCGCCGTGTTCATCACCAAGGTCTATGTCCCCTTTTCCCGGCCTATCATCATCCTGGCCTGGCTCTTCAGTATAGCGCTGCTTCCGGTGGTCCGGCATGCCGCCAAGTCCCTCCTCCTGGCTGCGGGTGTCTGGAAGAAGAAAGTCATCGTCATCGGCTCGACCGAGAGCACGGCGACGCTCGTCGAAGACGTCGCGCGAAACCGAACGATGGGGTACACGATCGTCGGCTGCCTGACCGATGACAGGGCCATGGTTGGGAGGCAGATCTCCGGCGTTCCGATCCTCGGCCACTTCGACGAGATCGAGAAGATCAAAGAGGAAACCGGGTTCGAGGACATCATCGTGACTTTTCCCAACATCCCGCGGGACAGGCTCATCAGCCTGCTCAAGAGGTGGGAGGGCCTGAGCGACACGATCCGCTACATCCCGCAGACGGGCGACCTCATCACCACCGGGATCGAGATCGAGAACATCGGCAAGGTCCTGGCCCTCACCGTGCGCAAGAACCTTCATAAACCGTGGAACGTCGCGGCCAAGTCCGCTTTCGAACTGGCCCTGGCGATCGTCTCGGTCATCCCCCTGCTGCCGGTGTTCGCCGTGATCGCCGCGGCCATCAAGTTGGATACCCGCGGGCCGGTGTTCTTCGTCCAGGAACGCTACGGCAAACGCGGCCGGGTGATCAAGGTTTTCAAGTTCAGGTCCATGCACGCCGACGCGGACCGCCGCCTGGAAAACTTCCTGGCCGCCAACTCCCAGGCCAAGGAGGAATGGGAGCGGCACAAGAAACTCCTTTCGTTCGACCCCCGGACGACGCGCGTGGGCGGTTTCCTCCGGCGCTTCAGCATTGACGAGCTGCCGCAGATCTTCAACGTACTGAAGGGCGAAATGAGCCTGGTTGGGCCGAGACCCTACCTGCGCGAGGAGCTGGAGGAGGTCCGCCAGGTCAAGTCGCTGCTGCTCCAGGTCAGGCCGGGGATGACCGGCCTCTGGCAGACGAGCGGGCGCTCGCTCCTGCCCTTTCGGGAGCGGCTCAACCTCGACGAATACTACATCCGGAACTGGTCGCTCTGGCTCGACCTGGTCATCCTGATGAGGACGATCAAGGTGGCGCTTTCCGGGCACGGAGCCTACTAGGCGGCGCGCCCGTGAGGATCGGCATCGACGCCCACGCCGCCGAGCGGGACGGCTCGGGCAACTGCACCTATATCCGCGGCCTCATCCGGGGCCTCCTCGAACTCGAGCGGGAGAACGACTATGTGCTCTATGTCATCGATAAAGAGCATCGATTCTACCGGGATATCCGGGACCAGGCGGGCGTCCGCCTGCATCCGCTGCGCATCAAGAGTCCCCTCCTCAGAATCCCGGTTTTTCTGGCGGCGGCCACGTACGGCGACGACCTCGACGTCCTCCATGTCCAGTATATCGCGCCCCCCCGGCACAGCGGAAGCCTGGTCGTCACCATCCACGACACGGCCTTCCTGCATGTCCCCCGGACTTTTGCGAGGCTGGAGGCGCTGAGGTCGAGGCTGCTCGTCCCGCGAACGGCCCGGCGCGCCGAGAGGATCATCACCGGGTCCGAGAGCTCAAAGACGGATATCGCGGCGGATTGCCGCGTGGAACCAGGCAAAATTGACGTCACCCCCTACGGCGTCTCGGCCTCTTTCGCCGAAACCCGGGATGCCGGAAAAAACCGTGATGTCCCGGCAAAATACGGGATCCGGGAGCCCTACATCCTGTGCGTGGGACGGTTGAACGCCAGGAAGAACCTGACCGTCCTGGCCGAAGCGTTTTCCCTGGCGAAAAACAGGCAGGGCCTGCAGCATACTCTCGTCATCGTGGGGAAGCCGGATCACGGCAGCGGCGGCGTGCTCAAGTCGGTCCGGAAAAAGGGGAGCGGGGAAGTTCAGTTCACCGGATTCGTGCCGGATGAGGACCTGCCCGTTCTCTACGCGCGGGCCGACATCGTCGTTTATCCGTCTCTTTTTGAGGGATTCGGGCTTCCCATCGTTGAGGCGATGGCTTCGGGAGTTCCGGTCGTCGCCTCCGACACGCCCGCCCTCCGGGAAACCATGGGGGGCGCCGCGTGGGCCGTTAGTCCCCTCCAGGCCGGGGCGATGGCCGCGGCCATTGCCAGCCTGGCCAGCGATGAAAAGCTCCGTAAAGATTTTGTTGCCAGGGGCTTGGCCCGGGCCGCGGAGTTCACCTGGCGAAAGACCGCCCGGATGACACTGGCCGTCTATGAGCGGGCGGCCGCCGCCGGCCGGCGGGGCGGCTAACCGCGGCCGTCAGGCCTTCCTCTCGGCGAGCGCGACCAGGATATCGCCCCTGAGCAAGTTCCGGGATTTCATGTAAAGGCGGCTTCTCACTTTCTTGAAGGTCCCCGGCGCCGCACCCTTGGCTGGGTCAACCGGTCCGATGGCCGAGGCCTGGCGCTGTTCGAAATCCTGCAGCCTGGCGGCCAGCCGTCCGCGGACCAGCCTTCCGTGCAGACCCCTCCAGAGCGAATGACGGAGGCCTTTCCGGTGGGTATAATCAGGATTGAAGACGAGCAGGTTTCTGATCCCCAGGACGCTCAGCCCGGCCTGCTCGATCAGCGCTCGAAGCGTCCGGGAGGTGAAAAGGGAGAGGTGCTCGGCGGGGGACAGGACGGCCCACGGCTTCCCCAGAAACACCCGGCTCAGGCTGCCATAGTCCGGTGTGCTGACGACCACGAGTCCACCCCTTTTGAGCAGGCGGCGGATTTCGATCATTGTCCCCCGTGGGTTGGGAACATGCTCCAAGACATCGAATAAGGTGATGATGTCAAAAGTCCCAGGCGCGAAGCGAAGCTCTTCGAGCCTGCCGAGATGGACCGTGGCGCCGACAACTTCCCTGGCATATCCCGTGAGGCGCCGCGAAATCTCGGTCCCCTCGGCTGTCCAGCCGGCGGCCTCGGCCGCCTTGATGAAGAAACCGGCCCCGCACCCCACGTCGAGGAGCCTCCCGCCGGGAGGCATTCTTCCCCCGATCAGGTCCAGGTAGAGGCCGTAATGGCCGCGGAGGAATTCGAGGTCGTAGCCGTCTGGTGCGGCCTTGTGGGCTTCCAGATATTCGGAAAAAAACTCGGGGCTTTCGTACCTTGTCTCCACTTCCGACTGGGGGAGCCTGGGATTGGCGAAGACGTGCCCGCACTTCCGGCAGCGGACGATTCTCAGCCCGAACTTCACGGCAACGGCCCGTGAGCGGCGGCCGCCGCACAGGGGGCAGGGGACGAACTCGGCCGCCGCGGGCGGTCCGGCGGTCCGTCCCGCCGGGCTCGCCGCGTGGGTTCGCTCGGTCATCGGCCGCCGGGCTAGAAGATCTTTCCCGTGATCTTGATGATCTCGTCGGCCTTTTCCAGGGTCTGTATCCAGTTGATGTTATAGTAGATGGGATCGTCGAAATTCCGGAAGCCGTAGGACGTGATTTTCTCCACCATGTCCACGACCGAGTCCTCGACCGAAATGGCCGGGACAAAACCAAGCCGCGCCTTGATCTTCTCCCCGGAAACACGGTAACTGCGGACTCCCTTGTACCGGTAATCCGGACGGATGTCGATGTCCCGGTGGACCTTCTGGAAGGCGTCCCGGACGCGAAGGGCCAGCTCCGAGACCCGGAAGTTCCTGTAGACGAGGTTGAAGATCTCTCCGCTGACCTTGTCCTCCTCCGCCTCCAGGCAGACGATATAGGCCTTGGCCACGTCCCGGATGTCGACCAGGGGCCGCCACATCTCCCCCCCGTAATAGGGAGTGATGTATCCCCTCGCCAGAGCGTCCCGGACGAAGGTGTTGACGACCAGGTCATACCTCATCCGGGGGGAGAACCCGTAGACGGTGCCTTTTCTCAGGACGACGGGACAGAAATCCTTGCCCTGCATGGACAGCAGGATTTTTTCGGCCTCGTATTTTGACGACGAATACGCCGCGCGGGGCGCGACCTTGGTCGTCTCGTCCAGGATGACATCCCTTTCCTCGTCTTTGACGCCCACGTCATAAATGGCGCACGAGGAGGCGAGGAGATACCTGGATACGCCGGCCTTCTTGCACAGCTCGGCCGACAGTTTCGTCGCCTGCGTGTTCATTTCGAGGTTGGCCCTGGGGTTGTATTCGGCCGTCGGGTCGTTCGACAGCCCGCCGATGTTGATCACGCCCCCGATGTCCTCGAGGACGCCGGGAGCCAGCTCCCTCATGTCCCCGCGCACGATCTCGACCCTGTCCTTGAGACTTTCGATGCCCCGCCCTCCAAAAAAGAACCGGTCGAAGATCTTGACGCTGTAGCCGCGCTCGAGGAGCTCTTCGGTCAAAACCGACCCGACGTATCCGGCCCCGCCGATGAGGAGAACTTTCATGGATCAGCCCCTTTCGCCGCCCGCCCGGCGGCTCATCTGCCCTTGACGCTCCAGACGTCGCCGAAGGAATCCGGGGGGATGCGCACCTCGTCCGGGTTCTCCCTCCTGTAAACCTCGCTGGCCGTGCTCAGCATTTGGGTGTCGTCCTCGAGCGACATCCAGCCGTGAAAAACCCCGGGCGGGACGACGATCAAGCTCGGATTCCGGGAGCTCGCGATAAAGACATTTTGTTCTTTATAAGTCGGGCTTCCCTCCCGGTCGTCGACGAGGACAAACTTGGCCGTGCCGTGGGAGATGAAGAACCAGTCCCAGAGCTCTTCGTGCTTGTGAAACGCCCTTATCGTCCCCCTCGCGAAATTCCCCACAAGATAAACCTGGCCGAACCGGGTGAAGTGCGCGTCCGAGGCCCTGAGGATCTCGATGAGATAGCCCCGGTCGTCCACCCGCGCCTCCAGGTCGATCCTGGCTGCATCCTTGATCACGTCATTCCTCCTTGGCGAAGTCCGCTTCCTCGCCGAGATAATCCCCGAGAGCCTCCTTCCAATGTCGGAGCGGCTCTGTCTTGACGCTGGCCAGCGGCGTAAAGAGGGGCCGCTTGATGCCCTCGGCCTCCTCGGTCTCCGTCCTCGGCTTGACCTCGACGGCGATGCCCGCCTGCCGGAAGATTTCCCGGGCAAACTCGTACCAGCTGCAGGGGCCGCTATTGGCGATGTGATAGACCCCCGAAGGCGCGTCCTCCTCCAGGAGCATCTTGATCTTCCGGGCGGCGTCGCGGGCGTAGGTGGGGTTCGAGATGACGTTGGCGCTGACCTCGACCACCGGCCGCGTTTTGGCCGCGAGGAGCATGGTCTTGACGAAGTTTTTCCCGTCCTTGGCCCGGCAGCCCCGGATGCCGAACAGGCCCGATGTCCGGATGATATAGTAGCGGCCGGCGACCGGGACGAAGAATTCCCCGGCGGCCTTGGACACCCCGTACGTATTCAGGGGGCGGGGGATATCCTCCTCCGTATAGGGCGCCGGCTTGCGGCCGTCGAACACATAGTCGGTGCTGATGTGGACGAACCTGGCGCCCGTCTGGACGCAGGCCAGGGCGATGTTTCTCGCGCCGAGCGTGTTGACCCTGAAGGCCGTCTCCGGGTTCTTCTCGCACTCGGGAACGCTGTGATAGGCGGCCGTGTTGATCACCGCCCCGGGCGCGGCGGACCCGATGACCGCCGCGGTCTGCGCCGGGTCGGAAACCTCGATATCCTTATGGGTCAGCGGCATCACGCCGGCGCCGAACGCCCTTCGGACCTCGAAGCCCAGTTGACCGTCGGCGCCGATCAGCAGAATTTTCATTTCCCGGACCGACCTATTTATACCAGCATCGACGCGATTTTCAAAGCCTTTCGCCGGCCGGCGGGGAGGTCTTTCTCCGGATTCCCAGGCTGAACAGAAGAAAGGCGGCGGTCTCCGCGAGCTTGTACCGCCGTTCGGCGTCCTTTCGCCCGGCGGCGCCGACGCCGTAGTAGCCGAGCCTCAGCAGAAAACCCAGGACCGCAAATCCCCTGAAGAGGAAGGCCTCGGCCGCGCCCCGCTCCTTGCGGGTGTACGCGAAGAGCATCCCGAGCCACCTGGTGTTGAATTCCTTGAGGATGCGCCGGTAGGTCAGGCCGTGGTCGTGAAGCACTTTGATCCAGGGAACATAGTGGAGCGCAATCCCCCGCTCTCCCATCCTCTTTCCCCAGTCGATATCGTCGAGGTAAAAGAAGTAATCCTCATTGAGCAAGCCCACCCTCTCGACCGTTCCGCGCCGGACCAGGAGGCAGGCTCCGGAGAGCCACTCCACCCTCTTCGATTTTCTCCGCCGGCTGAAGGCGGGCTGGTGGATGAACAGGGGCTCGGAGGTCCCGGGGAACACATGGCCAAGAAACATAAAATAGGCGAGTCCGGAAAGGGCGGAGGGCAGGAAGCCTCCGACGCCGGTCTGGAACCTCCCCCCGGGAAGGACGAGGGCGGGGCCCACCGCTCCGGCCTCGGGATGCCCATCCAGGTAGTCGGCCAGCTTGTCGACGGCCCCGTCGAGAACCGTGACATCGGCGTTCAGGAGGAGGATATAATCGGCCTGCCGCTCGGCGAGAACCCGCCGGAGGGCGATGTTATTGGCCTTGGCGAACCCCAGGTTCTCGGCATTCCGCGTGAGCCGGACACTGGGAAACTCGTCCTCCACCATGGCGGCGCTCCCGTCGGTCGAGGCGTTATCGACGACGTGGATATCCACCGCCAGCCGCCGGGTCTCCGCGGCGAGCGATAGCAGGCTCTGCCTCAGGAAATGGCGCGCATTCCAGGCGGCGATGATGATGGAGATTTTTTTTCCGGGTCCGTCCATTCTGAGCTAACGTCCCCGGATGACGGCCTCGAAATAGCGCTCGGTGAGGGAGGCGATGGCGTCCCAGTCGTAGAATTCGGCGGCCCGCCGGCGGGCTTTTTCGCCCAGGGTTTTCAACGATTCACGGCCTCCGGCGACCTGGAGGATCCTGTCCCTGAGGTCGCCGGGCTCGGTGGTCCAGTAGAGCGCGGCCTCACCCGCGACCTCGCGGTTGAAGGGATTCCCGTGCGCCAGGATGATATTGCCAGCCCCCATGGCCTCGACGAGCGACGGGTTTGTCCCGCCTACCTGGTGCCCGTGAATGTAAGCCAGGGCCTGGGCCCGGAGCTCTCTCAGGGTAGCCCGGTCGGGGAGGACGCCCAGGAAGACGATGCGGCCGTCGCCGCGGGCCAGCTCGGTCAGCCGCCGGACGTACCGGCTGCGGTAATTCGCGCCGCCCGCGATGGCCAGCTTCAGGTCCACGTCCGTCTTCCGGAATTCCCCGATAATCGTCTCGACGTTGTTCTCGGGCTCCAGCCGGCAGACGACGGCCAGGTAGCCTCCGAGCTTAAGGCCCAGCCGTTCCACCAGGCCGGGGTCCCGCGAATGAATGAGCTCTGTTCCGTTCGTGATGTAGGTCGTCTGCCTTCCGTAACGCCGCTTGTAGTAGGCCCCCATCTCCTTCGCGTCGACCACGAGGTGAGGGGTCAGCCGGGTGGCCAGCCACTCGTTGAACCGGAGGAAAAGCTTGCCGTACCAGGGCCACTTCGACCTTTGCCACTCGATCCCGTCCGTATTGACGACGATCCTCTTCCCGCACAGCCGGGGCAGGACCAGGGCCAGGGCCGTGTTATCGGCCAGCATGTAGAGGACATCATAGCCCTCGGACAGCGCGTGGCAGGTGCACAGGAAATCATACGAGAGCGCTTCCAGGGATTTGGAGGGCAGCGCGGGCAGATGGACGAGCCGGACGCCCTGGAAGTTTTCCGGCCTCCGTCCGGGGTAAAGATTCCGCTCGCAATAAACCGTGACGTCGTGCCCCCGGGCCGCGAGCCTTGTCCCCACCTGCTCGGCCAGGGTTTCGAACCCGCCGATGATCGCGGGGATGCCGCGGCTTCCCAGGATGGCGATCTTCAAACGGTCTTTCTCCCGGCCTTCATCATTGGAGAATCCGCCGGATTTTCGCCGCCAGCGAAAAGGGCAGCCTCTGGAACAGAAACCAGCCGTGCTTTTTCCCCAGCGTCCCGAGGGCGGAGGGGCCCCGCGGCGCGCAGACGAGCGCGATCTCCTTTCGCGACGGACGGTTTCTGGGGGCGGCCCGGCCCGACAGCACCCTCCGGCAATGGGCGATCAGCGGCCCGGTCACCGTGTCCCAGGCAAAGGCGGTCCTGGCCTTGGCGATCCTCAGTTTCATGCCCTCGCGGAGTTGGTCGTCGGCGGCCAGCCTCAGCATGGCGTCCTTCAACTCCCCGGGATTTTCCGGCCCGACCGCGATCCCCAGGCTCTCCCGGCTGACGAGGTCCGCAAAAAAATCCCCTTCTGTGCAGAGGATGGGCAGGCCGTGCTTGAGATAATCCAGCATCCTGGTCCGGAAGGAGTAACGCGTCTCGAGGTGGGTTTTGTGGATGGACACCCCGATGTCGGCCTCCCGGAAATACGCCGCCCGCCGGTTGTAGTCCACCCACTCCTCGTTGAAGACAATGGATTCGCCCGCCAGCCCGAGCTTCCGCGCTGCGTCCATAGCCTGACGGGCCATCTCGAAACCGGGAGTCAGCGGGTTCGGATGCCGCGTGGAGAGGAAGTAGAGCTTCAGCCTCGGGTCTTCCCGGCGGGCCCGGGCCAGCGCGCCGATGAGCGTCAAGGGGTCGAACCAGTTGGAGATCACGCCTCCCCAGAGAAATACGATGTCGCCTTCCCCGATGGCGCCGGCTTTTCCCCGGATCACCCGTTCTCCCCGGGAGTCGCCTTCGTCCTCCCGGATTCCGAATGGAACGACGCTCACCAGGTCGTCGGCGGCTGCCGAAAAATCGAGCGCGGCAGGATTGATCCGGTTGAGGGACATCAGGGCGCCCATGAGGAGGTCCCGCTGGCGGTCGCTGGCGCAGAGGAAATGGTCCCCGGCCGCGAGCAGGCCGTTGAAGACCGCCAGGTCATGACGGTGGATGAGTTCCCTATCCTTCCGGCTCGCCCCCTTTCCCTGGTGGACAAACAGGTTTTCAAGGACGAACGGGTCATAGAGGTCGACCACGAGATGGGCGTTCAGCCGGCCCAGGAACGGGAACTTGGAAAGAACGTAGCCCTGGACGAGGATGATCCGGCTCCGCCCGGCGGCCTCCTTGAGGAGAGACGGCCGGGCCACGGAATAACGGATGACCTCGAAGGGCGCGCCGCCGGCGAGACCGCCCGCGTCACCGGGGGAATAGTCGGGGACGGCCAGAACGACGCCCAGCTCCCGCGCCAGGCTCCGCGAGATTTCCCAGGCCCGGATGCCGGGCCCGGCCATTTTTTCGCCCACCACGTCGTCGCTGATGATGAGGAGTTCGGTCATCTTCACTGTCTTTCCCGGCCGCCGACCGGACGGGTTCTCCAGATCAGGCCGATGAACCTCGAGAAGAGCACCGTCAAGCTGACCTCAAAGAAAATTGCGGCCGCGGCGAAGATGATGCGGCTGCCCAGCACGCCGCCGTACTTCCTGGTCAGCCTGCCCATTTCCCCGGCGACTGTCTGCCGCGAGTACACCCTGAACATCAAATCGCCCCCGCGGGGCTGGTGGCGGAAATAGTACTCTCCATCGGGATAAATGTCATGCCGGTTCATCCAGACGCAGATGGAGTTATCGTTGGTCGATTCGGCGGAGGAAAACACAAAGTAGTATTTCCTGCCCAGCGAGCCGCGGACGGACCTAAAGATCACGGGGTGGAAGAGGTTATTCTTCACGTCGGCCGCGCTGAAGACGGTCTCCCGAAGGAGCAATCGCTCCGGTTTCTCCTCCCAGAGCCGGAAGAAGACGGCCTTGTCGTTGATCCTCGCGTGGGTCCCCATCGCGACATCGATTCTCGCCAGGTTGTTTCTTCTGGCGACGAAAGTCTGGCCGATCCTGTTATCCTGGTAGATGTTCTCCGTGGGCTCGGTGTTGGGTCCGACATCGAGGTCAAGGGTGTCATGCCTTCTCACGAAAAGCAGGTAAGCCTGGAAAAGGACGAACAGGCCGACCAGGAACCTTCTGCCGGCGCCCGGCCCTTGCAGGGGGTTGTTCATTTCGGCCTCCATTTTAGCTCAGGAACGGCCCCGTTGCACGAAAATTGTCCGGCGGCCGCGGCACCCGTGGCCTACGGTTCCCGCGGCGTTGACATCGAATGGGGCAGGCCGTATATTTGAGGCGGTCCCGCCGCCGTCCGTGAAGCGGCGGGGACATTTTATTTATGAGCACGAAGCCATGCCACACCCGTCTCTCGATCATCATGCCGGCCTACAACGAACGGCTGACGATCCGTGAGATCGTCCCCCGCGTGCTGGGCGTCGACCTGGGCGGCCTGGAGAAAGAGCTGATCATCGTCGATGACGGCTCGACCGATGGGACCCGGGAAATCATCCGGGAGCTGGCCGCCCGGCATCCCGAGGTCACGGTCATCCTGCAGCCCCAAAACCAGGGGAAGGGCGCGGCCGTCGCCCGGGGCATGAGGCACGCCAGCGGCGATATCATTATCATCCAGGACGCGGACCTCGAATACAGTCCCGCCGAATACCCCCAGGTCCTGCGGCCGATCCTCGAGGGAGAAGCCGACGTCGTATTCGGCTCCCGTTTCCAGGGCTCTCCCGGCGGCCGCCGCGTCCTCTACTTCTGGCATTCGCTCGGCAACCGTATCCTGACTTTCGTGGCCAATGCGTTTTCGGACCTCAACCTCACCGACATGGAGACGTGTTATAAGGCCATGACCCGGGAGGTCGCCGGCCGGCTGGAGCTCACCTCACAGCGGTTCGGAATCGAGCCGGAGATCACCTGCAAGGTGGCCCGGCTGGGCGCGCGCATCTACGAGGTTCCCATCTCGTATCGCGGGCGCACCTATGGGGAGGGGAAGAAGATCGGGTTCAAGGACGCCGTCGCGGCCTTCTGGACGATCCTGCGGTTCTTCCGCTGGGAAGCGCCGGGGCAGGATGTCGGCGCCATCACCCTCCGGCGGATGGCGAACCTCGCCGGCTACAACGCCTGGCTGCACAAGCTGTTCGAACCCTATCTCGGCCGGCGGATCCTGGAGCTTGGCTCCGGCGTGGGCAACCAGACCCGCTTTTTTCTCGACCGGGAGAGGGTCGTGGCTTCGGATATCGAGCCGCACTACCAGATGGAGCTCCGGGCCAAGTTCGGCGACCGCGCCAACGTCAGGGTGGCCGCGTTTCGCCTGCCTCTTTCCGGGCCCGAGCGCTCCGAGGCCATGGCCGAGAGGCCGGACACGGTGGTCTGCCTCAACGTCCTGGAACACGTCGAAGACGACGCCGCCGCGGTCCGGGATTTCGCCTCGGTCCTCGCGCCGGGCGGCCGGCTGATCCTTCTCGTCCCGGCCATGCCGGCTCTCTACGGCAGCCTGGACGTTCACCTGAACCATTATCGCCGGTATGACCCGGACCGGCTGCGGGACCTGGTCTCCGCAGCCGGTTTCGAGATCGATACCCTCCGCTACCTCAATCGTCCGGGTGTCGTGGGCTGGTGGTTCAATTCGCGCGTCCTCCGGAGGAAAATCCTGCCCCGCCAGCAGACCCGGGCCTTCCGGTTTCTCCTTCCCCTCCTCCGGCGGGAGGTGAGGCGGCCGCCGTCCTTCGGGATGTCCCTCCTCGTCCTGGCGCGGAAAACCTGACCGGCCGGCCCACTATGATGAAACGGCCCCAGCTCGGACGGGTCCTCAAGGCGATGCCGCCGGGCGCGCCGGCCGTCGCCGCCTTTCTTCTCCTCAGCGTTTTGACCCTCTGGCCGTCCGTCCGCCATCCGGGCCGAGCAGTCGCCGGCTGGGAGGGCGACAACCTGTTTTGTATCCGGCAGATGTGGTGGATGAAACACGCCCTGCTTGACCTGCACACCTCTCCGTTTTTCGACCCGAACTCCTACTACCCGGCCGGCTATGATATCGCTCACGGGGCCTTCTTTCCGGCCAACACCCTCCTCGGCCTGCCCCTGACGGCTCTCTTCGGGCCGGTCGCCGGCTACAACATGATGCTTCTGCTGTCTTTTTTCCTGACAGCCGCCGGGGCCTATCTCTGGGTCTCCCGTCTGACCTCGAGCCGGACCGCCGGGTTCGCGGCCGGCGTGATCGCCGGCTGGCTCCCCTACCGGTTCGCGCACATCACGGGCCACATGCATATGATGACGACGCAGTGGATCGTGCTCACCCTCTATGCTTTCGAGAAATTCAGGGAAAGACCCCGGCTTGGACGGGGCGTCCTTTTGGGTTTGGCGGCCGGTTTGGTCGTCCTCTCCGACTGGTACTACGGATATTCCGCGGCCCTTCTTCTTCCGCTTTACGGGCTGATCAGGACCCGGCCCTGGCGGGCCTTCTGGAGACAGGCGGCCGTCTGGAAGGGCTTGGCCGCGGCCGGGGCCGCCGGCCTGGCCGTCGTCATTCCTTTCGTGATTCCCTACGCGCGGCTGATGGCGGGCGGAGGGCTCAGCCGGTCGATCGAGGAAATGGAATCCTGGTCGATGAATTTCTACGCTTTCCTCGCCCCCAACCTCGTCCATCCCCTGTGGGGTGCTGTCCTCGCGCCGCTGTTCCCCAGGCAGGCCTCGCTATGGGTTGAGCACGGGGTGACGTTGGGTTATATCGCGCTGGGTTTTGCCGTCGCCGGCTACCTTCACCGCCGGCGAAGTCCGGCCGTCGCGGCCTGGGCGGCGGTCTGGATTGTCTCCTATCTCATCGCCCTCGGGCCGACCCTCCATGCCCTGGACCGCCAGGTGCTGCTGCCGCTCCCGGAGTTCGCCTCTCAGGTCCTCGCCAAGTTCGCGGGGCTTTTTCCCTCCCTCGAGGGAATCCGCAATGGAATCCTGACCGGACAAGCGGCGCCCGTTCCCCTGCCGTCCTTTTTCCTCTACCTTTTCGTGCCGTTGACCAGGGGCATGCGGGTCATGTCCCGGTTCGGCGTCTGGACCGGGCTGATGACGGCGGCGCTGGCCGGCCTGGGTGTCCAGGCTTTCCTGGAGAGGCTCAGCCGGCGGCGGCCCGGCCGCGTTCTCCGGGTGACGCTCCTGGCGGTTGTCGCGGTCCTGGTGGTCTTCGAGAGTTGGCGGAGCGTCCCCTATCTTTCGGTCCGGCCGCGGAAAGTCGACCTCTGGCTGTCCCGGCAGGCGTCCGACACGGTCATCGTCGAGCTTCCGGTCGAGCAGGCCCTGAGGCCGTTCCAGGACTACTACCAGACCGTCCATCAGCGGGCCACGGTCTTCGGGCCGGTCAGTGATTCGTTTTTTCCGGCCGAGCGGATCGAGCGGGAGAAAATCCTGCGGGATTTCCCATCGCCGGCGAGCCTCGCGGCGCTGCGCTCATGGGGGGTGACATATGTGCTGTTAACGCCCTCCCGGATTCCGGACTGGCGCAGGCTCCGGGCGAGGGTCGAAGCCGGCCCCGGCCTCCGTCTGCGCAAAGTCCTCAGGGGAGTCTGGGTTTACGGGCTCGAATAATCCTCGCGCGGCGGCCTAGCGTTTATTGATTTTCGGGTCGGGCGTCCTTGGCTCTTTTCCATAGTTCCTGGGCAGGATCTGGACGGTGACCTTGGCCGGCCGGCTGACCCGGGTTCCATCGGTCACGCCGAAATGCAGGACGTGGCGGCCCAGAAAGCCGGGCGCCGGCATCCAATAGAAGACGCCCTTGTCCTTGTCCAGCGTCGAGCCGATCGGAAGAGCCTTGGTCTTGTCCCCGCCCCAGCCGATGAATTCGGTTCCGCCCCTTCCCTTGAGGCGGATCTTCAGGCTCCCCAGTTCTTCGACGATGATCTCGTCCGGCCCGTCGACCTCGACCCCCAGGCTTCCCCCGGCGTCTTCTTTATAGCGCAGAGGCTCCGCGCCCGGCCTCGCCGCCGTCCCGCCGAGGTTCTCGACCTCGAAGAACCGCGACCCCATGCCGTCGGAGTTGCCGGCGCTGTCGACGATGAACCAGCCGATGATGTGGGTCCCGTTGGCGTAGCGGGTCGTGTCGAGGTAATAGTAGCCGACGGCGCCGCCGCTGTTCAGGTAACTGGGAAAGCCCGTGGCGATGTCGCTCCGATAGAGGTTATAAACAGGATGTCCGATCAGGACGCTGTCCACGCCCACCCAGATCGTCGACCCGTCGGTCGGGATCATGTTGGGGAGCGGGGTCAGGGCCCAGCCGAAGTTGACGTAGGCGGTGCCGGAGACAATCCCCCCCTGCGCCGGCGTGTCGATGTTGCCGAAGGGCTTTGTCCGGCTGGCGTTGCCGCAGTAAATAACCTTAGTGCCCAGCGACGTGCTGTTGCCGTTCAGGTCCTCGGCGATCGCATAGAGCACGAAGGCCCCGTTGCCAAGCCTGGGGAGGCCGTAGGTCAGCAGCATGTATCCCCAGCCCGCCCGGTCGCTCAAGGGGTAACCGGGGTAGAGGGCCTCGATGTCGGGCCGCGCGCCCTTCACGACGACCGCATCGCCGATGTAGACGAGCCCGTCGGCGCCGATCACCGAGCCCGGGTCGGCTGAGTCCGGCGCCCTCTTGATATCGATTTTCTTGATGCCGATCGTGTCCAGGGCCCAGCCGGAGACTGAGATGCTTCCCGAGACCGAGGCGCCGTTGTCCGGGGTATCGAAGGCGCCGATGGGCGGGCTGTCGTAGCCCGCTGCGTACACCGTGAGGTTCACCGAGATGTATTGCGGTGAGTTGAGGGCGTTGGGGTCGGTGACCCTGACCTGCCCCTGAAAGGTCCCGGGATAGAGGCCCGCGGCGCTGACGCCGACTGTGAACTTGCCGTTACCCGTGCCCGCCGTCGGGGTGACCGAGATCCACGATTGCAGGGGGGCGGCCTGCCAGTTCAGAGTGCCGGTGCCCTTGTTGGTCACAAGGACGGCCTCGGGGCTGGTGGCCGGCCCGCTCTGCTGAGCGCCGAAGTTCAGGACATACTTGGAGAGGTTGAGCTCGGGTGCGCCCGTAAAGTGGTTGATGACGATCGGACCGCGGGCATAGCTCCTGTTCTGATTGACCCCGTCGCTAATGATCCCGTAGATCCAGTACTTGCCCTGCGGCACCGCCGAGGTATTCCAGACGTAGCTCACCTGCCCCGAAGGCGAGGAGACCCCCGAGGCGATGAGCGTGCCGTTGTAACCGGTATTGTCCGTGTCATAGTAAAGAGAGACCGTCGGCGTATGGTCGGCATCGGCGCTGTTCCAGACGAGGGTGGCCGACTGGTTGGCGGTTTCATCGGCGGTCAGCCGGATGTCGTCGAAGAAGAAGGCCCGCGAGTCCGTGAATTCGTAGGGGTCCACTCGGAAGGAATCCAGCTCCCCGTTCCAGCCCGAATGCGAGGGGCTGCCCGCGCCGGGCTCGATCGGCAGTGTCCGCATGTCGCAGACGATCTTGTCCATGATCCAGGCCGACGAAAGATGATGGATGATGACGTCCTCGCTGACGTTTTCCACGACCTCGTTTTTGTTTCTCCAGATAACCCTGGCGATCGACCCGTCGTTGACGCTGGGCGCGCCCGCGATTCCCATCTTCATGACCAGGTTGTGGTATCTCCCGGTGTCGATGCGGTATGTCTTTCCCCTGTAAAGAAAATGGAGGAAGAAGGCGATCGGGTCGCCCGACCCGGGAGGCGCCTGGGCGAGGAACACGGACTGGTTGGGGTAGGCTCTCCCCGCCGTGTCCTCGTAGGACAGGTTCGTGAACTGGGGATTCACGATATTGACGGTGTAATCGATGTCGGCGACGCCGTTCATATCCCAGGGGTTGCCGGTGTTGACCGTGATGAAGTCCTGGTTGCTGCCCTCGTCCGAGGGGCTGGTGAAGCTGAGGACCGGCACATCGTTGACATGATAGTAGCCCGCGGAATAGGAGAAGTTCGAGGTGCCCGCGGGCGCCACAGCGACATAATAGTCGCCCGGAGCCAGGGCGCCGGCCAGAAACGCGTAGCTCGATCCGGAGACGCCCTTGGCCACCAATCCAAGGTTGCCGTTGCCGGCGCTCCTGTCATTATCGAGATAGATATCCACGCTGCCTGTCGAGCCCGACCAGCTGATCGTCCTCACGGTCGCGGCATCGTACTGGACGAGCCGGATCCAGTCGATCTGGATCATCTTGTCTTTCTTGAACAGGGGATCGAACCGCAGGGAATCGACGAGGCCGCTCCAGGGGTCCGTGCCCGCGTCCAGCCCGAGCGCGGGAATATCGACGATATAGATGAACCAGTTGTCGTAGACGTCAAAGACGCTGGAGACGGAACTCCCGTTGTAAATGGTGTTTTTCGACCAGAAGAGCTGCCCCGTTTTTCCGGCCGAGCCCGGGCTCAGGTACATTCTGAGCGCGAGCCGCGTGTACTTGGAGGCGTCGATAGGGAAGTTTTTCCCGGTTTTGCCCAGCATCGCGGAATAGAGGTAGGCCGAGTCCAGGATGGCGATGTTGACGTCGGAATAATCGGCCGGCCCTCCGGGCGTGTAGACCGTTTGGGCCGAAAAGATGCCGTTCTGGAAGGTGATGTTTGTGAGATAGGATTGAGGCATCTCGACGGTGTTGAAGATCCGCCAGCCGAGGTCGGTTCTCTCGTTCATGTCCCAGCGGTCGAGCAAGACCTCGTCCGCGTAGTCTGAGCAGGCCTTGAGAGCATCGCGGGTCGAGGGGGAGCTGACCGAGATCTGGGGAAAAGCGGACGCCGCCGCCGCGAGCGATCCGATGACAAAAATAGCGAGCTTTCTTAATGCCTTCATCAGGGCCTCCCGCGCGGGGCAAACATCTAAGATACCTGGGTCCACGGATAACGTAAAGGGGGGCCGCCGAAAAGTAAATCACCCTTAAGGATGATTAGGGGGATGAGAACCGGGCCAGTTCCCACCTATAGTATTCGAAAACAACCGCGGCGTCCAGGCGGGGGGCTAGGGATTCGTCGAGGCCGCTGAAGAATTCGGGGTTCTTATCCAGGACGGCCTCGACGCAGCTTCCGGGCGCTTTTTTTTTCAGGATTTCCCCCCTCTCGAGGAGGACCCGGGGAAGGCCGGCGAGGAGCGTAAGGTAGGCCATGGGATAAACGGCCGCCAGCCCGAATTCCTTTCGCCCGAGGTATGACAGGAAGCCCCGGATATCTTCCTTGACGTAAGCCCGCAGGAAAGAACCCCGCGTTTTTCCTTCGAAGAGCTTCAGGACGAGGCGGAGCCTGTTGCGCACGACGTGGGCCTGCTTTCGCGCTTGCGTTTTCCAGAACGCCCCGAACTTATGGTAGACGACGGCGCCCGCTTCGGGAACCACGGTCCATCCCCGGAGCCGGCACCGGATGCTCCAGTCGATGTCTTCATAGTAGGCCACGTAGGCGGGGTCGAGGCCGCCCACGTCACGGACGGCCTCCCGGCGGAGCATGACGGCCCCGAAACAAGCCGACGCCACCTCCGCCAGGCCGGCGAACTGGCCGACGTCCACGCAGCCGATGAAGTTGTCGCTCCCCCAGCCCCGGCCGCGGACATGATTCCCCAGGCCATTGATGAAGCCCCGCAGGTGATAGAACTTCATCAGGGGCGCGATGGCCCCGGCGCGCGGCTCCCTTTCCATCCTCAAGCAGAGGCGCCTGAGACAATCGCCTTCGAGCTCCGTGTCGTCATTGAGGACCATGAGGAAGCGGCCGCGGGCCTCGGCCAGGCCGCGGTTCACCGCTCCGGGAAAATAGATATTTTTCTTCATTGACAGGACCCGGACGCCGGGGAAGCTGTCCCTGATGATCTCGGCCGTCCTGTCGGTCGAGGCGTTGTCGACGACCAGCACCTCGAGCGGCGCCCTGGTCTGGGCGGCCAGGGACTCGAGGCAGCCGCGGATGTGCTCCTCCCCGTTCCGGGTGATGACGATGACGGAGGCGGTGTCTCCGGCGGGGACCCCGGCCTCGGCTGGCGGGGCGGGGACGTCCCGGAGTTCCTGCGACGACCTGACCGCCCCCGCCCGGCGAAGAAGATACAGGAACAGCCGGACGAGTCCGCGAGAGATGTTCCATTCCCGGCGGACCCGGGCCTCGACCTCGGCGGCCGTTCCGGGGAAGGTTTCCCAGATGATCTTTCCGAGCCGGTCCGTCCTGACCTTCCGTCCGCTGGCGTGGGCCAGGAAGATCTCCCCGCTCTTCTCGTCGAGGACGAAGTCAGGATGCGGGGACAGGACTTCTTTTTCGTCGAACAATGTCTTCATAGAGAGTTTCCCAGAGCGGGAGGACCTTCGCCCAGGAGTACCTTTCGAGAGTTTTCCGGTGGCCGGCCTGCCCCATGCCCGCCCGGATGTCCTTGTTTTCGAGGAGCTCGAGGATGGCCCCGGCCAGCTCCCTGGGCCTTCCGAACTCAACGAGCAGGCCGTCGCGGAATTCGTCGATGATCTTCGAGGAGCCGCCCCGGCGGCAGCCGATGACGGCGAGCTTCTCCCGCCAGGCCTCGAGAAAAACAATGCCGAAGGATTCCATGGACGAGACCGAGACAAAGACATCGGCCCGGCCGAGGAGGGACCGTTTCTCATCTTCGGGGAAGCCCTTGATGAGCTCCACCCGGGCCCGCTGCGGCGGCGGGAGGTCGCGGATCTTCCTTTCGATCTCGGGCGTGTGGGCCGTCGGGTTTCCGGCGATAACGAGCCGGGCCCCCTCCCTCTCGGTCCAGACATGCTCCATGGCCCGGAGAAGGTGGAGTATGCCCTTATGGAGGCCGTGCTGGCCAATGAACATCACGGTCTCTGGCCCCGGGGCGGGACGGGCGTCCGGGCCGCCGGCCGCGGAGTCGGGCTCATCGATATCGATGCCGACGCCGATCGGGTGGAGGTTTTCCAGGGCCACGCCGGCGACGCGGTGGAGATAATCCCGTTCCCAGTCCGTGAGAGTGATGACCGCGTCCGCCTCCCGGAGCCAGCGGAAATAGAGGCGGTTGTGGAAGGTGAACCGGTCCTCGGTGTGGAAGCAGGGGATGATGACGAGGGGGATTTTCTTCTTCGCGGCGGCGCGGCGGGCATACCCGACATTCATCGTCGGCAGCGGACAGGCGGCGATGAGGTCGGCCTCGACGGCGAGCGCCTCCCGGTAATAGCGGCGGCTCCTCGGCCCCCAGGAGAGCATCCGCAGCCGGTCGCCCAGGGGGAGCCCGAAGCGGTTCGCCACGCCACGGAGCGCGTTCAGGACGCGGACGCCGCGCCGGCTGAACGGGACGCGCAGGACGCGGACGCCGTTGACGTTGTCCTGGCCGGCGGGCAACAGCCGCTTGCCTCCGCCCGGAAGCACATAGTCCTCGACGGACAGGGCGTTGCTGGCGATAACCGTGATGTCGTGGCCCTTGGCGGCCAGGCGTTCGGAGACGTTCTTCATCAGCCATTCCGCGCCGCCCCGGGCCGGATGATAGTTGTGAAGGCAGTGGAGGACCCTCATTTTCTCTTGAAGACGGTGTGGGGAACGGGCCGCCATCGCGGCGGGTCCGAGGCGCCGCTTCTGCCCGCCTTTTCCCAGAAAAAGATATTTCGTTTGTTGAGCCCGCCGCTCCTGAGCTCCCGCTCGAAGAGGGCCTCTTTCCTGAAAAACAGGCACTCATTGAAGACCCAACTGAACGGAACGCCGCCGTCCGCGGGCAGACGCCGGGGGAGCCTCCCGGCCAGGATTTTCGACGGGGAGTTCCATTTGCCCTGCCGGGCCGGCGAGAGATACCTCTTGAAGACTGTCCGCGGGGCGACCAGCTGGGTTTCCGGACTCGTGTTCAGGGCGTCGTAAAACTTCTGCGCCGAATCGAGCGGCAGGAGAATTTCGTCCGAAATAAGGAGGATATAATCCCCGCCGGCGCGGGAGCCGATTTTGAGGAGGGCCTGGGAAGCCTTCTCGCCCGGTCCGGAGACAACGCAGCACACGTGGGGGAACCGCGCCCGCAGCATTTCCTCCCTGGCCGCCGCCGGTTTGAGGGCCCAGACGAGGACCTCGAGCTCGAAACCCACTTTCTGGGTCAGGAGATGGTCCAGGCAGTCGGCCAGGCGGTCTCCCCGGCCCGGGGACACGACGACAGCCGTGACGCGCCCGGCCTCGACAAAAGCGGACATCTCGCGGTTGAGCTCCCGCGCCTCCGCTTCCCCGAATTCAACGCCCGGCTCGAGCAGCCGGGTCTTGACCGCCTCCACTCTCCTCTCCAGCTCCCCGGGCGCGATCTCGTTCGAGGCGATCCAATAGTGGCGTGAAAAGGGCGGCTCGAACTCAGGGCCGGCGTCGGCGGCCGTCATCCACTTGTCGAGAAGGCCCAGGATGGCGGGGCTGTTCCGCCGTAAGAGAAATATGTTTTCGATAGTCTGGAGGAAGAGCCACCTGGTTAGCGAGCCATAGGAAAAATCGACGTTCGCCGGGAAACCGCGCGCCAGGTGCCCGCGGACCTCGTCGACCGCCGGGAGGCCGTGCCGGCCGTGTTCCTTGAGCTGCTCGTGCTCGACGCCGTGACGGTCCCTGATCTGCCGGAAGAGGAGGGTCTCGACCCGCTCGATCTCCGGGTCGCGGAAGGGCGCCGAGAGGACGAGGGAACCCCGCGCCACCCGGCCGAGCTCCCTGAGGAACTCCGGCCTTCCCCCCGGCGGGACGTGCTCCAGGGTATCGAGCGAGGCGACGACATCAAAGCTTTTGTCTTTGAAGGGAAGCCAGCCGCCATCGCCCCGGATGAAACCGCGTTCCCGGGCAGGTCGGAGGTCGAGGACGAAGCCGCCCTCCGGAACCAGCCGTCTCAAGGGCAGCCAGAGCGAGCGGCCGTCCCTGTCCGGGGACACGCCGCCGACATCAAGGACCGTGATCTCTTTTCGCGGGTGGAGTGAATCGAGGACCGCCTCGAGGACCCGGTACCGCTGGAACTGGTCGTACGTCCAGGGAAAATCCTTCCTCGCGGACCTCATGCGCCCTCGACCTTCCAGCGGGAATCTATCCGGACGCATCCGAAGTCCCGGGTGCCGCTCCCCGTCACCCGGAAATGATACATCATTTCATGGTGGTCATAGGCCTGGGCCAGGGTGGGGTCGTAGGCCGAGGCCGAGAAAAGGTAATCGCCCCCAAAAAGCGGGAGCGAGGGGATGATGAACCTGACGAGGCCCCTGTCCTTGAACTCGCCCTCGATTTCCTTTTCCAGTGTATTGGGACCGTAGATGAGCAGTTTGTAGATGGTGTTGATGGCGACCCCGAAAACCGGGACGCCGTCCTGGAGGCGCGAAACATACGAAATCTGGGCCTCGAAATATTCACCCTGGGAGAAGGCGTTCTTGAAGCGGCCGCGCTCGTCGGCGAAACGGACCGAGGTGATCTCGACCTGCCGGGTTCCCCAGCGCCTCGAGTCGGCCGCCGGGGCCCGGTTCCCATCGTGATCCGTATCGGGGCCGATCCCCTCGCCGCTCGTGATGAGCTGATGATACCTTTTCACGGCTTCCTCGGCGGGCCCGAGGAACGCCTGGCGGCCCCGGTGAAGGAGCAGGACCCGCCCGCAGATCTGGCTGATCAGGTTCAGGTCGTGTGAGACAAGCAGGATGGTCGCCCCCTTTTCCTTGAACGAGAGGATCTTCTCGAAGCTCTTCTGCTGGAAGACCTCATCGCCCACGGCGAAGACCTCGTCGATCAGGACGATGTCCGGCTCGAAGAAGATGACGGTCGAAAAGGCCAGCCTCAGGAACATTCCCGAGGAGTAGTTCTTGACCGGCGTGTGGATGAACTTGCGGAGGCCCGAGAATTCGACGATCCGGTCGAAGTTCTCCCGGACCACGGGGCGCGGAATCCTATAGACCGAGCCCGTGAAATCGATGTTCTCCGCGCCCGTCAGCTCCGGGTTGAAGGCGGCGCCGAGCTCGATCAGTGGGGCGAGGCTGCCTCGCGTCGCGACGTCCCCCTCCGTCGCCGGAAAGATGCCGGCGATGATCTTGAGGAGCGTGCTTTTCCCGGCGCCGTTGCCGCCGATGACCCCGAAAATCTCCCCCCGGGGAATCTCGAGGTTGATGTCCCGCAGGGCCCAGAACTCCCTCTTCTTCCTGCGGAGGAGGGAGCGGAAAGCGCCCAGCCCGGCCTCCTTGAGCCTCACCCCCCTCTCGAGGTCCAGGTTGAACCGGATGCCCAGGGACGACGCCCGGACCGCGGGCCCGGCGGGGCCGCTTTTCGGATCAGGAAAGGTGGAAGACAAAGTCCTTTTCCTTCCGGATGAAAATCAGGAAGCCGGCGGCGAAGGTCGCGGCCGCGAGAAGGGCCGCGATCCCCAGCTCATTCCAGGCGGGGAGCGAGCCCTGGTAGATGGGCGCGCGGAAGCTCTGGACAAAATAATAAAAGGGGTTGGCCAGGAAGAGCGCCCTGTACTTATCGGGAACGATGTCCGCGCTGTAGAAGACCGGCGTGACATAGAAGAGCGCCTGGAAGAGGATGGCGACCACGTGCTGGACGTCCCGGACCCGGATGTCGGCGACCGCCGCGAGGAGCGACAGCCCCAGCGCAAAAAGGAAATGCAGAATGATGACCGCGGGCACGAGAAGCAGGGCCCAGGTCCACGGCGTGCCGAAGATGATCATGAAGACGAAGAGGACCGCCGTCAGGATGAGGTGATCGGCGAAACGGGCGAGGACGTTCGACACGGGGAAAACGAGCTTCGGGACGTAGACCCGCCGGATGAGCGCCTGGTTATTGACGATCGAGGCCGTGGCGATGGTGACCGTCTGCTGGATCATCAGCCAGGAGGTCAGGCCGGCGAACAGGAAGATCGGGTAATGGGGGATCTCGAACCGGACTATCTTCGAGAAGACGACAGCCAGGATGAGAAGATAGAAGAGGGGGTTGAGGACCGTCCAGAGGAAGCCGAGCGCCGAATTCCGGTAGCGGAGCTTGAGCTCGACCCGCGTCAGGTTGAGGACCAGCTCGCGGTACTCGAAGAGCTCCCGGAGGCGGCTGCCGCGGCGCGGCGTTCCCCCTCGTGTCGAAGACATCGGCTAGATCCTGAACTCCCCCGTGTCCACCCACTCCTTCTTGAGGACGGACCAGAAGTCCTCGGCCAGGCCCCTGTTCACGTACTCATAGGGAAGCCAGCCATAGCCGGACTCGCCCCAGTCCTTTCCCCAGGAGTTCCGGATGAGCAGGGCGCCGGCCGTCGGCCGGTCGGCGTGGGCGTTCCGGATTTCCTTCTTATCGTCGTAACCGACGGCGACGACGGCATGACCTCCCTCCATCCTGTCCCGGGGAGAGGGGAACGGGATTTCGCCCGTCTCGGCGGCCTGCTCGATCGAGCTGTAGACCGAAAAACCGAACATGGCAGGATGGCCGGCGGCGAGGTACGCCTTGAGCCGCTCGATGATGATGGCCTGGGCGGCCGAAGCCGGGTCGTGCCGGTAATACATCAGCGTCTTGTAGCTCTGGGCAAAAGAATAACAGAACGCGGGCGGCTCTTTGTCGAAGTCCTTGGGAGCATCGGTGTATGGCCAATACTCCTCGGGCGGAACTCCGAAGATGACCATGGCGCCGATGGTCGTGCGGAGGTAGGCGCCGGTGTCGCCGCTCATCTTCATCAGGTTCCGGGTGACCTTGTAGAGAAAGAGGCGCGACGCTTCGATGTGCCGGCCGAAGGACTTGCGCTCGTAGTATTCGATGACGCCGGCCCCGGCGTTGGCGGTGCAGGAGCCGAGCTGGCCCTGGTCTTCGACGGGCGAGCACCACTCGCGAAGGTCCATGGACGGGGGAAGCGCGGCGGCCCGCTTCTTTTTCCCCCCGGGCCCGCGGAGCAGTACGCCGGTCGGCTCCAGGATCTCCCTGATCTTCTCGTTCTCCTCGGTATAATCCCGGAAATCGGGATAATCGGGGATCCAGCCCATGGCCATTTTCGTGTTCATCCGGCCTCCTACGTCGGGTCAGATTCTAGGGCTTGCCGGAGGAAGTGTCAACCCGGGTTCAATTGATTCGCCGGCGGCTAATATGCTACATTCGGGCCGTGATGAAAGCCGGCCGTCGGCGTCTGCTCGGTTTCCCGGCCCGCTCCTGGCGGCCGCTTCTGGCGGCTGTTTTCCTGGCGGGTTGGGGGGCGGCGCTGTGGCCGGCCCAGGCGGCCGGCGCGCCGGAGTCCGGCCAGGACAAAGTCCAGGCCCCGGCCGCGAAGCCCGCCGGCCTCGAGGCTCAGATCAGGGTCCTGGCCCATGAACAGCGTTCGGAAAAAAACCGCGTCTTCGCCTCTGGGAACGTGGAGATCCAGTACAAGGACATCAAGCTTTTCGCCGACCAGCTCGAGGTCAATACCGAGACCAAGGACGTCATCGCGACGGGAAACGTCACCCTCCAGCTTCCCAAGGAAGTCATCAACGCCGAAAAGGTCTTCTACAACCTGGATTCGCGGCAGGCCCGGTTCGAGCAGGCGTCGGGCATGATCGAGCCGAACGTCTTCTATCGAGCGGCGGCGATCGAGGAAACGGGCCGGGAGACCTTAAACCTGACGAAGGCCAGCCTGACCACCTGCACCCAGCCCTCGCCCCGCTGGCAGTTCTCCTGCTCGAAGGCCTATCTCAAGAAGGACGATCACGTGGCGCTCTGGAACGCCCTGCTGACCATCAAGAAAATCCCGGTCTTCTACTGGCCTTACCTCCGCTACCCCCTCAACCGCGAGCGGGCCACGGGCTTCCTGATGCCCCAAGTCGGCTACTCGGGGGTTAAGGGCGCCTTCTTCGGGGAGTCCTTCTACTGGGCCATGGCCCGGAACATGGACGCCACCTTCGACGCCGACTACTACTCCAACAAGGGAGTGGGGGGCGGCGTCGAGTACCGCTACCTTTTCAACGGGGGGACGGGCGGCGAGGCCCGGGTCTACTATTTCCGCTTCAAGCCCGGCCAGAGCATGGGCGGCTCCCAGGACGCCTACATCTTCCGGCTCAACCACAACCAGCCCCTGCCCCTGAACTTCCGGCTTGTCTCGAACATCGATTACCAGACCTCGTTCGACTTCCTCCGGCAGTTCGACAACAACTACAAGAGGGCGACGTTTTCGAATTTCCGCTCCGAGGCCTACATCACCCGGGCCTGGTCCTATTACAATTTCAGCGTCCGGGCGTCCCGGTACGAAACCCTCTACCAGAGCATCGGCGAATCCATCATCACCTACTACCTTCCCCAAGCCGCCCTGAATTCGTTCAAGATCAAGCTGTTCTCGCCCCTCTATTTTTCCTTCAACACCTCGTTCACCAGCTGGAAGTACGGCTGGAAGAGTGAGTACGACAACAACCAGGAGCGGCATTACAAGAGCGTCGGGTTCAGCCCGACGCTGAGCCTGCCCTTCTCCAAGATCCCCTGGCTGACCCTCAACACCAGCCTCTCCTCGAACCTGGTGTTTTACGCCCAGTCGCTGGCGCCCGGCACCCGGAGGATCATCAACGAGCCCGTCCTGCAGTTCAATTATGTCTTCGACGTGGACGTGACCGGGCCGGTTTTTTTCAAGATCTACCAGAACTCGCGCGGCGTGAACTCGGTCAAGCACCTGATCGAGCCGTCGCTGAGCTTCCGGTACGACAGCCCGGTGAGCCAGGCGGACCGGATCGTCACCGCCTACGGCTTTTTCAGGTATTATCAGCTGACCTACGGCCTGACCAACCGCCTGATCGTCAAGCGGGAAATGCCGCGCGAGATCCTCACCTGGGGCGTGAACCAGACCTACTACCTGTCGCCCGAGGACAGCCCGCTGAGCTTCTACAACTACAAGGACAAGGTCCTGCGCTTTTCCGACATCAGCAGCTTCCTCCGGTTCTATCCGTTCGGCCCCTACAGCATCGACGCCTCGCTCGGCTACAACACCTACTTCAAGACGCTGTCCTTCGTCCGCCTCTCGGGCAACCTGAATTCCTACGACTCGCCGTTCTTTCTCTCGGTGAACTGGTTCAAAAGCATGAATCCTTACTATAAGGATATCCTGGGCGACCGGCAGCAGGTCGGGATCACCACCCGGCTGGCGCTGCCCCGGCTGCCGTTCGAGGCCCTGGGGGAGATCGACTTCAACATCCTGGAACGGGAAATCCTTTACACCGGGGTGTCGCTCGTCTATCATTACCAGTGCCTCGATTTCAAGGCGGATATCCGCGTTTTCAACTACCGCGAGGAGCCGGAATTCCAGTACCGGATTTCCATCGGCCTGGGCAATATCGGCAAGTCGACGGACTTCATGGGAGGCATAGGTTACTGACATGAAAGGCTTGATTCTGAGCGGCGGCAAGGGCACCCGGCTCCGCCCCCTGACCTTCACCCAGGCCAAGCAGCTCGTCCCCGTGGCGAACAAGCCGGTCCTGTTCTACGGGATCGAGGCCCTCGTCGGGGCCGGGATCCGCGATATCGGGATCATTGTCGGCGACACCCGGAACGAGATCCAGGAGGCGGCCGGGGACGGGTCCCGCTGGGGCCCGGACGTCCGGGTCACCTACATCGACCAGCCCGAGCCGCTCGGCCTGGCCCACGCCGTGCTCATCGCCGAGCCGTTTCTCGGGGGGGAGCCGTTCGTCATGTACCTGGGCGACAACATCCTGAAGAGCGGCATCACCTCGCTCGTCCGGGAATTCGAGGAGCGCCGGCCGAACGCCCTGATCCTCCTGACCCCGGTCCCCAACCCGCAGATGTTCGGCGTCGCCGAG
>Ga0154742_1048_pt1 | contig 29301 bp, 14 predicted proteins | sample Rifle2008BG16ft_FD_105750 | JGI IMG/M metagenome (GOLD analysis project Ga0154742, IMG submission 105750) | Candidatus Aminicenantes bacterium RBG_16_63_16 | reverse complement strand
CCCGGACGGCTTACGGCATGTTTTTTGAATCAGCGTTTCCGATGTGCCGGGAATCTATCGGCCTCGTCGTCCGGAGCGGACAGTCCTCTATTGGCTCTGGATCGCCTCTTGTTCTTGGAGCCGGAGGGCAAGGTCGGCTATCGCTGGGGCGGGGAGTCAACTGAGCTTGAGACGATGGATTATCTGGAGTTCATCGCCCGGGTGACCTCGCACATTCCCGACAAGGGCCAGGTCTTGGTCCGCTACTATGGGCACTACGCCAACGCCCACCCAATTCTTCGGGCAGGTGGCCCTGACGGCGGCTGAGGAGGGCGGAGAGTATGAATAACGGCTGTTCTTGAGCGGTGAGGGGTCTATCCCGGTTTGACCGCTTTCGCGTCCGTCCGGGCCGATGATCTCGCCACCGGAACTCCTGCCCGGCCGATCCTGAGTTCTTGACACCTTTCTGCAGTCGGGAATATCATCACTTCGTGAGGGTAGGTGCCTATTTCGGACCTAATGGGACTGATCTCAGCGACGCACAAAAAAGGAATCTCCTATCCCTCGAAAAGGAGGATTCTATGGGTCGAAGAATCACGTCATTACGAAGCATCGCTTGGCCCATGATCCTGGCAGCCGGTTTGGGCATGAGCTTTCCTCAAGCGCTGCCGGCGGCAACCCATACCTGGACCGGAGCCACCAGCGCCAACTGGTCGGTGGCGGCCAACTGGAGCGAGGGGGCGGCCCCCGCGCCGGGTGAGAGCAACGTCGTCCTGGTCTTTCCCCAGAGCGCCGCCCGCCTTACTAATAACAACGATATCGTCGGCCTGACCGTGCAGACGATCACGGTCACCACGGCGGCGGCCTCCCCGGTCTACTGGATGACCGGAAACGGGATCACCCTAACCTCGGGCCTGACTTTCAGCAACCCCGGCTCGGGGAGCTACCATCCGGAATGGCAGATCCCGCTCACCCTGGGAGGCGCCGTGACGATCGCCAGCTCCGGTCGTCAGTCGCAGGTCAGGGACACAATCGATCTTAACGGGAGGGCGCTGACGTTCAACGGCGATGGGGATATTTGGATTGACGGGGCCATCACCGGCTCCGGCAGTATCACCAAGAATTCGTCCGGCGCCCTGACTCTGGCCGCCGCCAGCACGTATTCCGGACCGACCACGGCCAATGCCGGCGCTCTCTACATCGAAAGCGGCGCGGCTTTCGGCAGCACGGGAACGGGGACGACGTTCAACAGTCCGGGTTTCCTCGGGATCAGCGGGCCCACCTTCACTTGCGCCGAGCCGATCACCTTCGCCGGAGGGGGGGTCTATGCCTATGGAGAGCACACCCTCTCGGGAACGATCACTCTGAATGCCCGGACCACCTTCGACGGCAGCGGCTACCTCACGCTCTCCGGGCCGGTCGGCGGGGCGTTCGGCATCACCAAGATTGGCTATACGGGAATTCTCTTCCTGGCCGGCACCTCCAACTACTCGGGGGTGACGGAAGTCGAGCAGGGCGACCTGTGCGTTACGGGCTCGATCACGAGCAACGTCAGCATCACCGGCAGCAACGCCAGGCTGATGGGCTCGGGCTCGGTGGGCGCGATCAGCTTCGCCGCGCCGGGCACCGTCTATCCCAAGGTCGGCAGCACGCCCGCTGTCCTGACCTCGAACGGCGGGTTCACGGGGATGCCGGGAGCGGTTTTTCTGGTCGACGTCAAACCGTCAAACTATAGCCGGCTCGTGGTCAATGGGCCGGTGAACCTCGGTGGTATCACGTTCATGCAGACATCATCAGTTCCGGCGGGTTTCCCGCCCCACGGACAGACATATAAGCTGATCCAGAACGACGGCACGGACGCCGTGTCCGGAACCTTCACCAGCGCGACCACGTACGGAAGCGTGCCGGAAGGCGGCATGGATCCGGTATGGGGCGTCGAGTTCAATATCACCTACGCAGGCGGAACGGGGAACGATGTCCAGATGCAGCTGCCGCTTTACCGGCATGCGGTGGCCGACCTCGACGGCGACCCGGCCGACGAGGCGGCCGTCGATTTCGGCGCCGACGGGATCTGGATGCTGGACAGTGGCGCCTGGACAAAGATCTCGCCGGCCAACCCCGAAGCCCTCATCCCCGGCGATATCCAGGCCGACGGCGATAATGAGATCGTCGCCGACCTGGGGACGCTCGGCTTGTGGCTCTGGGACGGCGGCACCTGGTCGAACCTGACCCCGGGCAACCCGGAAACCCATGCGGTCGCCGACCCGGACGGGGACGGCCGCGATGAGATCCTGGCCGACTTCGGCTCGACGGGCTTGTGGCTCTGGAACGGGGGCGCCTGGAACATCCTGAGCTCGGCGGACGTCGAAGCCGTGACTTCGGGCGACGTCGACGGCGACGCGACGGCCGAGGCGATCGCGGACTTCGGCCCGCTCGGCCTTTGGCTGCTCGACGGCGGCAACTGGAGTCAGCTGAGCGGCGTCAACCCCGACTTCGTCATAGCCGTGAACCTGGGTGCGGATGCGAACGCCGAGGTGGCCGTCGATTTCGGATCCACAGGGCTGTGGATGTGGAACGGCGGCGCCTGGACGCAGCTCAGCGGCGTGGACGCGGACTTCATCGGCTCGGGTTCCATCCTCGGAGTGCCCGGCCGGCAGCTCGTCGGCGATTTCGGGTCGAAAGGCACATGGTGCTGGGATGGGACCATTTGGACCGCCCTGTCGACCTACGGAGCGGATTTCTTTGTTTGTTTGGACGACGGACTGGGCGGGGAAGACCTGTTCGGCGACTTCTATTACATGTCCCTGTGGCAGTGGGATGGCTCGGGCTGGATCATGCTGTCTCAACGCGACCCGGATTTCCTGGCGGGAGGAGATCTGGACGGCGACGGCACAGAAGAGCTGCTGGCCGATTTCGGCGAGTACACCGGCCTCTGGCTTTACGACGGCGGGGCCTGGACGAAGATCAGCGACAAGAACGCGCAATAACCGGCCGGGGCGGCCGCCGCGACCCATTCAGCCGGCCATTGGGGAGAGTCGAGCCTTTAGCTCGAAGGGAATTATCTCGGCGCTGTCCCCATCACGGAATTGATCATTCTCGTCGCCTGGGAAACCATCTCATCCTCGACCTCGGGAGCCCAGCCCACCGGCGAAGCATACTGGATCCTGATGACCCTGGCCTGGTAAGAGTCCTGGCGGACCAGCTCCCGGGTGGGGATATAGACCTCCTGTCCATCCATGTAAGCGAACAGCATGATGGGCATCCGGGCGCGGAAGTTGTCTTTGATCCGGGCGCCGATCGGGGCGCAGACCTCGCCCTGCAGGGCGACCAGCGGCAGGGGGCCGATCCGGGCGACGATGACCTGTTCGATCCGGTTCGGGTATTCGCCGATCCCGTCGCCATCACGGACAAAGTAACCTTGCTCATGGAGGACCATGTCCGTCGTCTTTTCCGGGAAGGGGATGTCCTGTTCATAGTATCTTATCAGGGCCCGGAGCCAATTGGTTCCCCGGTGCTTTTCGTGGTCGTAGCCGATGTTGCGGGGCATGTCGCCGCCGAGCGCAGCCAGTATCCCGGCCCGAACCCGAACTCGACCTTGACGGGGCCCCTTCAATGTTCACAGCCGGGTCCGTGCCCGAACGAAGATCGAGGCCGAACGGGTCGGGAAATACATGGTCCGGCCGGTGCTGGCTCTGGATCGCCTCTTGTTCTTGGAGCCGGAGGGTAAGGTCGGCTATACCGAGTACGCGGTCGTCGACCGGATCATTCGTCACCTCAAGTTGGAGTTCTTGACACCTTTCTGCAGTCGGGAATATCCTCACTTCGTGAGGGGAGGTGCCTATTTCGGACCTAATGGGAGTGAGCTCAGCGACGCACAAAAAAGGAATTTACTGAATCTGAAGGCGGCGCTTTTCACCTTACATTGATGGTGTGGTGCCCGGGCGGGAGGGGCATGGTCAACATTCCCGTCTGGCCGTCATAAGTAAACCTGGCGGAAGCCCCGTCTAAGAGGACGGTCGCCGGTTTTTGGGCGGCTTTCAGAGATATCTTCGTCCTCTGCTCTGAATCGACCTCAATAAGAACCTCGCCCTTGACGTAATCCGCCAGGAAGGTCAGCCTGCCGTCGGACCGGAACAGTGTCGTCCCTGACGGACCGGCTTCCTTGAAATGCATCGTGTTCCTCACCCATACCCGTTCTAACCCGCCGTCCGGCGTGGTCGTCAGTGCCGCGCGGTCTCCGTCAGTTTCCCAGCTTCCCATGGCCAAGGCGTCGTCTCCCTCCGCCGTGCGAAAGAGCACGCGGTCGGTTCCGTTTCGGCGCCGGATTTCCACGCTGGACCAGCCCGGCGCATCGAGCCGGGCCGTCTGCCAACTTTCGCGTTCCTCCCGGTTCTTTGAAGTTGAAGGGATCAATACGGCCAAGAGCTTTCCAGCGGTTAACGCGTCGGGCGTGGAGAGCATGATATAAGATCCGTCACGGTCCGGGTGGGGCTTAACCGTGCGGTCCAGGCGCTCAGGGCTGAGGATGTCCATCCTCAGTCCGGCTCTGGGGCGCACGACCCCGACCGAATTCTTTTCGCCCTTGAAAGAATCTTTCCCCTCCGTATGGAAGACCCAGGAAAAGCGTTCCGGGGCGGCGGCGTCGATTTCATCACGGAGCACGAGGCAATCAATGTGTTTCAAATAAACGAACGATCGCCTGTACTTCGAAAGCCTCCCCTTGTAGACGCACGAGAGCTCGCCTTCCACCGCATCGAGCGAGCTTCCCGTGAAGCAGGAGAGGATCCGGGGAAATTCGTTCCGGGCCTTCACCTCATCGTCGAGGTCGGCGAGGCGCTGGGATTCGGGATAGCCGTTGAGAAGGAGAGTGTTGTGCGCAATCGGCTGGATATAGAACTGCCGGTAATAGAGGTTCCTGTAGTAGTTCGCGTATCCCGCCTCGCTCAAAAGGGTTTCGCCGTTATACAGCAGCCAGAAGGTCCCCTGGTCGAGATGATAGTGATTCGAATGGGGGCCGATCCTGAGGGCGAAGATGAGCGCCTGCTCATCCCAGCCGGAACGGAACACGGCGTTCCCCTTCGACCGGAACCAATGCGACGGGGGATAGTCCGAAACAGGCTTCGGCCGCAGCACCGGGTCCGGATACCATAGGAAATCGAAAAAGCCATAGTCCGGAGGGAAGGCCCCCGACTCGGTCTGCCAGCGATAGCGCTCGAGCGCCGAAGGGTCTTTCGCGCGGTGGGCGAGCCAAAGGTGAAGGTTGCGGAGCGAGAACCCCCAGTCCCGGCCGCCGTCGCCGAACGCCGGGCAGCCGCGCCCGCCGGCGGTCGAGAGGTAGAGTTGGTAAAGATAGGCGTCTTTCACCGGGGTCGTCGTCGTCCAGTCGATTCCCAGGTTTCGCTCGATGGCCGCCAAACCTTTCGTCAAGTCCTCGGTGTCCGTCCCGGCGTACGCTTCCGGCTCGGCATAGCTCCCGTCCGGCCGGTAACCGGCGTCGATGTGCGCCTTGTACTTGGCCAAGATGCCGGAGAGATAGGGTTCGAAGTCGGGGTTGTCCGAATCCTCGCCCAGGAAGGCTATCGCCGCAAGAAGCATGCCCGTGCTGTTCATGCCGATGTGGTTGGTGACGTTGGAAGGCTTGCGGTTGAGCTCCACCCAGTCCCGGTAATGGGGAATGATGGCCTTCTCCATCACGGCTTTCCGGATGGCCGTCCGTTCTTCGGGCGAAAAAAGAGGATAGAGGAGATCGTATCCGATCCCCATGGCCTGCATCCACAATCCCATGGGATAGTAGGTGTGCCAATTCCGGTTGAGGAACCAGGGATGCTGCCAGTTCTTGAATTTCGCGAACCGGAGCATGGCGTCCTTGGCCTTGAGCCCCGCCTCCCGGTCGGCGGTGAAGGCGTAGATGAACGCCCCCGCGGTGACGATATTGCGCATGGCGGCTCCGGGCCGGAACCAGCGCTCGTAAACGTCCCATGACGGCGACACGGGACCCCCGTCGAGGAATTCCGGATTGCCGGGTTCGGGCTCGACGATGTCATCGAGCTTCCCCCGCTCGACCGACTGCCGCGCCGAGGCCAAGGCCGCGTCCAGAATTTGCCTTCGCTTCGGGTCCATCCTGCCGCTTTTCCACGCCTCGAGATCGCGGGCGGCAAAGAACAGGCGCGGATGGTCGGCCGGGGTGAATCGCCGCTCCGGGACGAGAAAGTAAAGCTCATCGGTGATCCGCGCCCCGTTTTTTCCCAGGCCATCGAGGACAAGCTTCCACCGGCCGGCCCGGTCCGCCGGACCGATGCGGTAAATCGGTCCGCTCTCCCAAACGCCGTTCGCCGCCGGCTTGAAATGGACGCCGTTGACCACGCGCTTGCCGGCGGAATCGAGGAGAACGCCCGTCAGCGATTCGAGCTCGAACGGCTCGGCGCCTGTCTCCGGAGCTAGTTTCAGGGAGATCGTCTCCCCGCGGTGAAAATGACGATTGAGGAAGGTGAAAAAGAACTTGTCGAGATAGGTCGAGGACGGGTCATCCCCCACGAACCTCAGGGGCCGCTCGCCGGACAGGCTGAAGTCATCGAGGAAGAGGCTGTAGCTCCGGTGCGGGTTCACCGGACCGAAACGTGCCAGGACCGCGACAGCTTCGAGGAGGGTCCCCGGTTCCAGGGGCTTTCCGGCCGCCCGAAAATCGGCCGGCGACAGCCTGAGAGAAATCCATTCGTTCGCCTTAGGCGCGGTCTGCGACCAGCTATACTTCGAGCCGTCGCTCCCATAAAGGATCACCCTGATCTCCGCCGGCCGGCGGTCGCCTTCCGCAAAGACCGCCAAACTCAGCTCTGTATCCGCGCGAGTCCACAGCCGGATCTTCTTGGTCAGCCCCACCAGGTTCTCATCCCGAGGCCAGTCCGTATCGTTCGGTTCGATCACCTTGCAGAGTGAATATCGGCTTCCCCCGAACGCCGGCTCGCGGACGCACCAGGTTTCCGGGTCGAACCCCGGGTCCTGGGCGATCGGATAAGACTCCCAGGCGTTCATCTCGCCGCTCTCGAAATCGTCCCGGACCGTATCGGGAATCATGACCGATACGCTTCCCGCCTTTTCGGCAGGGACCGCCGGAATAGCGGGAACGGCTATCAATAACAAAACGGATAAAAAAGATCTTTTCATGGGCACCCTCCGCAAAAAGAGGATAACGCATCGCGAATCCCTGTCAAGTCAGGCGGGCCGGCCCACTGAAATTTGCCTCATTGACACGCGCTCCCGGTCATGAATATCATGAACCCTCGATGAAAAACGCTATTTCAGGCCACGAAGGAAGAGGTGCCGTGAGCGATAAAGCGTTCCTTGCGGCCTTGACGGCCGCGACCACGAAAGGTGCGCTTCTTTCATTGCTGAAGCGCTACAGCCGGCTTCCCGCCGCCCGGAAAGAACGGCTGAAGAGACGGCTGGCCCGGACCGCTGACGGCCGCTTCTATATCCCATTCCTCAATCGGGGAGGCGGGGAAGCCGTCGACCGGGAAAAAGCCTGCGCCTGGCTGCTGGCCAGGAAGACCTTCGGGCTCCCGTATGACGGCGAGCGGGTGCGAAGAATCATCGAGACCGAGACGAACCTGGAGGATTTGCGGAACTCCGTTTACCAGGCGGTTGCCGACACCTACCGGGAAGCCGAAGACCTGGAATGCAGCCGCCGCATCTCCCTCCAGGCGCGGACCGGCAAAAAACGCGTCGTCTGCGGCCGGTTCAGCCGGGCCTTCTATATCGACGCCCTGCTTCTGGCCAATGCCAAGCTCGTGCCCTCCGGCCGGCTGGCCGGCTTTCTCGGCGAACTGAAGAAAAAAGCGGCGAGGCTGAGGTACAACTCCTCCTACCTGAGCGGCGAGATCCAGCGCCTCGAGAAATCGGCCTTCGAGCCGGAGATCTCACTCGCCCAGATCGCGGGCGGCCTCGCCAAAATAAAAAAGGCGCTTCTCGATTATGAGACGGAGCTGATCCGAAAGTTCGAGGCCGGTCAACTGATGGCGGATTTTGCCGGAGCCAGGAGGACGGTGGACGGATTGCGGACGGCGATCCGGAAATTCGAGAACGGGGTGGCCGAGCTGCCGGGCCGGTCCCCGGCCTACATGGTTTTTTTCCAAAGGATCTTTCCGATCGACGCCATTTACTTGGGACTGCTGAACGAGCTGGCCGAGCCGTTCTTCGGAGAAGACCCGCATCTCCACCGGCTGCTCGCCGGCGGCGGGGAGAATATCTATGTCACCCCGGACATGACGGACTGGCTGAAGGTCTGTGACGACTGGATCGAAGCCCTCCCGGCCTACGCCTCCTACCAGATCATCCCGGAAAACGGTTCTTACCGTTTCCGCGCCCAGGTCCAGCGTTCTATCCTGGAGGAGATGTACCGGGCCAACGCCGACAGCTGGGCCGACAACATCCGGGAGGTCATGCGCACCGAGCACGTCGCGCTCGCCCGGGAGATTGTGGCCGGCCTGCCGCCGATAGCGGGCCGTGACAGAGTCCAGGCCACGGCGTGCGCCGCCGCCCTCATCGAAAAGACCTATGAAAACCTGGCCCGCGAGGTGGGCCGCCTGGGCGAGGAAGAAAAAATCCTGCGCTGCGAAGCTCTCCGGAAGCTCGTGCTCCACGAGGAAACCGACCGGAACCTGGCCTGGTTATTCCGGCAAAACCTGGACTTGCGCAGGTCCGCCGCCGGGCAATTGACGGATTTCACCGCCGCCCATGGGCTGGCGGACCGGGCTGCGGACTTTCGGCCGATCGTCGACCACCCCCGGCGCGGCCTTCCCGCGGCCCACGTGCTGACCACCCTCGGCCCCGGAGAAACCGAGTTCAACGTCAAGAACTGGCTCGAAGAGAGCATGCTTCTCTACAACGTGATCCGGCGCGCCGGCCTGGGCGACAAGGTCCGGGAGAAAATGGAGACATGGCGGCGGAACCTGGTCCGGCTGGGCGAAAAGGTCGTTCGTGAGAGCCAGCTCGAAGCCGAAGTTTACCGGTTCAGCCCGGACGAGAAAAGGAAAGAGGAAGGGATACTGAAGGCGCTGTTCGCCTTTCCCGAGGCCGGCCGACAGACCGCCGCCCTGGCCCTGCTCCTGGGCCGGGAGGGGAAGGGCATCGATTCCCCCGGACTCGCCGTCCGGGAGCCCGAGTGCGTCGTGGAGCGGCTAGCCGGCGCCGCGCAGGGGCTGGTTGAGCGCCTGGGATCCGGCCCGCTGGAGCAGGAGGAAGTCCGGCGGCTCGAAGAAACGCGGCTCCGGCTGATCAAAGAACACGGTCTCGAGGAAGAAGTCGCCGGGTACCTTAAGAACTATCTCAGCCCGGCCTTTTCCAGGATTAACGCCCGAAAGCGGGTGGTGGTGGAAGAAGGGCTGCTGAATGAACTCGACAACCCGGCCCTCCGCTACGAAGCGACCGGGCCTTATAAAAAGTACCATCTGCTGTACACGCCGAGCCGGGTGGACCTGGGCGCCCAGGAAGTCCATTCGGTCCGGGATATACCGAAATGGGTGGGCGGCATCGACGAATCCTCCGCGCTCGCCGGCCGGGACCTCTACCGGCTTTATAATGTCGCCGGGCCCACCGCCGTTCCCTCCACCCGGATGGCCGAATTTCTGAAGGTCGGAGAGAATTTCTTCTCCCGCGGCGGTCCGTACTACCTGTCGCTCGCCGCCGGGATCAACCTGGACGCCCTCAAGATCGGCGATTTTGAGTTTTTCCGGAACCAGTGGAACATGCGCGGCGACCGGGTGGTGCTTCCGTCCGGGGAGACCTACGGCGGATTCTGCGTGCCCAAGGAATTCAGCCTTCTTTACGCCGTCATCAACGCCTGCGTGGACAGGGAGGTTTCCGCCCGGATCCTCGCTTCCTTCGGCATCCCCGACAGAATCCAGGACGCGGTCCGGGCCGACCTCCGCGAAGTCCTCTCCTGGAGGCCGGAGTGCGGCTCCGAACTGGATTGGGAGGACCGGGCGGCCGCCCATCTTCACGGGCGGTTCCCGGAATATTTCCGCAGCCTTGGCGGGCCGGCCTGTCTGGCGCGGCTCCCGCAGATCGGCCGGACCCTCGAACGCATGGGGATACTGACGCCCGGCGACGAGACGGCCCGTGACCTGGAATACCGCTTCGCCGACTGGGTGAACAAGAAAGCCCAGGGGCTCGAAGAAATCAATCGCACCGGTCCGTTCCGCAAGGTGAGGCTGATCTACGGCCTGCTCGAGGAGGCCCGCCGGAAAAATCCCCGGGTGGCGCCCGACGATGAGCTGATCGGCGTCATGACGGCCAACTATAAAGAAGGCGAGCTCGAAGACGGCCGTCTGACGCCGGTTTCCGATGTCCGGTTCAGCGCCGGCAGCAGGAAACTGGAGATCTACGCGAAAGTGGCCGAAGACCATATCGTCCTCGACCTCGACCCTGAGGGGCGGCGGCTCATCGGCGAAATGTTCGACCGTTTTGTCCCGCCCGGGGACATCCGGATTGTCGGCCGCTGCACCGGCTCCGACATCCTGAACCACGTTCCTGAATCCGGGCTGGAAGGCATCAAGAACCGGGTCGACGATTATCTGAAGGACCTCGGGCTCGATGATAACCTCATCCGGACCAACGCCGTGGTTTACGGCGGAAATCTGAAGAAATGGGTGGGCCTGCGGGACCGGCCGAGGCGCGAACAGGAGAAAATCCGGCGCGACCTGGACGGCCGGATCCACCTCCTGGTCACGGAGAAAAGGGGGCCCTTCGCGTCCTACCGGGACGCCGTCCAGGGCGTGGATTTCGTCGACCTCGGAATTCCCGACCCGGAGCTCCTGGAGCTCGTCGACAACCTGCCCGAGCTTCTCTTCCTGATGAAGAGAGGCCGGCCCGCCTCCGCCCTGGTGCTGGCCGACGGCACCTCCGGCGGCCGCCGGCCCGCCTTCGCTTTCCGTTACCCGAACGCCCGGAGAAAGGTGAAGGAGCTCTTCGCCCTCGACGGGAACGCTTCCTATGGTTGCCTGGGGATCGGACGGGAGACGATCGAAGGCTGGCGGCGGGAAATGGAGGAAGAAAAATCGCTGAGCGAAACGCTGCTCCAGGCGGTGCTCGAGGGAAGCCATGGGGACGTCGAGCAGGCACTCCAGGATATCCGGCGGAACATCACCGCTTCGGACAAGCTGGAGACGGTCCTTAACGAGGAGGACCAGGCGAAAAAACTGCGTCTCTGGTCGGAACGGGACCGCTACATTTCCGATGCCTTCTTCACTCTGGCCGGCCCCGACGGCCTGGCGAACCTCGATTTCGGAAAATGGCTGATCTGCGGCGGGCTGTATCTCGTGAATGGGAGATATGACGCCAAAGAGATCGACGCTCTGAAGGACAAGTTCGAGGCGGGACTCCGCGGGATCACCGGCGCGGCGCGCGCCGGTTATGCGGAGGCCCAGGTCCGGGAGATCATCCGGTATTTATTCCGGCCGCTCTTCCGGCCCTCGGCGGCCGGCTACAGGGAGTTGACCACCGGCCTGGCCGGCTCACTCAAGGCGGTCGAGGAGCAGACGGTGCGGGCCGCCCGCTGGGAAGAACGGAAAAAGGAGTACCTGAAGACGGTCCGCCTGCAGGAACGGTCGGCCGCCTTCAAGGCCCGGCGGAAAACAGCCGTTCCCGGAAGGTCCTCGGCCGCCCTTTATGCCCAGGCCAAGGACATCCTGGGCCGCGGCGACCGGGATATCCCCAATGAAGACCAGGGCGCCTATCTTGCGGCGGCCCGGGACTATGTCGAATCCTTGAACGAACGGCTGGCGGCCCGCGGGCGCGGCCTTTCATCCCTGATTGATCGCGTCTTATCCGGGGGGGAAATCGCCGAGGGGGACTACCTGTCCTTGGTCACCCGGCTGGCGTCGGCGGCGGAGCTTGACCTGTCGTTCACCGAGGACATCGCCCGGGCGCTCGAGCTCGCCGACATCGCTCTGCTCCTCGACAGGACCGGCGGCTGTTCAACGCCGGCCGAGTACAACTCCGCCTGCGCCAGGTTTCTCGACCGGACCGTGAACAGCCACCTCTTCGATTACCTTCCCTACCATTATCATAAAGAGCGGTCCGCCGCGCTCGAAAAGCTCCCGCGGTCAAAAAAGCTCGCCCTGGCCGGACGATTCCACCGCTGGCTCTATACGCGGCTGCGCTGGTTGATCGATACCCGGACCCCACTGCGGGACCAGCCGGCCGAATACCGAGACCTCTACCTGGGCGATCCGGACCGGAACATCACCGCCGTCGGCGTCCGGGCCGAGACCCGGGAGGAGCTTTTCTGGTTTCATTACGCTCGGCTCCGGGATGTCGTGGCGCTTTATTATGAGCGGTTCGGGTACCCCGAGATTTTCCTCGGACTCGACCCGGAGGAACTGGATACCGGCCGGCGGACCAACATCGGCATCATCTATCCCTATGGCAACACGACGGTGCCGGTGGCTCTCGAACAGGGACCGAAGCTGGCGGCGGAACGCGGCATCAACCTTGTGCTCTGCGCTTTCCCGGTCCCGGGCGAACACAACGGACGGAAGATCCTGACCGTCAAGGAAGGCCTTTTTTATCCGCCGGCTTCCGACCTGGCCGCCCTCCGGAAAAAACATCCTCCGGCGGGCGGGCCGGCTTCCGGCATGGTCCTGGCCACCTTCAATCGGCCGGTGGTCCTCCACGGTCTCTTCTTCCATTTCACGCATCCCCTGAGGCCGGAGATCGACTTCTTCGGGATCCCCATCATCCAGCCATTGCTCTGGGAAGCCGCCACGCATTTGAAATGCGAATTGCCGGCCATGCTCCGCGGCAGCGGCGTCAAGGTCCCGGACCAGGAAAACTGGTACCTGGAAGACACCGCCCGGCAGGGCGCGGGGGCCAGGTCCGGCATCAGGAAAAAGATCAGGCGGCTGGCCGCGAGGCACGAAACGCTGATCGTCAAACCGGAAAAGGAGTCCGGCGGCCGGAAATCGCTCATCCTGCCGGTCCGGGAAAGGGGACGCCTGATCAGCGGGAATGTCGAAGCGTTGGCCGACCTGGTCCACGAGATTTCCCTGAATGACAACGTCGTCATCCAGGAAGTCCTGCCGTCCCGGGTGCGCCAGCTGTATTCGGCGAAATTTCTGGACTCCCTGGTGGAGCGTTTTGCCCGGCTCGGCATCCCGGTGCTCCTCGACCGGGACCCATTGACGCCGCTTTACTCGTATTTCCGGCAGGTCCTGGTCCTGGGCGGAGACGGCTATGTCGCCTCCCACCATATTACGGTCGTCAGCACCCAGGGCGTCGCCAACGTGGGACAGGGAGGGCTCCTCTACGAGTACACCGACGACATCATCCGGCCCAGGTACCGGGAGGACATGAGGCAGCAGATCATCCGGGCGGCCCGCGACAGCATGACGTTCCAGACCCGCTATCTCGAGAAGAACTGGCGGCCGGTCCTGGAGAGCTACCTGAAGATCCACCCGGAATTCGCCGGCCGCGCCCGGTACCGGAAAATCTTCACCGACCTGACGGGCTTCCCGTCAAACGGCATACCTTACGAGATGGGCGACTACATGCCGGTCTTCCTGATCGACGAGCACGATAACCTCTGCCGGGTCTTCGACCCCGGAACCGAACGGCTGCTGTCTTTGTTCGATGACCGCGGCCGGCCCACCCGGGTGAAGATCTTCGATGAGACCGGGAGGGAAATCGCGCGGACGGACAAGAACGGCCGGCCGCTCGCCGTGCCTCTCTTCGACGCCCGAGGCAAAAAGCGCCGGCTGTTCGACGCGCATAAGAATCCCATACCGGCGTTGATCGTGTACAAGATCGAAACCAACCCCGGCGCGGGCCTGTGGCGCCCGCACAACGATCGTCTCCCGCCGGAGCGGAAAGGGGAGGGTGTCTTCACCATTTTCGACTGCCTGGGCCAGCGCGGCCGCCGGTACAAGGAAATCCTGTCGGTGTGAGAAGACTCGCCATTGTCTATGGCACCGACGGGGATTACATCAAGGAAGTCCTGTCATTTTTCCAGCTCCGGGAGCTCCGGAGAGGCGGGGACCGCAAATTTATCGCCGTCCCCTGGGGCGGCGGGCCGTCGGACCGGAAAGTGTGGTCGGTCAACGACCGTTTTGAGATCGAGGAAGAAACACCGGACCGTTTTCCGGCGTTTCGGGAAGCCGTCATCCTGAACCTCCCGGCCACCGCCGAGAGGTTCCTTCATGGAAAAATCGCCCGCTTTCTTCAAAAAAGACGGGTCATCCTGTTCAATCCCTACCCGGCTTCCCTGAGGGCCGGCGATAAATATGGGACGATCTCCCGGCTGGCCGCCAAAGGGATCCCGGTTCCCGAGGCCGTCCTTCTCAGGAAATCCGATGCCTCGAGAATCACCGCGCGGCTGAGGGCTTTTTTGAGCCGGCACAAAGCCGCCGGTTTTTATATCCAGCCCAACGAGGGAACCGAGGGCCGGGAGACGTATTTTTATCCTGCCTCGGACTTCCGGCAATCTCCCGGCTATGCGGCCGAAACCGTTTCCGGCATCCTGAGGGACCGGGAAGTGATCGTCAAAAAGGCCAGGGGGAACGTGTTCTATTTCAATGGGGGGGAACCGGAACGCGGCCATCGCCCGGTGACCTTCAGGATTTTCCTCTGGCAACCTGGGGACGAGGCCGAGGCGGACCTGGGCTTCGCCGAAGTGGGCGCCTCGGAAATCGACCCCGTCAGCTCGCCGGAAAGAGGCGGCCGGATCATCCCCCCCGCAGAGGCCCTGGGCAATCTCTTCTATCGGGAGGCGGGCGCGCGCCGCAGGCTGGTCATGACCGGAGAAGAACTCAGGAGCCTTCCCGCATCGGCCGCCCGGGCGCTGGCCGCGCTCAACTCCGGCCTGAGGCATAAACTGCGCATCGCCGGAGTGGACCTGCTTCTGGAAGTTGCGGACGGCAAGGTCCAACCCATCGTCCTCGAGATCAACCCCCGGCCTTCCGGACTGGACAAGCTCGCCGAATTCGGCCCGACCCACGGGAATTCTTGACACTCGTCCGGGGCGGGGATAACATCGCTTCCTCAGGAGACACCTCGGCTCCCCGTTCGGCGGCTGGGGAAGCGGCGCGCTTCGGGGGAGTCCGTGGCGATCGATATCTCGGGATAAGGACCGCGCTTCATGAAACGGCATTATCTTTTTCTGGCGATCTTCGGTTTGACCATCGCCGGGCGCGCCCCCGCCGCCGGGCCGTGGTGGATCGCGGAGACGGCGATGAAGCCGAGGGGCGAGCTTCGCCTGGACGGCAAGCCCTGGTGGCCGCGCGCCCGGGCGCTCAAGGTTGGCGAACAGTTCACCGTCCAGTCCACCGTGCCCGGCGGCGGCCTGATGCTCGTCCGCCGCGAACAGCGCCGGATGATTCCATCCGGGGACATGATCGTCTGGATCATCGACGACGACGGCGACCTGGCGGAGTCGAACCCGCTTCCCGACACAGACAGCGATTGCTACGTCGCCGATTACGGCGGCGACGGCACGGTCGACCAGATGCTCGATTACATGGATGAGGACGGCGACGGCGACGCCGACATCATGGAGTTCCGCTACTTCACCGACGGCCGGCTGCGCGTCGGGCTGAACGCCGTTGATTACGACGATGATAACCTGATGAAACCGGTCATCGATTACCAGCGCCTGGCCGGCGACGACAATTACTTCCTCATCGATACCTCCGGGAACTCCCAGTACTACCACCAGATCTACAACCCCGACACCGGGCAGTGGATCCCGGCCTCGGAGTGCCCGTTCACCTTCATCGACACCGATGGCGACGACGCGAGCGAAGTTGTCCTGCGTTTCAGCGCCGTCCCCAGGGATTTCGACCGGACCGCCGAGCCGGACTGGGCCAACCGCTGGGCGATCCACCTCGGCCCGTTCCTGCCGATGATGAACGAGATGGGCGTCTCCGCCATCCGCTACAGCTTCGACGTGGACAACTTGAGCGGCCAGGCCCAACCCCACCATTACGAAATGGGCTTCAACCTGAGCGGCTACGTTCCCTACAAGTTCGAGGGGATGGAGCGGCCCGGCAGGCTGCGCCGGCCGCCGCAAACGAATTTCGCCCTGCCGATAGAGTGCGTGCGCGAGGTCGCCGACCGTTACCCCGCCGACTCGACCGGCTTCTCCTTCCGCGAATTCTCCGACGGCACCATCGACCTCGGCTACTCCAAGCGCGATCCCGAATACGACCAGCGTTGGGAAGGGATTTTCTGGATGTGGCGCCGCGTCATCATGCAGAACACAGGCGGGCCGGTGCAGACCTGGAATATGCGCCGCGAGTTTTCATCCCGACCCGCCGGCCGTCGCCAGGTTTATTACAGCCCCGTCGACCGCCGCCTGCACCTCAAGGGCGCCGAAAAGGGGTGGCTCCGCGTCGGCGCGCTCCACGACCGCGAGCCGCTCGGCGAATGGCGGACATACGACACCGACGGCGACGGCTATTTCGACCGCTGGGAATGCTATGACGCCGACGGCGCCGAACCTTATCGGGTCGCCGAGATCGCCGCCGCCGACAATCTTGATTTCGGCGACGATTACGACGCGATGTTCGCCTTCTATAACGAGAAGGTCATCCCTGAAGCCGCTCGCCTCAATCGACTTGTGATCGACAATCTGAGCCGCCTGACCGGCCTGAACGCCGAGATCCCGGACGGCCTGCGGGCCGCCGACGAGCCCAAGATCAGCCCCGGGGAGCGGCGCTACCTGCTTGATGTCACCAGGGAGGTCCTTTACCGACAGTTCCGCCGGGAGGCCCAGCGCCGGGCGAACGCCTACCTGGACAGCCGCGAGCCCAGGGATGCGCCCTCCAGCCCGGCCGAGCGCCGGATTTCGCAGGACGCATACCAGGTCACGGTCCTACTCAGCCGTTGTGACCGGCTCTACGGCCAGGGCCGCTTCGAGGAGCTCCTGCCGCTCATTGACCAGGCCTGGGAGCTGGCCCTCTCGCTGAGCACCGTCCGCTGAATTCGTGGGGACACCATACATAATTCACTTAACCTGGCTTATTCATAAAAACGCCTTATTAGAAGAAGACAGAGCAAAAACGAGGCGTTTTTTTGAATAGGTCAGGCTAATTCCCCCCGAAGAAATCCTCGTGTGCTCTAATCGTAAAGGTATTTCCCCGAGATAATCTGCCGGATCTCGCCGACGGTCGTTTCGGTCCCCCTGACCGCGTCATGAAACCGGTCGTGCCAGGGCTCGGGACCGAGGGCGCTTCTCCAGCGCCGGAGGGCCGACGTATTCTCCTTCCCGGCATCTTCGAGCTTCTTGAGGTTCTCTTTGAGCCTGGCCTGGCTTTCCAGTGACGATAGGGCTTCCGTGGCGACCTGCTCGGCGATTTCAAAAATGTGCTTCGCCAGCCCGATATAGGACCTGACAACCCGGGTCTCGTTCGCCAAATAGGGATCCTTGAATTCCACCGCGATGGCACAGGCTTTATCGCAGACCGACATTTTCCTGTCAAAGGCATCGCGGTCTTCGTAGTATCTGAACAGTCCTTCACTCAGCACCGGCCGTTTTCGTTCCTCGATCAAATTGACCGCCCGCCCCCAGGAATAGAGGACCGGATACTCCGAATCGTAGACATCGAACTCGACGGGCCCCATGAGCTCGCCCCATTCGCCCACGGCCTCGGGATTTTCATAACCCTCCCGGGTCGCCCAGGCGGCGGCGAACTCTTTTTCGCTGCGGCCGCCGATGTTCCAGGTCCATTCGGCCAGGGCCGCGATGTTGAACTCGTATGTTTCCTTGGCGATGACGCCGGGACGAAGCCTATCGTCCCAGGCGATCATCCCGTAGGCCCCCCGCCACTTCCTTTTGTAAAGCTGGCTGAGATAATCCTTGATCCGGTGGGCTGAGCTGCAAGGGACTTTGTATTCGGGCGTGTCGACGCGGCCGTAGGCCCCGAGCGGAACGTCATAGGTGGCGAGCCAACGGCCCTCGGCGGCGTAGCTGTCGAGCAGCGCGTTGACGTAGAGATCGCGCGGCGCGCGGGGCACCCGTTCGATCCAGGAGGCGCAGGCCCGTTCGATCTTCACCTCTGGAGGGGTCTCGGCCAGCACCCGGAAATATCTCTCCGAGGTGGTCGTCGACAGGAAGAGGCGGATCTTGAAATCGGGATGGGTTTTCAGGACCTCCTTCCAGGCCGTCACGGTCGCCCGCGCCTCCCAGACGAACTGGCCGGCCGTCCCCGTTTCCCTGTCCTCGCTTTCGGCGGGACGCTCGGACAGCCAGCAGCTGACTTCCCCCGCCCCTTGGGAGGCGATGTCCATCATCCATTCGGCCAGGATTTTGGCGAACAGGGGATGGGAGGCATTCGGCACGCGGTGCTCGTCACCGATTTTATGGGCGAAGTACCTTCCGGCGAGGGCGCGATCACCGGCGCCCGCGATTTCCGGGTAGGCGCTGTAAAGCCCGGAGTCCTTCAGGAAATTGTAATGGATGATGTAGGGCAGATAGTTGAAGCCCATGAGCCGGGCTTTCATCATCAGGTCTCTATTGATCGCGGCGCGGTTCGGCTCCCCCCGCTTGACGGGCTGGATCCTGGTGTCGGCCATTTTCCCATAGTTGAGCTTCATCCCGGCCAGCCACGGAATCCAGCTCGGGGGATCGGGGAAATTCCAGAGGCCGCGCTCCTCGAGGTCCGGCCAATCGACGACTTCGGCCAGCGGGATGACCGCGCGCCGAGGGGTCAAATAGGGCTTCAGGAGTTGACATAAAGTTGCCGCCGCATAGAAAACCCCCCTGCCGTTCAAACCGCCCAGGACCAGCCGGTTATCTCCGTCGGGGAAAATGACGTAGGCCTGCTCGTTGTTGGGGAGGGTTTTCAATCGTCTGATTCTCGGATTGCTCCCTCCATCGGGGCCTTCGCCCGCTTCCATAACACCGAGGCGGATCTCAAACGACTTTCCTTCGGGCGCGATTCCGGCCTTTTCCTTAAAAAGACCTCTGACCTGTTCCGCGGCCTGTTTTTCGATTTCCGTGGCGTTCTCCCTGAGTCTGATCGAGAGCTCTGCCGGAGGAAGAGCGAATTTCCCTTTGATTGCAATCTCATGGGGAAGCGGCAGGAGATGCCTCATCCAGCTCCGGGCTTCCTCGGGAGAGATCGGCTCCGGTTGAGCGGCCCATAAGAGATGAACAGAGATGACCAGAAACAACAGAATGATGGCGGGCAATCCCTGGGCTTTCCGGATCATAAGATCTTCCTCCTTTTTCGTTTTTGGAAGAAATGGCTGCCCTCGTTAATTCCCGGTTTTCCGCTTGTCCGATGATTATCTTCAATTTGACGCGGCGAACGCAACTGAGGAGTTGTCAAAGAATCTTTAAGCATCATCGCTTGGCTTGGGGAGGAGCGCGCGGCCTGGGAACATGGCCCAAAACTCCCGTCCGAAAACTGCCGTCAAGAGTCTGATGAGCATGGCCTTGGCCCCGGTTTCAGACGCGCTTGAAACCCCCGTTGGGCGGGTGTTATAGTAAAGGCAGCTAAAACCCTGATGGGATTGGTTTTGAATCAACGGCTCGATAGGAATTTGGGGCGTGAAGTGTTCTGCCTGTCAGTCTGAGAATCCCCCCGACAGCCGCTTCTGCCACAGATGCGGATCCTCTATAGAAGTGTCCGGCTCCCCGACGCTCTCCTATGCGCCCAGTCAGGAGGCCGAGCTCACCCAGGGCCTCAAGTTCAACCCAGGGGAAAAGTTCGGCGACCGCTACACGATCATCGAAGAGATCGGCCGGGGAGGGATGGGGGTCGTTTACAAGGCCGAGGATCATGAATTGGGCATCACGGTGGTTCTCAAGATGATCCGGCCCGAGCTCTCGTCGCGGCCCCGGATGATCGATCATTTCAGGAAGGAAACTCTGCTGGGCCGGTCGATTTCTCACGAGAACGTTGTCCGCATCCATGACCTGGGAGAGGTGAACAAGATCCGGTATATCTCCATGGACTTCATCAAGGGAGAAAACCTCAGCGAATTCATTCAGACTTCGGGGACCTTGACTCTTTCGACATGCCTTCAGATTACGCTCCAGGTCTGCCATGCGTTAAGGGCGGCCCATCAGAAAGGCATCGTCCATCGGGACCTCAAGCCCCAGAACATCATGATCGACAATTCCGGGAAGGTCTATGTCACGGACTTCGGCCTGGCCAGATCCGTGTCCGCGTCTCAGGCGCATCGTCCGGGCGAGATCTCCGGGACACCGAGGTATTTTTCGCCCGAGCAGGCCCGGGGCGAGGACTCGGACCAGCGGTCGGACATCTATTCGCTGGGAATCATCATGTATGAAATGATGACCGGTGCGCCCCCCTTTGAGGCCGAGACCAGGGATGGCTACATCCAGAAACACACTTCCGAGAAACCTCCTCTGCCTTCCAAGATTAGCCCAGATATCCCCGAGGCCTGCGAGAAGATCATCCTCAAATGCCTGGAGAAGAAAAAAGAAAACCGGTACCAGACTGTCGAAGATCTCCTCCGGGATCTCGAACTCCAGAAAAAGCTGGCCCGCGGTCCAGGAACGCGGGGTCGTTCGAGAAAGCTGCGGAAGAGCTTGACGGCCGCCGCCCTGCTACTTTCTTTTGGGATTGTAATATATGAAGTCTATAGGCGGATCACGCCCGGTCATCCGCCGCCGCGGCCGCCGGGGCGGACCTCGATAGCGATCATGTACGCGGTCAACAACTCGGGCGATAGAAGCCTGACGGACCAGTTCCGATGGGTCATTCCGTATTACCTGAGCGAGGACCTCGCCCAGTCCAAGTACCTCAACGTATTGCCGCAGGACAGCCTGATGCAAGTTCTCTCAGATATGAGACAAATGGACGAAGAACATCATCTCTCCAAGACGCTCGACCGGATTTCAGAGAAGACCAGTGTCGATTATTTCGTCCTGCCCAGCTTTACTAAAGTCGGCGATAATTTCTGGATCAGCTTCACGGTCCGGAAGGCCAAAACGGACGTCACCATCGGGGAGCCGGACACCGTCAGGGGGAAGAGGCTCGAGGATGTCCTCTCCATGGTGGACGATTTGAGCGCGAAGGTGAAATCCAAGCTCAGCCTTTCCGAAGCCGAAATCGCCGGGGATACGAGCCAAAGCCTGGATAAGATCACGACCAGCTCGCTCGAGGCCGTCCGCTTTTATGTCGAGGCGGAAAAATACTACGTCCAATCCGACTTTAAGGCCAGCCTTCAAGCCCTGGAGAAAGCCGTCCGGGAAGATCCCAACTACGCCCTGGCTTATCGGAAGATGGCCGAGGATTATATTTACCTCGGTGACCATGATAACCATAGGAAATATCTGCAAAAGGCCCTGGCCCTGGTGGATCGTGTCTCGGAAAGGGACCGGTACCTCATCCGGGGATACGGTGCCGCTACGCTGGATGTATCCCCTCTGCCCGCGATCGAGATCTATAAAGAGTTCATCGACCGCTACCCGGACGATGAAGAGGGCTATATAAAATTGGGGGCGATCTATCGAAACCTCGAGGAGTGGGGGCCGGCCCTGGATCAATTCGAGAAAGCTTTGGCTCTTAATCCGAGACACGCCCTGGCCCTCGAAAACAAAACTCATATTTTCGCGGCCCTGGGCCGGTACACGGAAGCCGCCCAGATCATCGAGTCGAGTCGGGAGAGTTTTCTCGACGAGCCCTATATGCTCAGGCAATTGCCCCTCCTATATCTCATTCAAGGCCGATTTGACCGAGCGGCTTTTGAGCTCGAAGGAGCGCTCAGGCGCGTGCCGGACAATCTCAACTTTATGGCGCTTCAAGGTGCTCTCCGTCTCCTGAGCGGAGATGAGGCATCCGCTCGGCAGGTTTTTGAACAGCTTCAGCGCCGGGGCGAAGCCATCCCGGACTCGCCTGACCTGAAGGGGCGTTTTTGGCTCGCGCACCTTCGTTTGCAGGGGGGGGAATATCGCCAAGCCCGGACTGGGCTGCTGGAGGGAATCGTGCTAGCCCAGAAATCCAAGCGTGTTTACGATGAGCTCGCGTTCCGCTTGCGACTCGCTTTTGCGGACCTCAACCTCAAGCGATATGCTCAGGCCGCGGAGGGCCTCAAGCCGGTTCTCAAGATCTCCGAGGAAACCATCAACAGGAACGCCCAGAAGCTGGCCCGGCATCTCCTGGGCCTGGCGGTCCTCGGGATGGGCCAGATCGAAGAGGCCAAGAAAATCGGGCAACAACTCCGTGAGCTGATTGAGAGGACGGGCAGTCCCAACCATATGAGGCATTATGAGCACCTGATGGGTCAGATCGCTCTGGCCGAGGGGCGGCCCGGACAAGCCGTGAATCATCTTGAGCAAGCGATTATCGAGCTTCCCCAGCAAATGGAAGCCACAGATGAACACGCCTTCTATTACGACGGCCTGGCCGCGGCCCACTATCAGAGCCGCAATTGGCCGAAGGCCATCGAGACCTGCAAGAACATCCTTTCATTGACCACGGGAAGACTGCGTTGGGGTGATATTTACGCCCTAAGCTTCTATTGGCTGGGAAAAGCCCATCAAAGAACCGGCAACAAGGCCGAGGCCAGGACCTCTTACCAGGCCTTTCTAAAATTGTGGGAACACGCGGACGGCGGCTTGCCGGAAATCGCCGACGCCCATACGCAGCTCCAGGTCCTCAAGTAAATCCCCTAATTGCCCTGAGACCGGCCGGCCCCTTGCATCTTTTTCTTGAAGCGATCCAAGAGGAGTCGTCCATTCTTGCGTAACGTCTTCCCGGCCTGACAGCTCCATTCGGGAATCAGGCCGATCTCGCCCATCGTCCTGGCCGCCGCGAGCGGGCAGATCCGACACTGCTCGATTTCCCGGCACAGCAGGCACTTCTGACGGCGAGTGGAAAACCGCCCCATGCGAAGATCACTATAATTCCTGATCTTTTGGGCGTAGATGCGGCGGTGATTTTTGACGAAAGAATCAACGGTTCCGAAGCAATATTTATCATATTCCTCGATCCGGCTTGTCTTCAGGCAATAGTGGGGGAAGAGGGCGCATCCCCAGAGCGTTCCCTGGGCCGACAGCGCCATCTGGGTCAGGCCGGCGGTGCAGCGAAAAACGGCCCTTATCGGGGGCTCGTGGAAATCGGCCCACGGGATATCCTCCGGGCGTCTGTAATGGGATTCGAAATACTCACCCATCCGGGCGATCTCCTCCTCGAGCCGGAGAAGGGAGGAGGATGTCCATGTCGCTTCATCGGCGAGATGGACATCGATCTTGGGCACCCCCATCTCAATAATAAATCGGACCGATTCGGAGAGATAGGCGATTGTCTGCGGGCTGAAGACGCTGTAGGTTTCTAACGAAATCCGGGGCCTGGCCAAGATCCGGGGGATAAGCGATACCAAAAAATCGAAGCTCCCCTTTCTTCTTGAAATTTCTTGAGCCAGCCCGTCGAAGCTCAGGATCAGGGAAAAATCGTGTTCCTCGAGGGATTCCAGGGTCGCTTCATTCAGGAGGCTGCCGTTGGTAGTAAGGGAATACCGGGGCCCAGAATCACTTTTTTTCGGCAAGCGATCCACATATTCCACCGTCTTCTTGAGCTCGGCCAACGCGAGGAGCGGCTCACCGCCATAAAAGCTGATGGAGCAACCCGGCGCAAAAAAGGGATGGAAATAATCAATGGACTTGGCGATGGTGGAAAAGCTCAGGCGCTCTTTTTTTCGCGGCTGATAACAGTAAGTGCAATCAAAATTGCAGTCGTCGGTCAAGATGACCGTAAAGTTCGACAGGCTATTTCGCGGGTTCGCCCATTCCTGGAAAAAACCAGGCCTGAGAATAGATTCCCCTGCTTACGATTTTCCGATGGTCCTAAGCGCTCGATGAGAGATCAACGGATCGGTCCACCCTGCGGCTGGCTGTCACAGATGCCGCCTGGGGGATAGATGGTTTTGCCGATTATCTCCAGGGCTTCGCAGGCCACTCTGTGAGCTTCCACTTGCTGGGGATCAACTGGCTTAAAGCTGTACAGAAAATGGGCGACTCGCTCAAACAAGAGAGGAAAATTCGGCAGGTTTTTTTCTTCCATGGTCATCCCTCCTCCAGATTTCTTATGAACATATCATAGTCGCGCATCGAGAAAGCTGTCAAGCTCATTTTTGCGCGCCGATTTGCCTCCCAGGCGATGGGCAGGTGGGGGCGTCGCGTCCCTGACCGAGCCCGGCGAGAATCGCTCAGACTGCGGGTATTCCCACTGAAGTCGTGGTAAAATCAACTATGAAATGGAAATTATCAAAAAATACAAATGGTTGCTCGTCCCGGCCCTGACAGAGCTCGATGCCAAAGCGTCCATCAGGCTCTCTTCTTTGATAAAAAACGATGCCGAGCTTATGAATCTGACTCTTGAAATCGCCCGCCTATCCGGAAAGGAATTGGCTGCCCTTAAAGCTCAAAAAGAAGCGGCCGCCGACAAGACCGCTGACTTGCCCAAGTTGGCTAAAGAGTCTGCTGATTTGGCCCGCCAAAGGCAAACGGCCTATGCCCGTTTTCGGGAACTCGCCGGCCTCAGGCCGGCTGAGCATTGAATTCGGCCGCCCTGGGGAGCAAGCGACCAATGGACGAAATCGTCCCGAGCAAGAGGACGCGCTCTCGTGTTGCCCGTTTCCTGGCCGCCGCCGTCCTTTACTGGGCAGGACTTCCGACAGGCTGGAGCCTCCCGGGTCATAATCAGGAAGTCAGGAATCCGGAACAGCGCCGGCTGCTGACGGATGTCCGGGGGCGTCCGCTGGAGGTCAGCGGTGTCGTGGACATCGGGGAGCAGCTGCCGCCAAAGGATTTCTGGAACCGCTTCGTCCCTCCTGAAAAGCGCCCCCGGCCGGAGCAACCGGTTAATCCTTGGACCGAGCCGGCCATCCGTTCCTACTTTTTCGGCAACATCCCGCTCGACGCTCCCGCCCAGTGCGACCGGTATCTTGAGCTTCCTCGATGCCGCGGCCTGCTGGGCAAGCCGGCGATGAAGGAATGGCCGCTCGTTGTCGCCGACGATATCCCGCATTTTCCGATCCTCCGCGATCACGGCGAATTCAGCGGCACCTACTACCCTCGGCGCATGGGCGATTGGATCCTGGATGCCCTTGGTCCGGCCTTCATCTTGACCGGCGACGAACGCTACCTGCGGCGGATCGCGGACTTCGCCGATTTCCTCCTATATTCGCAGTATCAGGAGGACGGCTCCAACCGGTTCGTTCAGGACTTCTATCCCGGGGATCACGAGGCACTTAAGGCCGGCGGGCCGGCCCGGTCATGGCGTGGCGGCTATGATTACCTGTTTGACTGGGAATGGCCGGACGCCTACGGCTACCGCTGGCGGCTTCACGAACCGGACCACCATGTCTGCTCCCTCTATGTGGGGGCGATGATCCGGGCCCGGCATTTCACCGGCGATGACCGCTACCTGCGCTCGGCCGAGGAGTTTTTCTATAATCAGGTTCCCCGCTACGGATTCCACACCGGCATCTGGAAGGACCGCCGCTATTATTGGACCGAATACAACCCCAGCGGTCCCGGCAATCCCACTAGGGACGCCACCGACAACGTCAACGCGCTGGTCGCCGGCGCGGCGGCGATTCTCGGATACGAGAAGAACGACCAGCGCCTGCTGGAGTTCGCGCGGGGGCTGCTCTGGTATTGCGTCCGGGAATGGACGACTGACGGCCGATGGTATTACGACGGGGCCGAGAACCCTCTCAATGCCCGGCGCGCCGAGTCCCACGACCTGGTCGTCATCGACCAGGGTATGTCGGCTATCGGGTATCTCGTCAAGGCCGGCTGGCCGGTCGGCGAGCTGGCGGGCGCGTTTAATGAAGCGATCCAATGGCACCGGGAGAACGCCACGTTCTTGGAGAAAAGCGCTTTCTTCCAGGGCTGGAAGGCTTTCATCGGCGAGCCTAAGGCCGGAAATAGTATCGTGGTCGTTGAGTATATCCAGGTGACTAGCCCCGCTGTGAAAGAACTGACGCTGGATGATCCCATTTTTGCCGACCTCAAAGCGGTCACGGCCGTCCGGGTCAGCCGGCTGGAGCCGCATGGGGAGGGCTGGAAGTCGAATGAGGCGGGACGCCTGATTTTTAATCCCGAGACGCCCGGGCCGATCGCCATACCCCCGGGAGTGGGCTTGGGCGATATTGTGCGGTTCGAATTCACGTGGCCCGTACGGAAAGCAGAGCTTGCCCTCCGGCCCGCCATCCTCAAAGCCCAAGTGGCCGGACGGGGAGCCATGAGCAAAGTGTGCAGCACGATCCCTACCGGGCTGCGCGTGAACGGCGAGAACCTGCCCACGTTTGGCGCCGCGGTCCATCTTCCGGACTCGACAACCGTCAAGCGGAAGTAACCTGGAAGATAGTTCAACCGCCAATCATCGCGAAGTGGGGATTTTGTCTCCCGTCACGATCTTCACCATCGCGCAGCCGCGCCTCAGCGGCACGGCGATTCTGATCTCGCCGCCCGCGCTCATGAGCGCCACGGTTTCCATCTTTTCCGTCCCCGGGTAAGCGGCTGCGGCCTTAAGGTTGCTCAGCATACCCGGTACATTCCGGAGGATGACCGTGACCGTTCCCTCTTGGGGCCCGAAGGTCACCGGAACCACCCAGCTTCCCGGCACCTCAAAAAGGTTGACTTTAGCCCGCCCGTCGACCGCCTCGACGCAATACGGCTCGAGGACCCATTTCTTGCCCTTCAGAAGTCGGAGCAGCGGGCCGTAGTCCAGGTATTGCCCGTCGACCCATTCGCTCGGCAGGAGCGAGTGGTCATTTCCGGGGAAGGGGGCCATCGGGAAAACCCCGAGATGGAGGTAGCGCTGGAAAAAGGCGTCCGGGTCGGGCCGGAGGTTTTTCTCCTCGGCGGTCCACCCGAGCACCGGCCTCCGGATGCCCATTAGGGCCGTGAGGTTCAGGGGCGACCCGCCGTAGGTGAACTCATCGAAGAACCCGTCCGTATGCCGCAGCAGGTCGATCCTTTTGTCGTGGTTGTTGACGAAGATGACTTTCCCGGCCCGGTGCATCATCGGCCCCAGCTTATCCAGCAGGTTTCTCCAAGACACAAGCAGGGATCTTGCCGGCCGGCCGCCGAACCAGCTCACTCCGTCGTCGCGCTCTTCGTTGTACATCCGGAGCCAATCCAGGCGGTCGATGCAGATGCCCTCCGCATCCGGAATCAACCGGATGTGCATTTCCGCCTGGTCGAGCAGAAACTCCTGGTAGACCGCCTCGCCCGGGTCCATGATGATGCCGTTCCCCCAGGTGTAATAGGGTCCGCCAATCCGCGCCCCCTCCCCATAGAGAGAAAGCTTGTCCCGGGGAACCGCCGCCGGTATCTGGAGGATCGCCCCGGCCAGCCGGCCATAGAGGAAATCGTCGGCGCTCGTCCATAGTTCCTCATCCTTGGCCGTTTTCCGCGGCGGGGGAGGGTCGGTGATGTCGGCGCCGAACTCCGTCACGTTGAAATAGCTCAGGACATGAAACCCCAGGCTTTTCATTTTGGCGGAATACTCCCTCATCGCGTTGATCGAGGTGGTTCCCCCGCCGTACCTCCGCCAGCGGGCAGTATCGTTTTCAACCGGGGGGATGAACATGCCCATGTATGGAAAATCGAAGCTCGCCTTCCAGTTCACCCCGAAGGCCATCCGGCGCATTTTTTCGAGGTCGAAGGCTGTTTCCAACGATGAATAGGCCCCGGTCCCGGTGATTTCTTGAGCCAGGGGAATATTCGGGTCGAAAAAACCCGGGTAGTTCACGGTCATCCACCGCAGACCGCCCCGCCAGCCCGATTCGTGGGCTACGAGATCGAGGCGGAACCGGACCGGTGTCGCCGCGGCGATCCGGTGATGCTCCCGGCTGAAGACCATCTCTCCCGACGGGCGCACCCGGAGGCTCAGGTCGAGGAAGGCATCCTCCGGGGAGAGGATCAGGCTGAGGCCTGTATCTTCCACTTCCTCGGATATTGTCACCAGCGGGATTCCGAAAATGTTTCCCTGGAAGGGGATAAAGCCGATCCGGGGTTCATCGTAGCTGTAGGGCGGGGCGCCGTAAAAGATTGTCTCGTTCACAAACGGTACCGGGACGAGCGGATCCCTCCAGTTACCGGACTTATCCGAAGGCAATATTTCAGCCAGCCGCGGATCGCCCCAGGCGGTCCAAAATTTCGCCGCAGCGCTTGCGGGATAAACCAACCAGGTTTCTACGGGTGTCGTCCACGGCTCGCCGAGTCCGGCGACCTCGACTTCCCAGCGCAGGCTGCCGTTTCCGGGGCCGAACCGGTCGGTCACGAGACACGAATTGCCGGTGTTGAGTGAAACCCATCTCCTGGTGAAGCTGATAAGGGCGTCGTTCCGGACGACCTTGACCCTCCCTTCCGGCTCACAGTCACGGAGTTTCGTGAACGCCCGGACCGGCCGGGCGTGGTTCGGCCCGGTGAACTCAATCCGGCAGATCGCACCGGCGCCGTCGATATTCACCGTCATTCCGGGTACCAGGAATTCGTATGTCTTCTGATCAGCCGGGCGGCAGCCGGTCACCAGGATAGCTGCGGGCAGGGCGGACAGGACCCAGCAGGATAAGAATTTTGCTTTTTTGTGTTGCACGGAAGCCGCTCCTTTCGGGGCCGGGTTGGCTCCTCCCGTCACAAAACCAGGTTATTTCCGGCTTTCCCTCAGTGCGCGCCGGTCGTCACGACAATCATGATACCGGCGATCAGGCAGACGAGGCCGGCGATGAGAAGACCGACGATCCTTCGGCCGGCCGACTTCCACTCGCCTGTGATGAAGCCGAGCGCCGCGCCTGTCGCTACGGTCATGCTCTGGAGGACGGCCCAGCCGACCGAGGCGCCGAGCTCGCCCAGCCGGGTAACGGCGTTACCATAAATCATGACGCCGCCGTACCACAGGACGGCCATGACTGCGGCGTAGAACCAGTTGATGCCGCTCCCGGGCGCGAAATAGTCCCGGCCGCTCCTGCGCCGCATCATGAGATAAACGCAATAGATGATCGCCACCAGGCAGCCGGACGTCAGGGCCACAGGCCAGGTGGCGTTGGGAGCCGAGGCGGGGGAGGCGCCGTGGGCGACGGCGATGGCCTCGATCGGCTTGCCGCTGATCAGGGCGAAATTGAACGCGGCGCCCATCACTCCGGCCACAAGGCAAATCACCAGCCCTTTTCTGGACTCGGCTTTGGCCGCACCCTCGCCGCCGACTGGCCGGCGGGCCAGGTCTCTCAGGTAGCCGGCGCGGGCGCACAGCCCGATCCCCGAAATCATCACCAGGACCCCTGCTGTCACGCCGATCCCGGCGGCCGTAAGAAGCTTCTGCGGTGTGTAGACCGCGATGGGCACGATCG
>Ga0154742_1121_pt4 | contig 29876 bp, 25 predicted proteins | sample Rifle2008BG16ft_FD_105750 | JGI IMG/M metagenome (GOLD analysis project Ga0154742, IMG submission 105750) | Candidatus Aminicenantes bacterium RBG_16_63_16 | reverse complement strand
GCCAGAACCCGCCGCAGAAAGTATTCACCAACGTCAACGAGCTCATCGAGCGCACGGCCCAGCTCCTCGACAACCAGGCGTCCTTCCAGAGCATCCGGATCGTCCGGGACCTCGACCCCGGCCTGCCGCCCGTCAAGCTGGACAGGAACAAGATCCAGCAGGTCTTCTGGAACCTCATGCTAAACGCCTTCGAGGCCATGCCCAAGGGGGGCCAGCTGACCGTCGCCGGCCGGCTCTCCCCCGACAAAAAATATGTCGAGATCCAGTTCATCGACAGCGGCGTCGGCATCGCCAAGGAAAACATCAATAAGCTGTTTGACCCGTTTTTCACCACCAAGAGCTCGGGGACCGGCCTCGGCCTGGCCGTGACGTACGGGATCATCGAACAGCACAACGGCAAGATCGAGGTGAAGAGCGAAATCGGCCAGGGCTCGGTCTTCACCCTGAGTTTTCCGGTCGGAGATCAGATCGGAGTTCCATAGGAGGAAGCACTCGTGAACGAAAAAACCAAGCGCAGGATTCTCGTCGTCGATGACGAAATCACGGTCTGCAAGAGCATCCGCAAGTCGATCCAGTCCGAAAACTACGACGTGGACATGGCCCTGAGCGGCGAGGAGGCCCTGAAAAAAGACAGGGAGAACCCTTACGACCTCATCATCACCGACCTGATGATGCCGGGGATCAGCGGGCTGGACCTGCTCCGGGCCGTCAGGGAGCATCGGCCGGAGGCGGCCGTCATCATGATCACCGGCTACCCCACGATCAAGACGGCGGTCGAGTCCGTGAAGCTGGGCGCGTTCGACTATCTCCCCAAACCATTCACCCCGGACGATCTCCGCGGCATCGTCGCCCGCGCCTTCAAGCTGGCCGAGGGCGAGATCCCGGGCGAGCCGGAGGGCGGGCCCCGCCGCATTCCCTCGGGATACTACTACATGCTCGGGCATACCTGGCTGAAGCTCGATGGCGAAACCCGGGGAACCGTCGGCATCGTCCACGATTTCCTGAAGGTCGTCGGCATCATCACCCAGCTCGACCTGCCCAAGGTGAGCGAGTCCGTCTCCCAGGGCAACCTCTGCGCCAAGATCACCGATGCCGCCCAGATGAGCCACCGCATCTGGTCCCCGGCCTCGGGCAACGTGATCGGAATCAACGCCGCCCTGGCCGCGGACACCTCGCTGCTGCGCCGCGACCCATACGGCCAGGGCTTTCTCTTCCGGATCGAGATGACCAACCTCGAGGAGGATCTCAAGGGCCTCCTCCAGGCCAAGTAACCAGCCGGCCGGCAGGTTCGATGACCGGGACATCCACGGCCGGCCGCGTCCCTTCCTTGGACGAGCTGAGGGACGAAGCGGCCGGCGTGCTCGGAACCTTCAACACGCGGCAGGTCGTCTACCTCGATATCCGGGGCCGGCCGGCGGAGGGACCGAAGACCCTCCGGGACAGGATTTCCCACGCCCTTCTTTATGACCTCAAGTCCGCCGGCGAAAAAGAGGCGGCGGAGTTCCTGGCGGGGACGCTCCAGGTATTTTTGTCCCCAGTTACCTGGAGTGCCGCCGAAAAGCTCGCCGCCGCGGCTCTCGGGGGGCAGACCCGGCTCTCGGCGTATTCCGTTCTCCACGAAGCCCTCGTCCGGATCATCGAGCGCGAGGCGGTCCGCCTGAACGCCGAGGCGCCCGCCCCCGACTGGAACGCGGATGCGCGGGCGGCCAAAGCCGGATATGCCGGGAAGCTCGGCGCCCTCGAGGCATCCGAGTCGGCGATCCTGACCGGGGAGGAGCGCCGGGCATTCGGGGACGCCGTGCAACGCATCATCAAGAGCGAAGCTTCCCCTGTCGGCCGGCTCGCCCACCTCATCGCCGAGGAGGAAAAAGCCTGGGCTTCGATCGAACGACTCCTCGACGAATCGTCCTGCCCTCCGAGGAAAGAGGAAATCTACGGCGTCATCACGGAAAAAATCCAGCCGCCCATGGGTATCGTAACGCACTTGTCGCCGGCCCTGTTTTTCCCTTCCCTCCGGCTTCTGGCCGACCCGAGGGTCGATATCTCGAGCGGCATTCCGTACATGGCGAGCGTCAACCTGAGCATCTATCGGGACCCCCGTTCGGCGGACATCCTGGTCGAGGCCCTGGACAGGTTTCCCCTCACCTGCACGAAGATCCGAGAAAATATCATCTACACGCTGGGGAACCTCCGCGAGGGCCGGGCGGCCGCCGCCCTGGCCCGCGTCCTCGAGGCCCCGGACGAAGCCGTCGAATCCACGGCCTCGGGCCGGACTGCCTGCCTGCTCCTCGAGCAGAAGGAGGAGGCCATCTGGGCCCTGGGGAAGATCGGCCTCGGGGCCGTCCCGGCGGTCCCCGGGCTCGCGCGGTACGCCGAACATCCGTCGCCGCGGCTCAAAGCTTATCTCGCCTGGACGCTCGGAGAGGTGGGATACGCCCAGAAGGAGGCGGCGGGGGGCGTCAGCGCGGACGTCGTCATCGCCCTGCTTAAGCTCCTCAAGGAGAAGCACCGGCAGATCTTCGAAGAGGCCGTGAGCGCGCTCAAGAAGATCGGCCTGCCCGAATTCGTCCATTCCCTTTATCTTTATAACGTGGGCGCGGTGAGCACCCTCGGGCTGAAGCCCGCCCAGCGCGGCCTCAACGAGCTCTCGGAAACGCTGCACTACCTTCTCCGGACAAAAAAGCGCACGGTGATGGCGGTGAACGGCGACTCGGGAACGGGGAAGACCTATTTTTGCCAGGCCATCGCCCAAGGGTTCGGGGACGTCCGGCCTCACGAAATCCTCTACCTGATGCGGGACACCAAGCGCGGCCAGAAGATCTTCAACCGGCTGCTCGGGCTGCCGTGGCTCAGAAAGCACATCGACCCCGCCTACTACCAGGATTATCCGGTGAGCGAGGAGGAGGACAACCCGGAGGCCTTCTTCAGGGGTTTCCTCGCCGAGAACGCCGACAAGCGGCTGATCATCCTCGACGGCTGCCGCGACCGGCACTATTTCCAGAAGGTCATCGATTTTTTCTACGCCCAGGGGGATCTCGACGTCGAGGTCAACTTCCGGGCCAACCTGGCCACCCGCCGGCTGAACCTCGAGGAAAGGGAAAAAGCGGTCGAGAGCGTCAAGCTCCACCTCGCCTTTCTCGAGGAGCCGGCCCTCGAGGACACCTCGTTCTACCAGGAAGGCCTGGTGATCCTCTACGACCTCGACAATTCGAGCGCCTCGCGTCTCGACCGCGATGAGACGCGGGAGGTCTTCGACGTCCAGCGCATCGACGGCTGGGGCGAGCTCATCCGGATCGGCGGTTTCGCGGATGCCAAAAAGACCGTTGACTGCCGCACCAGCCCCCTCAAGCTGAGGGAAGAGCTTTTCGAGGTGACCGGGGAGGACTGGCCGGAGTGGCCGGCGCGGCCATTCACCCCCGACGAAAAGCTCCTCAAGCCAGTCCTGAACGAGGACCTCCGGGCCGAGCCACACCTGCTCAAGTCGATTCCGCTCCAGGGCATCGATGCCCGCCAGGTCCGGTTCTACGCCCAGGACCAGGTCGCCGGCCTGACCGCGGCGGGCGGGGCTTTTGTCCTGACCTTCCTGGATAACCGCATTTTCCTGGCCGCGCCCGGAAGCGCCGGGGACTTCGCTCTCCTCGGACGCACGTTCTATATCGCCGGGCCGGACCGGCTCACCGCCCTGTCCTTTGAGAGAAACGAGGTCGCCTTGGCCGCAGACCTCGCCGCCGTCCCGCTCCGGGTGGCGGCCTTCCCCCCGGACTGCCTCATCACGGGAGACGCGGACGGCAGGATCCGGGTCTGGGATTTCCTGGAGGGCCGGGTCTGGTCCTTCCCCTCCGGGTGCGGCGCGGTCAGCGCGCTGGCCGCCGACCAAACCGGGAAGATCGTCGCCTCGAGCGGGTCCGGGAGCCTCCGGAGATGGGACCTCAAAACCCGGAAGCTCGAGATCATCGACACGGAGGAAGGCGCCGTCCGGTTCATCCGGCCCTACCCCCGCGGCAGGATTCTCGCGGCGGGGGAAGCGGGCGGGGCTGACGACCGGGACGCGCTCCGCATTTTCGACTTCGAGGCGGGGGAAGTCCGGACGACGCCGATGCCCACCGGCCGCCGGGCGACCGGCGTCAACGTTTACTTCGACGGCCGCGTCGTCGTCTCCTTCGGCGAGTCGGACAGGGCGGCCACGGGTGTCGTCGGGACCCTGTTCGTCATCTCGCCCGGCCCCGAGGGCTGTTCTTATCTTTCTGTTGGCGGCCACGCCCGGGGCACGGACGATTGCCTGGCCCTGGGGCCGAAGATTGTCACCTGCGGCCGGGAGCACGACGGCGCCGCGGCGGTCCGCGTCTGGGGGAGCGAGTTCTACGTCCGGACCGAGCTCGGCAAGCTGTTCATCAAACCCTGACTGCCAGAAAAGTTGTCCCGTTGTCCGTTATGTCGTAATATGCCTATTTAACCGAGGAGAACATCGATGTTGCGAGAGCGGAATTCATTCATGATTTGTGCCGTCATCAGCTTGGCCGTCATGTGGCCTAGCCCAATCCTCGCCCAGGCGCCGGCCAAAAAAATAACCTACGAACAAGCTTACGCCACGAGAGAGGGCCGATTCTCCAGGATGGAGGAGATGCCCTCGTGGCTCGATGATGAGAGCTACCTCGTCCGCGAGCGGGACGAAAAAAGCGAAACTATACGGCTCCTGAAGGTTTCGGCTAAAACCGGGATCAAAACCCTGCACATCGATTTCGAGTCGATCCAGAAAAAACTGCCCCCCGGCTTCTTCGCCGCAACTTATGCTGCGGCCAGCCCCGACATGTCACGGCTCATCTTCAATTCCCAGAACGATTTGTATTGTTATTTTCACAAGACGCAATCATTCAGGCGACTGACCGCAAACCCGGCGCCCGAGAAGAATCCGCGGCTCTCCCCCGACGGCCGGTTTGTCGCCTACACCCGGAACAACAACCTCTTCGCCTGCGACCTCGATGCCGGGCTTGAATACCAGATCACAACCGACGGTTCCGACACCATCCTCAACGGATATGAATCCTGGGTCTACATGGAGGAGGTCTCCAATCGCCGCTCCCGGTACGCCGCCTTCTGGTGGTCGCCCGACAGCCGGAGGATCGTCTTCCAGCGGTTCGACGACGGTCCGGTCCCGATTTTCAACATCGTCAGGTCCACCGGTGTCCACGGCGAGCTCGAGCAGGAGCGCTATCCCAAACCCGGCGACCCCAACCCCAAGGTTAAAATCGGCATCGCCAGCCTACCGGATAACAAGCTCGTCTGGGCCGACTTCGACGAAAACGCCGACCAGTATCTGGCCTGGCCGATGTGGCTTTCCGACGGCTCCCGCCTCACCGTCCAGTGGATGAACCGGGGTCAGGATGACATCAAGCTCTATGCGATCGACCCCAAGACAGGAAAGAAGGAGGAAATCTACGATGAGAAGCAGCCCGCCTGGGTCGAGTTCTTCGAAGACATGGCCTTCTTCAAGGACGGCTCCGGTTTCCTGCTGCTGAGCGACGTGGACGGCTGGAATCATCTCTACATTTACGACCTGGCGGGAAAGCTTCAAGCCCGCCTGACCCAGGGCGAATGGACGGTTAACGCCATCACTCTGGTCGACGAGAAAAACAAGAGGGTCTATTTCACGAGCGGCAAGGACAAGTCCACCGAGACGCATCTTTTCCGGGTGGGGTTCGACGGCCGGAATATGGAGCCGATCACCCGGGAGCCGGGCACTCACCGCGTCCAGGTTTCGCCGGGCGGCAGCTATTTTCTCGACAGCCATTCCAGCGTATCATCGCCGTCCTCGCAGAACCTCTTCCGGACCGACGGGACGCTGGTGCGGAATATCGTGAAGCCGGACGCCGCCCGCTGGGATGGCTATCAACTGGCAAAGAAGGAGATGTTGACCATCCCCACGGATGACGGGCCCACGCTGCCCGCCTACTGGATTCTGCCTCCGGATTTCGACCAGAACAAGAAATACCCGGTTTTGTTCCAGATTTACGGCGGCCCCCAGGACTTCGGTACCGTTTCCAATACCTATCCTCAAACCTCCCAAATGTATCTGGCGCAGGAGGGCATCATCGTTATGAGCGTCGATCACCGCGGCTCCGGGCACTTCGGGAAAAAGGGGACGGCGCTCATGCACCGGAACCTGGGCAAGTGGGAGATGAGCGACCTCATCCAGGCGGTCAGGTGGCTTCGGCAGAAGCCGTTCGTCGACGCCGCGAAAATCGGCATTACCGGGTCAAGCTACGGCGGCTACACGACCTGCCTGGCCCTGACTTACGGCGCGGACTATTTCACCCACGGCATTGCCGGCTCATCGGTCACGGACTGGAAGCTGTATGATTCCATCTATACCGAGCGGTACATGGACACACCCGCGGAGAACAAGGATGGCTACCAATTCGGTTCGGTCATGACGCACGCCAAGAAGCTCAAGGGCGTCCTGCTCATCGAGCACGGCGACATGGATGACAACGTCCACCTGCAGAACTCGGTCCAGCTCATCAACGTGCTGCTGGACGAGGGCAAGCCGTTCGATTTCATGCTTTTCCCGAACGAGCGGCACGGTTACGGCGGGAAGAAAAGAGAAGCCGCCAACCGGCGGGGCGTCGATTTCTGGTTCAAGAATCTCCTCGGCAGGCCGAATGGGTGAACCGGAGCGGGGTTTCCAGAAGCAATGGGCCTGTCCAGCCTGCGGGAGCGGCCGGATCCGGCCCCACCGGGAGGGAAAGTATGCCGGCCGTCTGACGCGTGACGACGTCAAGATCACCGACAGCCATTACGGCCAGACCTGGGACCTGAGCCTCTGCCTCGAGTGCGGTCATCTGTTCGCCGACCCCTGCCCGACTCCGGACTACATTTTTTCCCTCTACGGCCAGGTGGAGGACCCTCTCTATGAGGACGAAGCGGCCGGCCGGGCCAGGAATTTCCTGGGGATTTTGAAACAGCTCGAGTCGCTGGTTCCCGAAAAAGGCCCGCTCTTCGACGTCGGGGCGGCGACCGGAATCCTCCTCAACCTCGCCCGCTCCCGCGGCTGGCAGCCGGACGGCATCGAACCGAGCGCCTGGGCCGTGGGCGTGGCCGCCGCCAAGTACGGCCTCAGCCTGAGACGGGGCCCTTTCGAGAGCGCCTCTCTTCCTGAGGACCACTACGCGGCCGTCACCATGGTGGATATCATCGAGCACACGCCCATCCCCCTCGAAGCGGTAAAAAAGGCCGGCCTGATCCTGCGGCCGGGGGGCGTTCTGGCCCTCGTCACCCCGGACATCCACAGCGCCTCAGCCCGGATCGCCGGCCGGCGCTGGTGGCACCTCCGGCCCGCCCACCTCGCTTTTTTCTCCAGGGCGTCGCTGGCCGCGATTCTCGGGCGGGCTGGCTTCACCGTCGTCCGGGAGCGCCGCTACTCCTGGACGTTCAGCCTGCACTATCTCCTGTCCCGGAAGCGGGCCTCCGGGCTTTTGCTCAAGAACCGGCGGCTGGCTTCTTTTTTAAAAAGGATTCGGCTAAAATTGGCGCTCGGCGACTCCTTCGAGGTCTACGCCGTCAAGGACAAGCGCGCGTGAACGCCTATATCCGCGGCCTGCGGCTCGAGAGATGGCCGAGGAGCCTGGCCATCGCGCTGGGCAGCGCCTCATTCTTCTTCCTCCACCGGCACTCCTTCGGGGAGTTCTCGCCGGCGACGATCGCCGGGCGGCTGCTCCTGGCCTTCCTCCTGACCTGGATCATCTCCACGGCCAACTACGTCGTCAACGAGATCGTCGACGCGCCGTTCGACGCCCACCATCCGGTCAAGCGGCTGCGGCCCCTCGTTCAGCGGGAGATCAGGACGGCTCCCTTCGCCCTGATGGGGGCGGCGCTCACGGCCGTGGGACTTGGGGGCGCTTGGCTGCTCTTCTCGCGGGCGTTTTTTTTCTCCGTTCTCGCCCTCCTCGCGGCGGGCTTCATCTACAACGTGAAGCCGGTCCGGACAAAAGACATCCCCTTTCTCGACGCCATCTCCGAGTCGGCCAATAACCCGATCCGGTTCCTGATCGGCTGGTTCGCGTTCGCTCCGTCGGGTCATTGGCCGCCCCTCAGCCTGATCGTCGGCTGGTGGGCCTTCGGGAACTTCCTGATGACGGCCAAGCGCCTGTCCGAGTTCCGGCTGCTCAAGGAGAAAGCCGCCGACTACCGCCTGTCCCACAAAAGATACACGAAGAGAGAGCTTCTTTTCGGGATGATCGCGAGCGCCCTGGTCACGCTGGCCAGCGCTGCCTACGGCGCCCTGGAGCTCAAGATCCCCGCCCTTCTGTATTTCACCCCTATCCTGGCGCTCTACCTCAGCCTGTTCTTCAGGAAAACCCTGGAAGAAAAAGAGATCATGGAGGAGCCGGAGAGCCTGCTGCGCAACCCCCTGATCGCCGTGTCCACCCTTGCCCTGGCCGGCCTTTTTGCCCTTTCATTTTTCCTGTGATAGATTAGCCGCATGACGACCCTGGATATCATCCTGAGGCTTCTTCTGGCGATCTCCCTGGGGGGAATCATCGGCCTGGAGCGGGAGGCCAGCCATAAGCCGGCCGGTCTGCGGACGCACATCCTGATCTGCATCAGCGCCGCGATGATGATGATCCTCTCGGAGCTTCTTCTCGCGGGAAACCCGGGGCCGACGGGCGACCTCCTCCGGGTGGCCGCGGCGGTGATCATGGGCATGGGGTTTATCGGGGCGGGGACCATCATCCAGTCTCAGGGGACGGTCCACGGGCTGACCACGGCCTCGACCCTCTGGACGGTCTCGGCGCTCGGGCTGGTCGTCGGAGCAGGCCGCTATCTCATCGCCGTCATTTTTTCGGCCCTCGTCCTGGGGACGCTCGTCATTTTCCGCCGGATCGAGGAGACCCATCTTAAGAAGGGCGTCTACCATTACCAGGTCAGGATCAAGGACAGCCCCGACATCTTGATCAACCTGAGGAAGCTCATCTTCCATCTCGGGCTGAAGCTGGCCGAGCTCAACCTGAAGAAGGAAAGGAACATCTTCCACGTGACCATCGTTTTTTCATCGTCCGAGGAGAAGGAGCGCCAGTTCAACCAGAGCCTCTATGACCTGGGCGAGATCCTCGAAATCAAGATTGAGTAGAGAAAAAATCGTCCTGGCGACGGGCAACCGGGGGAAGCTGAGGGAAATGAAGCGGGTCCTGGCCGCGCTTCCGGTCACCATTATCTCCCTCGATGACATTGAGACTGTGAAAAGCGTGCAGGAGACGGGCCGGACATTCCGGGAAAACGCCAGGCTTAAGAGCATCGCCTACAGCCTGGGCAGCGGGCATCTCACCCTGGCGGAGGATTCCGGGCTCGAGGTGGACCGCCTCGGCGGGGCGCCGGGAGTCATCTCCGCACGTTTTTCCGCGCCGCGGGCCACCGATAAAAAAAACGTCCGCAAGGTCCTCCGGCTGATGAAGGGTGTATCCTGGGGCGAGCGCGGCGCCCGGTTCGTCTGCCATCTCGTCCTGGCCCGGCAGGGCAAGGTCATCAAAGAAGTGCGGGGTGTCGTCCGCGGCCGGATCGCCCTGGCCCCGAAGGGAGACAAGGGGTTCGGCTACGACCCGATTTTTTATTATGCTCCGCTCCGGAGCATGTTCGGCGAGCTCCCAGCCGACGTCAAAAACCGGATCAGCCATCGCGGCCGCGCGCTCGCTAAAATGAAAACCTACCTCTCCGCCTGGCTCCGTCAATCAGCCGGCGCCCGGAAAAACGGACGAAGGGGGCCGGGCCCCCTTCGTCCCTGAAAGCTCGCCCTACGCGGCGCTCACTTGCCGGCCGCTTCGGCGCCCACGGTGATCAGGTCCTTGAGCTGGCCGTAGACCTTCTCGCCGATGCCCCGGACCTTCATGAGGTCCTCGATCCTCTTGAAGTTCCCGTTTTCCTTCCGGTAATCGAGGATCCTCTGGGCGATCGCCGGCCCCACCCGCGGCAGCTTCTGCAGCTCTTCCAACTGGGCGGTGTTGATGTTGATTTTCTGGTCCGGCGACTTGGACCCCGCCTGGAGAGAGAACAGCGGCTGGAGGACCAGGCCGAGGACGATGGCCGCGGCCAGCGCTCCGACTTTAAAGCTTTTCATGAAAGCCTCCTTTCGCCGCTCTCTCATGCAAGCGCGGGGCCAGTCGCGCCATCTCGTTAAGCGCTTATTTTTCTGCAAGTTAGGTGAGAGGCCCCGAGCCGGCCCGCAACGCCGGTTGACCTTTGGATTCTTACGCCGCCAACCGCTCTTGACCTACGAGCGGGGATGACTCTTGCGGTAAACGTCCATCAGGCGCCCGAGGTCGACGTGCGTGTACTTCTGCGTTGTGGCCAGGCTCTCGTGGCCCAGGAGCTCCTGGATGACGCGCAGGTCGGCGCCCCGGCTCAGCAGGTGCGAGGCGAACGAATGGCGGAGCGAATGCGGGCTGATCTTCCGCCGGACGGCGGTCCGGCGGATGTACTTGTCGACGATCCGCTCGACCGACCGGGTGGTGATGCGGCGCCCCTTGTAGTTGAGGAACAGGGCGTACTCGCCGGTCCTGTCTCCCATGAGCTCCGGCCGGGCCTTGAGGTAGCTTCGCAGCCGCTCCCGGGCGATGGCGCCGAACGGAACGATCCTTTCCTTTTTCCCCTTGCCGCGGACCCGGACGAGCCGCTCCCCCAGGTGGACATCCTCGAGGTTGATGCCGACGAGCTCGCCCACCCGGATTCCCGTCGCGTAGAGTAGCTCCAGGGCCGCCTTGTCGCGGAGGTCGAGGGGCTTCTCCGAGGGCGGTATATCCAGAAACCCGGCCATCTCCTCTTCGGTGAGAAACGATGGGACCAGCCGCTCCTGCTTCGGCGTGGCGACGACGGAAGCCGGGTTCTCGGCCAGCCAGCCCGACTTCACCGCGTAGCGGTAGAACGAGCGGACGGCGGCGAGCTTGCGGGCGAGGGAGGATTTCTTAAGCCGCCGCTCGTGGAGCTCGGCCATGAATCCCCGGATCAAAAGGTTATCGGCCTGACGGAGCGATATCCGCCGGGCGTCGAGGTAGGTGATGAACTGTGCCAGGTCCCGCCGGTAGCCAGCGATCGTATGGCCGGACGCGTTCCTCTCGTGCCGGAGCTGGTCGAGGAATTCTTCCAGGTCCTTAAGGTCGCGCTTCATCCTTGCCGGCGTCCGGCGGCTTTTCCGGTCCCTCGCTCCCCACGCCCTCGGTGGCCTCGGTCTCCTTGTAGCCGCATTTTTCGTCGGGACAGTAAAGGAGGGAGGTCCCGCCCTTCTGTCTCTTCCGGAAGAGGACGGGCTTGGCGCACTTCGGGCAGGCCCGGCTGAGCGGCTCGTCCCAGCTGGCAAACCGGCACTTGGGAAAACGGCCGCAGCCGTAAAAGAACTTCCCGCGCCGCGTCGTCCGCTTGAGCAGCATGCCGCCGCAGCCGAGCGGGCAGGCGATGCCCGTCTCCACCTTCTCGGTCGCCTTTTTCTGGATGTACTTACAGGCCGGGTAGGTGGAGCAGGCCACGAACAGCCCGTACCGGCCGCGCCGCCGGACGAGCTGGGCGCCGCAGGTCGGGCACTTCTCCTCCAGGGGTGTCGCCTCGGGCTTGGTGAGGCTCTGTTTGTACTTGCATTCGGGGTAGCCGGAGCAGGCCTTGAACTGTCCGAACCGGCCCGTCCGGATCACCAGCGGCTTGCCGCACTCGGGGCATTTCTCGTCGACGGGGATCCCCTCGCCCCGGACGCTCTTGGCCTCGCCCGCCTTGACCAGGTCCTGGCTCAGGAGGTCGTGGTACCGGCGGAGCGCTATCAGCCAGTCCTCCTCGCCGTCGCTGATCCTGTCGAGCTCCTCCTCCATCAAGGCCGTGAACTTGACCTCCATCAGGTCGGTGAAATTGGCGACCAGGAAGTCGGTGACAAACATCCCGAGCTCGGTCGGGACGAACTTGCCTTTTTCCTTGATGACATAGACCCGGTCCTGGAGCGTGGTGATGATCGGCGCGTAGGTGCTCGGGCGCCCGATGCCTTTCGCTTCGAGCTCCTTGACCAGGCTGCCCTCGGTATACCGCGGGGGCGGCTGGGTGAAATTCTGCTTGGTTTCGAGGCCGAGAAGCTTGAGCGTCTCCCCCTTCTGGGCCTTGGGGAGCTGCACGGTCTCCTTGTCCAGGTTCGGGTACACCACAAAGTAGCCGTTGAACCGGATGACCTCGCCCTTGGCCTTGAATTCGCACCGGTCGGCCAGGATGGTGAACTCGGTTTCCTCGACCACGGCCGGGCTCATCTGGGAGGCGATGAACTTGTTCCAGATCAGGGTGTAGACGTCGAGCTCCTCCTTCCTGAGGAAGGGTTTCACGGCCTCGGGTGGGAGGTCGAGCGAGGTCGGGCGGATCGCCTCGTGGGCGTCCTGCGACTTTTTCTTGTTCTTGTACACGTGGGCATGGGCCGGAACGTAGGCGGCCGAATAGGTGTCATGAATATATTTTCTGGCCCCGGCCTGGGCGCCTTCTGAGATCCGGACCGAGTCCGTGCGCATGTAGGTGATCAGCCCGACCAGGCCCCGCTCGCCGATCGGCATCCCTTCGTAAAGCTTCTGGGCCAGGAACATCGTCTTCTTGACCGGGAACCCGAGAACCCGGAAGCTCTCCTGCTGGAGCGTGCTCGTGATGTAGGGCGGGCCGGGATGCCGTTTCTTCTCCCGCACCGTGACGTCCTCGAGGATGAACGGCTTCTCCTTGAGGCCGTCGACGAGCTGCTGCGCCCGGGCGCCCTCGGCCACCCTGAACTTCTTTCCGTCGAGCTTGACGAGGTTGGCATTGAAGGGCGGCGGTTCGGAGGCCTCGAGCTGGGCGGTGACCGACCAGTATTCCTCGGACTTGAAGGCGCGGATTGCCTTTTCCCGCTCGCAGATGAGCCGGAGGGCGATCGACTGCACCCGGCCGGCGCTCAGCCCCTTCCCGATTTTTTTCCAGAGGAGAGGGCTGATCTGGTAGCCGACCAGACGGTCCAGGATCCGTCGGGTCTGCTGGGCCTTGAACATGTTCTCATCCAGCGTCCCCAGGTGCTCGAAGGCTTCCTCCACGGCCGGCTTGGTGATCTCATGGAAGACCGCCCGGCGGATGTTCGGGTTGGCCGGTTCGAGCAGTTGGCTCAAATGCCAGCTGATCGCCTCGCCCTCCCGGTCCGGGTCGGCCGCCAGGATGACCGCCGCCGAATCCTTGGCGATCTTCTGGAGCTCGGCGACCGTCTTTTTCCGCTCCGGGATGACGACGTAAGTGGGCGTGAAATCGTGCTCCAGGTCGACCCCGAGCTTGCTCTTGGGGAGGTCCCGGATGTGCCCCATCGACGCCTTGACAACGTAGCGGGGGCCTAGGTAGCGGTTGATGGTGTGGGCCTTGGCGGGCGATTCCACGATCACGAGTGACTTCTGCATTTAAAGACTCCTCTGAAAGCACTTGCCCGGGGCCTGCCGGACGAGGCCCTTGAGCTCCAGGCTGAGCAGCCGCGCCAGGACCTCCGAAACCGAAACGTCGGTCGTTTCGACGAGATCGTCGATGTGGGTGAGTGCGTCCGTTTTCAATCCGTCAAAGATGATTTTCTCCTCGGGGCTCAGCCCGGGCGGCGTTTCGCGGCCGTCCTTTTTAGAGGACAGCAGCCTCTCCCGCAGCGGAGTCGGCAACTCTTCTACCACATCTTCCCATGTTTCGACAAGCTTCGCGCCGGTTTTGATCAGCCAGTTGGTGCCGCTCGACAAGGCCGAAGTGATGTTTCCGGGGACGGCCATGACCTCGCGGTTCTGCTCCAGGGAGAGCCGCGCGGTGATGAGGGAGCCGCTCCGCCGGGTGGCCTCGACGACCACGACGCCGAGCGTCAGACCGCTGATGACCCGGTTCCGGAGCGGGAAGCGATACCCCAGCGGCCGGGCGTCCGGGGGGAATTCGGTGACCACGGCGCCCGTCGCGGCGATCTTCCGGAAAAGCTCCTTGTTCTCCTTGGGATAAATCTCATCGAACCCCGAGCCCAGCACGGCGACCGTGCGGCCGGCCAGAAGGGCCCCCCAGTGCGCCAGCGAATCGATTCCGGTCGCCATGCCGCTCACGATGACCAGGCCCCGGGCCGCGAGGTCCCGGGCCAGCCGCTCGGCCACGGCCCGGCCGAACGGGGTCGGACGGCGCGCCCCGACCACGGCGACCGCGGGCACGGACAGGATCTCCGTATCTCCGGCAACGTACAGGACATGAGGCGGGTCGAAGATCTCCCGGAGGAGCGCGGGATAGGCCTCGTCGTCGCGCGTGATCAGGCGCCAGCCTTTTCTTTCGGCCGCGGCCAGGACCCGCGCCGCCTCGTCGAGAAGCCCGGGGAAGGCCAGCCGGAGCGCCCTGTTTTTCTCCAGGCCCAGGGATTCGAGCTCGTGCGCCGGGGCGCGGCAGACGTTCTCGGGCGAGCCGAAATAATCCAGGATCTTCTGGGCCGGGCGCAGCGTGTCCGAAAGGACAAGGTTCAGCGCCACCCAGCAAACCCGTCTGTCGGAAACCGTTTTCACTATAGCTCTCTAAGCCTCGCTCCAATATTCAGGACGTTCGGGGGCGGGCGGTCCGTCTCACGGCCGGGCGGCCGCTTGGGGACGTTCCCCTAGGGGACATCCTGCTTTATTAAAAGGTAGGGTGTCCCCTAGGGGAACGTCCCCCAGAGACGACTTTATGATATCACGCGCAGAGTTTCGGCGGGATGGCGAAGACCGGCAGGTCGCTGTAGGAGATGACCTTTTCGGTGGTGCTCCCGAGGAGCAGCCGGCCGAGCGCCCCGATGCAGGTCTCCATGACGATGAGGTCGCAGCGCTTCTCCGCCGAATACTCGACGATGCCGTGGACGGCGGTGACCGCGCGGATCACATCCTGCTCGACCGTGATGTCCTTGCCCTCGAGCGTCGCCTTCCTCTTGAACTTGGCCAGGACGGATTTGAAGAGATCGTCCACCATCCGGAACTCGTGGCCGTGAAGCTCGAGCACATACAAAAAGGTGAGCGACGCGGACAGGCCCTTGGCCACCTTCCAGGCGTACTCCCTCTCGACGTCTTCCTTCTTGGCGAAATCCGTGGGGACGAGGATTTTCTTAATCTCGGGCTTGGGCTTCCCCTTCTTGGTCACGAGCACCGGGACATGCGAATGCCGCAGGACGTGGTTGGCCACGCTGCCGACCAGGGGGTTGCCCAACTGGCTTTCGCCCGTCTTGCCCATGACGATCAGGTCGGCCTTTTCCGCTTCGGCCGTCTCCAGGATTTTCTTCGCCGGGGCGCCCTGGGCGACGACGGTCTTTTGGAAACTGACGCCCTTCTTTTTTCCGGCGTCCTCGAGCTTCGCCTGGGCGTCCTGCTTGATCTTTTCGGTCCGGAGGATCAGCTCCTGGATGAGCGCCGGATATTCATTGTAGAGCGCCAGGCTTAAGTCGGGCGTGACGTGGAGCGCCGTGATCCCGGCGCCGAACGCCCGGGCGAAGGTCTCGGCATAGGCGAGGGCTTCCTGCCCTTCGGCCGAAAAATCGGTCGCCCAGAGGATATTTTTAATGAATTCCTTCATGGTGCTCTCCTCCCAAGGGAATCTCGCGCCGGACGTGCGGCCGCCCGCCGGCGTTTAATACTATAATATGCCGTCGCGGTTAAGGCAAGAAAGGGTTACCGGCCCATGAGGACGGAGCTGCCGGTGAAGAAGGTCCCGGCGACGGCGGCCGTCATCAGCCCGACGAGCGTCGCCGCGACAAGCGCCCGGAACCCGAGCCGCGAGAGGTCGCGGTAGCGGCTCGGCGCCAGCGCCCCCACGCCGCCGACGAAGATGGCCAGCGAGGCGACGTGGGCGAACCCGCAGATCGCGTAGGAGGCGATCAGGGCCGAGCGCGGGTTGCGCAGCGTGCCCCCGGCCATGAGCTGCGACAGGTGCTGGAAGGAGACGACCTCCGTGGCCACGGTGCGTTCGCCCACCACGCGGGCGACCGCCGCGGCGTCGGCCGGAGGGACCCCAGTCAGGAGCACGAACGGATAGAAAATGTACCCCAGGAACGTCTTGAAGGACCAGTCGACGTGCCAGCCGAGCCAGGTGTTGAGGTAGCCGCCGAACCAGCCGAGGACAAGGTCGAGGAGGGCGAGAATGCCCAGGAAGGCGAGGACCAGGGTGATGATCCCCCCGAGGAGCTGCAGGCCGCTCTTCGAACCGTTGATAATGGCCAGGATCAGGTTGTCGTCTTTTTCATAGTGCGGCTTGATGTCCACGCCCAGGGTCTTGGGAGTGCCGGTCTCGGGCATCATGAGCTTCGAGATGACCAAGGTCGCCGGCGCGGCCAGGACGGACGCCGAGACGAGGTGCCCCGCGATCGTGGGCATATGGCTTTGCAGCAGGAAAACGTAGACCGCCAGGACGGTCGAGGCGATGGTCGACATGCCGGCCGTCAGGATAGTCGTCAGCTCCGACTGGGTCATCTCCGCCAGGTGGGGCCTGATGGTCAGGGACGATTCCACGCCGACGAAAATCTCGCTCGAGACGCAGAGCGATTCCGCGCCGCTCACCCGCATGAGCCGGGTGAAGACGCGGGCGAAGAGCCGGATGAAGAAGGGCATGATGCCAAGGTGGTAGAAAGCGCCGATCAGCGCGGCAAAGAAAATGATCGTCGAGAGGCCCTGGAAAGCCAGGAAGTAGCCGAGCGATGTCTCGCCCCCCTCGCCGGTCGTTCCGGGAGGCAGCGCCAGCCGGCCGAAGACAAACCGCGTCCCCGCCTGGGCGCTGTCCAGAACCTTGACCACGATATTGTTGACCAGGAGGAAGGCCTTGGTTCCCGCCGGCACGACAAAGATGAAGAACGCGAACAGGAACTGGAGCCCGATCCCCCAGACGAGGACCCGCCAGTTCACGACCTTGCGGTTCGCCGAGATGAGCCAGGCGAACCCGGCGATCGCGAAGATGCCGAGGAAGCTTACCAGGTTGTAGAATTCCATTAATCCGCCCTCGATTGCTGATCAGGGGTCCTGTCACGGCGCGTCCCTGTCCGTCCTCGCGTCTCACCCGTCAACAGAGGGGTCCCCGCCGCTCCGGGCGCGCAGGGACTGGCGCCATGCCACCCCTGATCAGGCACTGTAGTCTATATCGGCGTTTCCTTCAACAAGTATCATCTTAATTCTGGAAGCCGCCCCGCGGACGAGGCGGAGGCGCGAGATGGGGATGTTGAGATGCGCGGCCAGCGACTCGAGGACTTCGCGGTTCGCCCGCCCTTTCTCGGGCGCCGCCGTAACGTGGACTTTATACTCGCGCGGCCCGAGCTTTTCGACTCCGGCCCGGCGCGCCGAGGGATGGACGCGGACGGAGAAGAGGGCCGGCGCTCGTTTGTCGTTCCGGCCGCCCGCGGTCATGCCGCCGTCTCAGCGAAGAATATCCTTGTACTTTTCGAAGAGCTCCCTGAGCTGTTCCTTGGTGATGATATAGCCGCTGATGTAGAGCGAGAGCGTCGAGCGCAGCGGGTCGTTGGACTTAAGGAGGACGTATTCCCTGACCGCGCGCCCTTTCCTGTCAGGCGCGGAAACCTCGCCGGAAGCCGCGCCGCCTTTCTCAGAGGCAATCCTGGCCGGCGCGGGTCCACCCTTTCCTTCGGCAGATGCGCCCGCGAGCACCCCCCCAACCGCGGGTGGCGTTGGGATCCGGATGAGGACGACAGTCTCCTTGCCCGAGGCGAGCTTCAACGGCACGGGCGCCGGCTTTCCGTTGACGTAGTACGCAGCGTTCCGGTGATTGAACTCAACGCGGAGCTCGAGCTCTCCCTTGTTCATGATCTTCAGGTTGGCCTGAACCTCTTCGCCTTCCAAAATCAGCCCGGCGTCATAATTGTAAGGTTCGATCTCGATTTTCGGCGACGGCGGGACCTCGACCTCGGCCTTGATCTCCAGGGGCCGCTGCGACTCCTTGGGGTCGTTGGACAGCACGTAAACGACCTTGGCGACCTGGCCGCCGTAGCCGTGGGAGTTGAACGTGACCTCGATCTTGCCGCTCTTGCCGGGCGGAATCGACCGGTCCGAAACGATGGCCGCCGTGCAGCCGCAGGTGGTGGTCACCTTCTCGATGGCCAGCGTGTCATCGCCCTCGTTGGTGAAGACGAACTCGTGGCTGACCTCTTCCCCCTGCTTGATTTTGCCGAAGTTCCAGGCCGTCTCCTTGAACTTGATCTTCGGCGTGCCGGCGCCGGCGACCGCCGGGGCCAGAACGGACATCATGAAGAAAAGGCCTGAGATAAGCGCTAAAATCCGATTTCCCGGACGCGTATTCATCGTTCCACCTCGCACTATCGAGAATTTACACTTTTTGCCCGCCCAAGGCAATACCTCATGCTTCCGTTGACAGGGATTTCGGCGCGCCTCTATAATGGGCATGGATTTCCGGACGAGTAGGGTTTCTCATGAGGTTCTGTAATCGGTTGATTTTCATCCTTATCGCCATTCTTTTGGCGCCGGGCTTCGTTCCCAGGATGCCGGGCGCGCAGGTCATCACGCTCCAGGTGACCGCGGAGCAGGCCAACATCCGCGAAAGGCCCGACATCATGAGCGCCGTGCTCAAGCAGGTTGTCACCGGCGCCATCCTGGAAGCCCAAAAAAAAGAGGCTGAATGGTACGAGGTCAGGGTGGACCTGGACGCGGGCGGGACGGTCATCGGCTATGTCCATGAGAGCCTGGTCCGGGTCGTTGCGGGCGCGCCGGCCGAGGCCAGGCCGGCCCCGAAGGTCGTCAAGGAGCCGCCTCCAGAGGAAGTCAGGCCGAGGCCCGCGGAACCCGAGGAGAAGCCGAAGACTCCGCCGGCCGAGCCTGCCCCGCGCCGGCCTGAGCCCTCGACGACGGCCCCGGAATCCCGGACGGCCTGGGAGCCGGCGGCCGGCCGCGCCTCCGTTTCCCTCTGGTACGGCGGAAGGTACGCCGTGGTGGGAGACCTCAATGATGGGGCGGAGGGCATGGCCGACTATTTCGCTTCTCAGCTGGGCGTTAAGAAGTCGAGCGACGTGGGCTCGGTCCACTTTGGGCGCAGCTTCGGCGCCGAGTACCGCCGTCCCCTGGTCGGCGGGTTGGCGGCCGCCGTCGGCGCCGGGTATTTTTCGGCGGAGAGGTCGAGCACCCTCGGCTACGAAGGACGGCCTACGACGACGCGCTTCCTGACGACGCCGAGCGTCCGGGCCATTCCCGTCAGCCTGTCGCTCCTTTTCTACCCGGTGCCCGGGATCTACGTGAAGGCCGGCGCGGAGCTCGCCTTCGCCCACTGCGAATACCTCTACAGGTTCGAGGACGGCGCCGCCTCCCGGGAATGGGAGGGCAAGGCCAATGCCATCGGGCTCGGCTACGAGCTCGCCGGCGGCCTGGAGCGGGTTGTCGCGGGACGCGTCTCCGTCTTCGCCGAGGCCGGCTACCGGAAGCTCCGGGTGGGCGGCCTGGAAGGCGAGGAGATCTACCGCGAATCCGGCAAAACCGACGTCGCGACCGAGGGCAATCTCTATTTCAGCCGGAGCGCCGTGCCCGGCGGCTCGACGGTTGCGGAAGTGCTCATCCAGCCCGCCATTCCGGGGGGGACCGGCGTGGTCGAGGCCCGGAAAGCCGAGCTCTCACTGTCCGGATTGAGCCTGCGCATTGGCCTGAAGATCGAGTTCTGATCACCGGGCTCTGATCTCTGCAGCGTCCCGTCGGTTTGACTCTCGCCCAGATAATAAATACTCTATAAGCAGCCCAAAAAAGGGGAAAGTATGTCTGTCGTCTGCATCAAGTGCCGGGCGGAAAATCCCGATACCCAGCGCTTCTGCGGAGCGTGCGGGGCGGAGCGCGCTGCTACCAAACGCCGTCCCTTCACCTCCAAGGAGATCACGGTCAAGTTCAGCCTGAGGAAACTCGCCAGGCCGGCTCTTATTGTGTTGGCCATCGCCATCATGGGCGCCGCGGCCTGGCGGCTCATTCCCAGGAAGAAGGCCGCTCCGGCCGCCAAAATCGAGAACTCCGTGGCTGTCATCGGTTTCGAAAATCTAACGGGGGACAGATCCCTGGACGACCTTCGAAAGGCCATTCCTAATCTGTTGATCACCAGCCTCGAGCAGTCCAGGCTTTTTTATGTCGCCACCTGGGAGCGGATGCACGATATCCTCAAACAGCTGGGAAAAGGCGACGTCGAAATCATCGGCCGGGATGCTGGTTTCGATTTGTGTCGCCAGGAAGGGATTAAAGCAATTGTCATCGGCACTTTCACCAAAGCGGGGAACATGTTCGCCACGGATGTCAAAGTCCTGGACGTGGAAACCAAGACGCTTCTCAGAAGCGCGAGCTCCAGGGGCGAAGGCGTTGACAGCATCCTTAAGACGCAGATCGATGAACTGAGCAGGGAAGTTTCAAAAGGCATCGGCGGCCCGACAGAAAAGATCGCGGCGGAACAACTGCCTGTCGCCGAAGTCACCACGCGCTCGATGGAAGCCTATCATTATTTTCTAAGAGGAAACGAGGAAACAGAAAAATTCTATTATCCGGAAGCCCTGAAATCCTATAAAAAGGCTGTGGAAATTGACCCGACGTTTGCCGCCGCCTATCAACGTCTCTCCTGGGCCCACGATCTCATGTTTGAGTCCAGGGCCAGTCGGGAGGCTCTTGAGAAAGCCATGACCTATGCCCGGAAAGCGACGGAGAAAGAGAGACTCTATATTGAAACGAATTATGCGGCCTTTATAGAGAGAGATCAGCAGAAGTCCATCCGCCTCCTGAAACAACTTATTGGCAAGTATCCCAAGGAAAAGAGGGCCTATTTAGCTCTGGCCAACACTCATGGCTATGAGGAGTCGGATAAGGCTATCGTGGAATTGAATAAGGCCTTGGAAATCGACCCCAATTACGGCGAGGCGATCCAATCGCTGGGATTGTACTATCGCTTTATAGGGGATTTTGAAAAGGCCCGGGACCTGTTCATAAAATATGCCTCTGTCTCCCCCAATCAAGCCAACTCCATAGATTGCCTGGCCAATCTCTATTTCCGGGAGGGAAATGTCGAGGAAGCCATATCGAAATTCAAAGAGGCTTTGAGCGTTAGGCCTGATTTTGTCTGGTCGACGATGGCCCTCCATTACATCTCGGCTCTTAAAGAGGACTATGCCGAGGCTTTCCGGCTGCTGGATCAACTGATTGCGGGAATGGAAGATGAGGATTCCCCCGGCGGCGGGTTCTTTGCGCGGATACCAAAAGAGTTCTTCTGGGCCTGGCTGGGCAGCCTGGAAAAGGCGTCGGCTGAATTTGACGGGATCACGGAAAAAGCGGACCGGTTGGGGAACGAGGAAATGAAGGCCTTGGTCAACCAGATCAAAGCCTGGCCCTATCTTGATCGAGGGGAGCTTGAATTGAGCGGGAGTTGCTTCAAGAAATGCGAGGCCTTTTTTATCCGAAATGATTCCGATTACGCTAGCAATCTGCCTGTGGGCGGGCCCCTGATTACGTTGTCAGTTTTAATAATGGACTATTGGATTTGAAACTGGGCCGCCTCGATTCGGCAAAGTCCAGATTGGCTGAGATCAAATCTCTTTTGCCCAAGCCCCAAATTGGGAAAGATTTTAACTACAATTATCTCCGGGGGGAAATCCTGCTCGCCGAGGGGAAACCTCGAGAGGCCATCTCTGTTCTTGGGAACGCGCCGCCCAAGATCTTGATATCGCTTTCCTATGGCCCCATGTTGGCAGCTTACAACTTTCCTTTTCTTAAGGATGTGCTGGCCCGGGCTTACGAGAAGAACGTGGAGATCGACAAGGCCATTGCCGAATACGAGCGGCTGACCGCTTTTTACCCAAAAAACGGCGCGCCTTTTCTCATCCACCCGAAGTATCATTACCGGCTGGCTAAGTTATACGAGCAGAAGGGCCTGAAGGCGAAAGCGGCGGAGCGATACCAGCGCTTCCTCGACCTCTGGAAGGACGCCGACCCGGGGCAGCGGGAAATCGATGACGCCAAGAAGCGGCTGGCTTCGCTTCAGTAGCGGGCAATAAGACCGGCTAGACTTCCGTTTTCCTGAGAAGCGCAATGTGCTGGGCGTGGAGGCCGCGGAAAAGCGGCACAACGCGCACGATTTCAAGCCCCGACAATGCCGTTTCCTCCCGGAACTCGCGGCCGCTGATCATCTTGATACGCGTTTTCTTGCGTAGGATTTTTCGCCGCAGCGCCCGCTGGAGGAGATGCAGCGGATTCGACTGGTAATAGGAAACGATCAGCCACTCCCGCGAGGCGCGGGCGAACTCGGCCAGGGCGGCGCGCCGGGCGGGCGATTCGTGGAGGTGGTGGAAAAACCGCATCGAGAAAACGAGCGAGAAGGCCCCGGGTTGGAACGGCAGGCCCAGCGTCAGGTTGGCCACTATTCCGATAGGATAAGTCGAGGCTGCGCCGTGAGCGCGGGCCCGCTTGACCATGGCGACCGACAGGTCGGCCGCGAAAACGGTGTAGCCCGACTCGCCCAGGAGCCAGGCGAACCGGCCGTAGCCGCAGGGGGCGTCGAGCGCACGGGACGGCTCGCTCCGGCTCCCCTCTGTTCCCCTGCCGGTGACGACCGTCTCAGAGAGGTCCGCCGATTCTCCTTCTGCGCAAATCGAAAGCAGCCTCCTCAGGATACGGTTTTCGCGGGCGTTGACCAGGCGCTGGTCCAACCCCCGGTAGCGTTTACGCTCATAATCCGCGACCTCGCGGGCCTGGAACCCGGCGCTCCGAGGGCTATCTGAAGATGACATATTGAGGCCTCTCCTCGATGCGGACGGCTCGGCCGGGTCCGGCCGGCCTCTCCCGGCCGTCGAGTCCGACGACGAGGCGCGGCGCCTTGGCGAAAACGTGCTCGACTTCTCCCCGCACGGTCCAGCAGACCGCGAATTCCTCGCTCCCCTTCCGGAAATTGTAGACCTCGGCCGGGGCGCCGGCCTCCTTTCCCTCGAAGCGGCTGCCCTCGACGTGCCGGACGAGCGTTTCGAGCGCGAAATACCCCGCGCGCCGGCGCCATTCCGCCTCCCGGCTGTCGATGAGGCCGTAACCCGGGGCGGCGAGCTGCCACCAGTACATCCTTTCGACGAGTCCGCTCGACGCACCGATCACGAAATACCGGACGAGGTAGTTCGCCTGGGCCTCCTCGCTGACGCTGGGCTTTCCGGGCGCCGGCGAGTATCTGCCCGTGCCTTCGAGAGGCCAATTGAACTCCGTGATCCAGCAGCCGCGGGGCTCGAGGAGCGATTGGTCGACGACGGCCCGCCAGAGGGCGAGCTTCTTGGCCATGGTCCAGCCGAATTGGGCGCTCTCCGGCGCGCCCGACCGGTCCACGTAGAGAAGCGAGCTGACCTTGTCGAAGGCCAGGCGGCGGAGCGTCGGCGGATAGAGGTGAAATTCGAAATCGATGACGGCGGGGCCGACGAGACGCACGCCGTGGCTTGGGGCGAGCTCGAGCGCCGGCTCCGCGAGGGCGACGTACTCGCGCCAGTCCCAGACGCCCCATTTCGTCCTGTTCCAGGCGTGCCCGACCTCGAAGTGCGAGGCGGACGGGGCGAGCGCCGAAAAGGCGTCCGCGAGGAAGCCGCGCCAGCCGGCCGGGTCGAGGACATCGTCACGCCGTTGGAGAAGCGCGGCGACGACATCCAGGCCCTCGCCGCGGAGCAGCGCGGCGAAGGCGGCGTGCCGGGCCAGGCTGTCACGCTCCCATGAGGGAACGCGGACGAGGGTCTGCCGGATGCCCGCGGATTTGAGGGCGCCGATGATTTCGTCCTCCCGGCCGGGGACGTGGGAGCAGGCCAGGCCGAAGGCCGAGCCGATATCGACCGGTCGTCGGTGCATGGATTTCAGGTAGTCGCGGTAGCGTTTGAGCGCCGGAACGGCCACCGCCAGGTCGGTGGCGATCATGCTGAAATAGCCTCCCGCGTGCCTGAGGTGGTGGCGTATCCTCTCGCGGCGCGGGGCGACGTTGTGAGGCTGGTCGGCGAACTCGTTCCAGGCGAAAGGAAAGCTCATCTCACTGGATCCCGAGCGCGCGGGCGAGCCGGCGGAGGCGCAGCCGGCGTTTGAGCGCGATGTAGTTTGCAAAAACGGATTTATTGATCTTATACCAATAAAGCGGGAGCACGAGCGGCGCGCCGCCAAAATAGCGGGCCAGGAAGCTCCCGCGGTGGGAAGCGGGAATGCCAAGGCGGATGAGGTTTTTGGCGCGGGTGAGGCCGCCCAGGCGGCGGCGGACGCGGATCCGGTTGGTGTCGAGAAGGAAGAACTCGAAGCGTCCGGTGTCGCCCTTCCTGACGAGCACGTTGCCGTCCGAGAGGTCCCGGTGGAGGATGCCGCCGGTGTGGACGGAAGAAAGAAAACCGGCCAGGGCGTCGAGGAGCGGGTCGAGATCCACGGCGGGAAGATCCCGGAAGAGCCCGCGGACCTCGACCGCGCCGGAGAGCCGCTCGGATAGAAAGAAGCTCCGCTCGACGAGGCCGCTTCTCCTTTTGGCGAGCCAGGCGACGGGAGCCGCCGTGCCCAGCCCGCGCTCGACGAGCGCCGCGGCGCCGCGCCAGGCTCTTTCGGCCTTGGAGGGAAGGACAATCGACTTGAGCTTATTGACGCCCCGGGAGGAGAACTCCTTGACGATGATGTCGGCGACGGCGCCGGAGGAGAGGGGGAGCGACGCGCGGACGATGAGGTTTCGCCCTTCGCTCAGGATTTCGGCTCCCGGCCGCGAACGGAGCGATTCGGGAGGAGTCAGCGCGGCGAGGAAAGAGGGATCATCGTAGGCGGACGCTATCAGGCCTCGATGCCCGGCGATCTCGACGGGGACACTCCCCGCTCTGTGCATGTCTCCAGCCCGGACCTGTCCCTTCTTTTCCTGCCGTGCGCTCATTTATTCGAGGGCTATCTTATCACACCCGGCATCGGGCTCAAGAATCTTGGGGACTGTCCCTTGTTTCCGAAACCCATTAGGCGTTTCGCCTTTTTTATGGAAACCGACGCCCCAAGATGTTCCTGAGCGCGGCGCCGAGGGCGGCCGGCTGGAATTTCTCCCAGGCCAGCTCGAAACCGTTCCGGGCGATGGATTCGCGCAGGTCCGCGTCATCCTTGAGCGCCAGGACGGCCTCCGCCAGCGATTCGGGCCTGGCCTTATCACAAAGATAGATATCCCGTCCGTGCGCGAAGAGCTCCTCGACCGACGGGGTGCGGGCCGTGACGACCGGCTTGGCCAGGGCCATAGACTGGAAGATCTTGTGAGGGACGACGCGGGCGGCCTTCTCCGTCCGGCCGAATATCCCGAGACAAATATCCGCGCTGATGGCGACCGCCCCGGCGAGCGCCGCCTGGGTCTGCCAGCCCTCGAAATCGATATTCCCCAGGCCGAGCTCCGCGGCGCGCGCCTTGACGCCCGGGAGGGTCCGGCCGCCGCCGATCATCAGAAACCGGACGCTCCTGTCCCTCTCCCAAACGCCTCGGGCGGCCTCGATGATGAAATCAACCCCGTGAAGCGGCAGGAAAGAGCCGAAGAAAACCGCCGTGAAGCGCGATCCCGCGGGCCGCGCCGCGCGGGCGGCCCGCCCGGCCCACGCCAGGTCGCGGCTGAAGACGCGGTCGTCGAACCCGACGGGGACGACGGCGAACTTTTCCGCGGGCAGCCCGAAGAACCCGGCGTAATAATCCCGGTGCGCCGTGGTATCGGCGAGGATCAGGCCGGACAAGCGGAAGGCCAGGGCATCGATCGTCCTGTTCCACCGGGCGGCGAGAGACCCGGTCGACCGCCAGCCCCAGTCCACGAACTTGGTCTCGAATCGCGAGGCCAGGGGGTCGAAAACGACGCGCCGCGAGCCGAAGAGGGCGAGAAACCGCGCCAGGGGAACGTCCTTCTGGCAGAATTCGGGCACTAGAATGCAATCCGACGCTTTTTGTAATTTTCGGTCTCGGGACACTGGAGCAGGATTTGAGATGGCTTGAGGCCAGCGAGATACAAGCAGCGGGTACCGCAGCCAAAACTTGTATCCGGGACGGACATGGCACTCCGAGACCGAAGCGCCGGCCAGGCTCAAACCCCGCCTCAGGACAGCATTCCGCGGGTAGTCGCGGTCATAGCCTCCCAGAAAACAGACGTCCATCGCAATCCTCAAGAAAATAAACCAGAGGCGCTTTTTTTGCAATGACAGCAAAGAAACCTTTGTCCGGATAGTGGGAAACAGGCGCCCAGAGTCGCGTCAACTCTATTCGCCTGATTTATTCATGAATTTGGGCTCTTCGTGCTCCCCGCCCCTGGCGGGAGGGGATGGAGGGGAGGGGGTTAAGAATTGAATCACCCTCACCCCAACCCTCTCCCATCCTGAGGGAGAGGGATATATTCTTCAGCGCTCTCCAATTTGTGAATAATAAAGGTTAGCAGGTCGCGGGCGGCTGCGATTGCCTCCCGTGTGCATTTAAGAGAGAATGAGCCCATGAAAAAGAGCGGACCGTCGGCGATCGAGATCAACCCGGGATTCCGCCGCGCGCTCGACATCATGGAAGGCACCGACCGGCACGTCTTCATCACCGGCAAGGCGGGAACGGGGAAGTCCACGCTCCTCGAGTTCTTCCGCTCCGAGACGCCCAAGCGGATCGCGGTCCTCGCGCCGACCGGAGTGGCCGCCCTCAATGTCCGCGGCCAGACCATCCACTCGTTCTTCAAGTTCAAGCCCGACATCACGCCCGACCGCGTCCGGAAGCTGGCCAAGACCGCGGACCGCGCCGCGATCTATAAGAACTTAGACGCCATCGTCATCGACGAAGTTTCGATGGTCCGGGCCGACCTTATGGACTGCCTGGAAAAGTTCCTCCGGCTCAACGGCCCCCGCCCCAAGAAGTGGTTCGGCGGCCTCCAGATGATCTTCATCGGCGACCTCTACCAGCTCCCGCCCGTCGTCACCGGCCTCGAGAAGGGCCTGTTCGCCCGCGACGGGAGCGGCCGGTACGAATCGCCGTATTTTTTCTCGGCCGCGATCTTCGGCGAGCCGACCTTCGACATGGAGTTCGTCGAGCTCGAAAAAGTCTACCGGCAGACCGACGCCGGGTTCATCGACCTCCTCAACGCCATCCGGAACCGCTCGATCGACGACGCCCAGGTCGAACACCTCAACAGCCGCCTGCAGCCCGATTTCTCGCCGCCCGACGGCAAGTTCTATATTACGCTCACGAGCACGAACGACCTGGCCGCCCTGCGCAACCGCGAGAAGCTGGCCGCCCTGTCCGGCCGCGCCCGCCGCTACGAGGGCATCGTCGACGGTGAGTTCGACCGCTCCTCGCTCCCGACCGAGGAGGCGCTCGAGCTCAAGCCCGGCGCCCAGGTCATGCTCCTGACGAACGACCGGCACGGCCGCTGGGTGAACGGGACGATCGGCCGGGTGGACGAGATCGTCAGGGCCGCCGGCGCCGACGACATCATCGTGGTCGACATCCCGGGCGAGGGCCGGGTCGACATCGTTCCGAACACCTGGGAGCTGTTTCATTTCCGGTACGACGCCGAGGCCGACCGGATCGAATCCGAGGCGGTGGGCGCGTTCACCCAGTACCCGCTGCGGCTCGCCTGGGCCGTGACCATCCACAAGAGCCAGGGCAAGACGTTCGACCGGGTGGTCATCGACATCGGGCGCGGCGCCTTCGCTCACGGCCAGGTGTACGTCGCCCTCAGCCGCTGCACGAGCTTCGAGGGCATCGTCCTCAAGCGGCCGATCTCGAAAAACCACATCTGGATGGACTGGCGGATCGTCCGCTTCCTGACGCGTTTCCAGTACAAGAAGGCGGAGGAGGCCGTGCCCGCCGCCGACCGGCGCGCCCTGGTCCTCGAGGCCATCCGGACGGGCCGCGAGCTCGAGATCGTCTACCTCAAGCCGGACGACACGAAGTCGCGCCGCCGCATCCGGCCCGAGGCCGTCGAGATGATGGAATATCACGGCCGGACGTTCGAGGGGTTGAGGGCCTACTGCCATAAGCGCGGCGAGGTCCGGCATTTCCGGATCGACCGGATGCTCGAAGTCAAGCCGGTCGGATGAAGGCGAGGGGTTTTCAAGAATCTTCTTTTAGCGTGACGGTATAGCGCTTTTCGGTGCCGAGATAGCTCTTGACGCGGTCGAGGATGTCGCCCGGCCAACGTTCCTCGGCGACGGCCTGCTCGAGGGCCGCGTCGTCGAGCGCCGCGACCTCGCCCCAGACGCCCGCCTCTCGCAGCTCTTTCTCCAGGGCCTCGCGCGCCCCGGTTCCCCGCGCCGGCCAGGCAGGTTTGTCTTTCCCGTTAACCCTGAGCCGGGCGTCCGTCCCCGCGATGACGCTCACGTCTTCCCTCTCGGCGAAGGCGATGGCCGCGTCCCGGATCTCCTTGATCTCGGCCTCGAGGGCCTTGATTTCCGCCTCGGGTCCCTTGACCTCGGCCTCGAGCGCTTTCTTCTTCCGCCACCGTTCCGCGTAGGCATCGACGATGACCACGCCGGGCTCGTCCTTCCAGCGGTCGGGAGGCAGCTCTCGGACCTTCACCAAGTGCTTTTTGGCCGGGCATAGATCCCAGTACGGGCACCAATCGCAGAGGGCGCTCTCGTGCGGCGCGAAATTCCGCTCCGCTCCGATCCTGTCGATAAGCTCGCCCAGGTCCGCCTTCAGCCTCTCGAGCGCCTCGGGCGTGCGCGAGGACCGCATCTCCATGTCGAAGGCGACATAATGCCAGACGAGCCGGACCGTTTTCGCCTCGGGCCAGAGCGTCTGGACCCCGATCTGGTAGAGCGCGAGCTGCCGGTCCGAATCGGCCTGGGCCTGGTCGGGCAGGGTCGAACCCGTTTTGTAATCGTGGATCTCGAAGGCGCCGTCGGGGGCCCGCATCAGCCGGTCGATGATGCCCTTGAAGTTATACCGCCCGGCAGCGTCGAGCGGAAACCGGAGGTACTTTTCGAGCCCCAGCACCCGCCCCTCGTCGAAAGGGTGATGCCGCCGGTAATAATCCTCGATGAACCGGCGGCCCAGGAGCCGGTAGTCGTCCGCGGTGCGTTCCTTCCGGTTGATCTTGACCTCGGCGTGCCAGTTCTCCGCCCACTGCCTCTCGTAATAGGCCAACAGCTCCTCGAGCGAAACGATTCGGAACGCCCGCTCGCTGTAAAGCCGCTCCATCGCCTCGTGGAAGCGCTGACCGAGGAAGGCCTCAATCCCTTCTTCGTAGCGCTTGATCCGGTCGACGTAGATAAGCTTGTACTGGAGCGCGCATTGCTCGAACGTGCCGAGCTGAGAGATTGAGTATTCGGGCATGGCAGATAGCTTCCTGAGCTTCAATTAAACTGAAATTTCGGTTTCAAGTCCAGGCCACGGCGGCGATGCCGGCTCCACCCGTCCCCGCCATCCCCACCCGGGCTCAGGGCGTTATCGCGAGCGCGGCGTCGGCCGTGGCCAGGCCGGCCCCGGTGGCATCGGCGCCCCAGCAGTAAGTGATGTATCCGTAGGGCGAATAGACCGTCCGGCACCCGGGGGGAAGCGGAATGGCCGAAGTCTCGAGTATCGTTTCCGCCTGGGCGGCCGTCAGGGCCGGGTTCTTCTGGGCCATAAGGGCCACGATGCCGGCCACATGGGGCGAAGCCATGCTCGTCCCGCCCAGGAAATAATAGGAGGTCTGGCCGCTGTTGGTCTGGTAAGGACCGACAACCCATGTCCCGGGCGCGATGACGTCGAGGTCCTGGCCCGACTTCTGGCGCGCCGAAAAATCAGCGATATAATAGTGGGCCAGGTTCGTCGGGTCGGCCACATTGATGGCATACCACCAGGACCCGCTCAACCATTCTCCGAGCCAGCCGGAGGCGCCTACGGAAATGACCGGCGCATAGGCTCCGGGATAACACATCCCCCGGTTTCCGGCATTTCCGGCGGCGGCGACGA
>Ga0154742_1055_pt1 | contig 30545 bp, 26 predicted proteins | sample Rifle2008BG16ft_FD_105750 | JGI IMG/M metagenome (GOLD analysis project Ga0154742, IMG submission 105750) | Candidatus Aminicenantes bacterium RBG_16_63_16 | reverse complement strand
CGGCTTCAACGCCTTCAACTCCAAGAAGGCGACGGGCGAAGACGTGATCGACTTTGTCAAAAACCGCCAGCTCATCGCCCAGGGCCTGCCCGTGGACGAGGCGTTCATGGAAGCCGTGCTGCCCAAACCCCAAGGCCGGGACGGCAAATGATGTTTCTCCGGCTTCACGGGCCGGCGGGGAAGCCGCGCCGCGGCCGACTCCCGGAACGGGAGGAAAAGACCTCATGACCAAGACAAAAAAAATCTTCGATCTCCCGGCGAACATCTCCGGCGGCGGACCGGCCGTGATGAAAGAAAAGAAGATGAAAATCGTCTTCCTTTCGGCCGTGCGAACCCCCTTCGGCGAGGTCGGGGGGGGGTTAAAGGATGTTCCTCCGATCGAGCTGGGCGCTCTGGCCGCCCGGGCGGCCGTAAAAAGAGCCGGCCTCGAAGGCCGGGCCGAGACCATCGATGAGGCGGTTTTCGGCAATGCCATGCCCTCCAGCATCGATTCCCACTACGGGGCGCGCCATGTGGCCCTCCGAGCCGGGCTGGGTTTTTTTGCGCCCGGCTTGACCGTCAACCGAATTTGTTTCTCGGGCGGCGAAGCCATCATCCAGGGAGCCAAGCAGCTTCTTCTGGAGGAAAGCCGGGTCGTGCTCGTGGGGGGCTATGAAAGCACGAGCCAAAGCGCCACGGCCCAGTTCGGTGCGGCGTTCGGATTTCCCTACATGGCCGGACCGAAAATTTATTTTATGTTCAAAGACGGGCTGAACGACACCTACATCAACGACGATATGATGGGAACGGCGGAGAATCTCGCCCGGCTCTATGCGATCTCCCGCGCGGACGCCGACCAGATGGCCCTTTCTTCTCAGCAGAAAGCGCAGGACGCCCGGCTCAAGGGCCGCCTGGCTAAAGAGATCGCGCCGGTCGTCCTGAAGACCAGAAAAGGAGAGGTCGTCATCGGCGAAGACGAGCATCCCAGGCCCGAAGTCACTCTCGACCAGCTCTCCCGGCTGCATGCCGTCAAGCCGGGCGGGATCCATACCGCCGGCAACTCCAGCGGGATCGTGGACGGAGCCGCGGCCCTGGTCATGTCCACGGAAATGCGGGCCCGGGAGCTGGGCATCCAGCCCATCGGAGAGCTGCTGTCCTGGGGAACGGCGGCCGTCGATCCCCATTACATGGGGATCGGGCCCGTTCCCGCATCGAGGATCGCCCTGGCCAGGGCCGGGATGGCCGTCGGCGATTTGGATTTCATCGAGATCAACGAGGCGTTCGCCGGCCAGTATATCGCCGTGGAAAGGGAGTTGGGGTTGGACCGTTCCCGGGTCAACGTCAACGGGGGAGCCATCGCCCTGGGGCATCCGCTCGGGGCGACCGGTGCCCGGCTCGTCACCGCCCTGCTGACGCTGGGCGGGGTGGGTCTTGCTTCGGCCTGTATCGGCGGCGGCCAGGGAGGCGCGATCATCGTCCGAAGCTATGCGGACAAGGCTTCGATATAGGAGGGCTCATGTCCGGAGAGAAAGGACTCGGGACAAACGGCGCGGGACCGGGCCTCGCCTGGGACGAAGTTGAAGTCCTGATCGTCGGGGCCGGGACGATGGGGGCGAGCCTGGCCCAAGCTTATGCCCAGAGCGGGTTCGGCGTCGGCCTTTTGGATGTCAGCGACGAAATCCTGGACCGGGCCAGGCGAGTCATCGATAAAGAGCTCGCCTCGGCCCGGAAAAACGGTCTCTTTTCCGACGCCCAGGCGGCCGAGATAAGGGGCCGAATTCGGACGTCGACAAGCTACGCCGAAGCCTGCCGGGGAAAAGCCCTCAAGCTGGTTATCGAGACGGCCACGGAGAACATGGAGGTCAAAAAACGAATTTTCAGGCAATTGGACGAGTTCTGTCCTCCCGGGGTGATTCTGGCGACGAATTCTTCGTCCCTCGACATCAACAGCCTGGCCAGGCAGACGGCCCGGCCGGACAAGGTCGTCTGGATGCATTTTTTCTACCTCCCTCACAAGAACCGGGCGGGAGAGTATGCCGGCTCGGAGAGCGCGTCCCCAGAAAGCCTGGAAGCGGCCGCAAAATACATGAAAATGGCGGGGAAAATAGCGACCCCCATCCTGAGCAGCCGCAAGGGAGGGGCCGCAGACCTCATCTTCGTTTCACTTCTTCTCGAGGCGGCCAGGATGGTGACCGAGGGAATGGACATTCCGAGCATAGAGCAGGGCGGCCGCGAGGCCTTTGGCCTGCCTCTGGGTTTTCTGGGCCTGATGGATGCCACCGGCATCCCACTCGGGATCTATACGATGTACTCATTCTCCGACGCTTCCAACCCGGACGACCCCCTGTTTCGCGCCTACGGCAATTTTTTTTCACCCCCCGAATGTTACGAGGCCCTGTTAAAAAATTACCTAGCGGCGACGGACAAGTCCTCGGTGCGGTGGGTCCCCCCGGAGGAGGCCAAGAAAACGGCCGGGGACAAAGAACTCGTCACCCGGCTTAGAGATCGGTTCCGGGCCGCCGGATTCATGACGGCCGTGGAATGCGTCGAAGCCGGAGTCATCACCCTGGACGATGTGGACAGACTATGCCGGAACGCTTTTCTTTGGCGGGAGGGTCCGTTCGCCCTCATGAACAGGATCGGGATGGGCGAGGTCATGCGGATCGTCAGCGAGAGAGCGGAGCTTTCCCGGACCCAGGGGATCGATTTCCCCGTCCCGCGGCGGCTCGTCTCCCAGGCGAAGAAGAAGGAGCCTTGGCCGCTGGATCCGAGTCCGGTGGTCGTCCACCTGGAGGGGGATGGAAAAATCGCCCGGATCATGATCTCCAATCCCCAGACCGCCAACGCCTTGGACAACCGGGTTTTCGAGGATTTGAAGTCGGCCTTCCGAAAAGCGAATCAACAAGACGGGCCTCAGGTCCTCATCTTCGATTCGGCCCCCATCAAGACGTTCATCGCCGGAGCCAACGTCCCCGCGTTCATCCAAAACATCAATCGAGGGAATTTCCAGGGGATCAAGGATGACACGGCGAAGTGGCAGGATGTGATCTTCCACGGGATGACGGGGGTCGGCAAGCCCAAGATCGCCATCGTCGACGGCGCGGCTTTCGGCGGAGGCGTCGAGGTCGCCCTGGCCTTCGCCCTGGATCCGGACTCGGTCGTCGTGATAACGGACCGCACGTCTTACTCGCTCCCGGAAACGAAGCTGGGGATCTTTCCGGGGTTGAGGGGAACATTGACCCTTCCCCAGGTCATTTTCAAAGGCACGGGAGACGCCGAGCTGGCTGTCGCCTTCAGCCGCTATTTGATCCTTTCGGGCGGGACCGCATCGCCGCGGTTGATCAAGCACCTGGGTCTGGCGGACTTCCTGGTCCCGGCGCGAAGGAGAGACGACGTCGCCGCGAAGCTGGCCCGGGCCATCATCGACCACGGCGGGAAACCGCTGTCGCGCGCCGAGCTGGCGTCTCTGGAGATCGAAGAGCTCCCAGACGGGCTGACTCCGGAAGAAAAGGCAGAGCTGCGGATCGTGAAAGATCTCTTCCTCCGGAAGGATCTCCTCCCCACCCTGTACGCCTACGGCCGCGGCCAGGCCGAGATCTTTTTCTCCGGCGAAGACAAGGCTCTGGCGGAGAGAATCGCCCGGCGTGTGGCCAACAACTCTCCCCATGCCGTCCAGGTGACCGAGGGGCTGATCAGCCAGGGCTTCGCCGGATTTCTCAAGGGAAAATCCCAGGATGAGCTGGCGAAACGGGAACTGGATTACTATCTGGTCCCAACCTTCGAACACCCGGACGCCCTCGAAGGCTTGACGGCCCTGGTCGAACGACGTTTTCCCGAGTTCAACCGCATGCTTCCGTTCTGATCGGAAGAAAAAGGAGGGGCCCAAGATGGAGTTGAATGGAAAAGTCGCGCTGGTCACCGGCGGAAGCAAGGGTATCGGCGGGGCGATATCCGTCGACCTTGCCAGAAACGGGGCGGAGGTGGCTTTGACCTTTCTCCCGTCCGAAGAAAAAGAGGTCAAGGCGGTTGTCGATGCTGTCAAAATGCTCGGCCGCCGGGTCAGGGAATACATCGTCGAGATCTCCGATTTCGAGCAAGTTCAGCGGCTGGTCCAGCGAGTGCTTAGCGACTTCGGCCGTCTCGACATCCTGGTCAACAACGCCGGCATCAACTGGGACGGGGTGGTCTGGAAAATGACCGAAGAGCAATGGGATCGGGTGATCGATGTCGACCTGAAAGGCGCCTTCAACGCGATCCGGGCCGCGACGCCGATCTTCAAGAATCAGCGGTCCGGAAAGATCGTCTCCATCACCTCTATCAACGGCCTGCGGGGACATTTCGGCCAAGCGAACTACGCCGCCGCCAAGGCGGGTCTCGTCGGACTGACCAAGACGGTCGCCCGGGAGATGGGAAAGTACGGGGTCAACGTCAACGCCGTCGCCCCGGGGATGATTGAAACCGACATGGTCCGGAACCTGCCGGAAGAGGCGAAACAGAGGTCGATCGCCGAGACCGTGTTCAACCGCCTTGGTCAGCCGGAAGATGTGGCCTGCCTGGTAACCTTTCTCTGCACCGAGAAGGCCCGGCACGTCACGGGCGAAGTCATCAAGGTCGATGGAGGGCAGTACATCTAAGGAGGGAATCCATGGACATGACCGATATCGTGGTTGTCGGCGGGATCCGGACGCCGATCGGGAGATTCGGCGGCGCCTTGAAGGATGTGGCGGCTTACGATTTGGGGGCGGCGGCAATTTTGGGAGTCTTGAAAAAAACAGGCCTGCCGGGCAAGGTCATCGATGATGTCATCCTGGGAAGCTGCCGCCAGGCCGGAAACGGACCCAACCCTTCCCGCACGGCTATGGTCCGAGGCGGAATACCCGAAGACGTCCCGGCTTTGACCTTGAATATGGCCTGCCCGTCCGGAATGAGGGCCCTGACCTTGGCCTCTCAGGCGATTCGCCTGGGGGAAGCCCAGGTCGTCCTCGTGGGCGGCTTCGACAGCATGAGCACGATTCCTTACCTCCTTAAGGACGCGCGTTGGCAGGGGTTTAAGATGGGTGACAAGGTGCTTCAGGACGGCTGGAGCGATTCCATCGACCCTCTCTGCAACTTAGGCATGGGCGAGACGGCCGAGAACCTGGCGGAGAAATACCAAATTTCGAGGCGGGAGCAGGATGAATTCGCCGCCTCCAGCCATCAAAAAGCCGCCCGGGCCCAGGATGAAGGGTGGTTCGACGAGGAAATCGTTCCCGTCTCTGTCCCGCAGCCGAAAGGAGATCCGCTGGCCTTTGGCCGCGATGAAACAATCCGCCGGGATACTACCGTGGACAGGCTGTTGAAGCTGCCGCCCGTTTTCCGCAAGGACGGAAGCATCACGGCCGGAAACGCGTGCCAGATGTCAGACGGGGCCGTGGCCCTGGTCGTTACCTCTCGGTCGAAAGCCAAAGACCTAGGGGTCAAGCCGTTGTTTTCGTTGCTCTCTTACGCCCAATCCGCGGTGGATCCCCGGTTCATGGGGGAAGGCCCGGCGGCAACGATTCCCCTGGCCTTGAACAAAGCCAAAATGACCCTGGCCGATATCGACTTCATCGAGGTGAACGAGGCTTTTGCGGCCCAGGTCTTGGCCAACGAACGAATCCTCAAGTGGGACAGGGAACGACTCAACGTCCACGGCGGGGCGATCGCCCTCGGCCATCCCACGGGCATCAGCGGGGCCAGGATCTTGCTGACCCTGTACCATATCCTCAGGCTCCACGCTGGAGAGACGGGTCTTGCCGGTATCTGCGGCGGGGGCGGGGTCAGCATGGCGGCGGTCGTCCGGAGAGAGGGCTGAGACACTTGACATCCGGTCCGGGGGAAAAATAGCATTGTCGCTCGACAGGGAGGCCCACATCGCATTCTACGCGCCCCAGACTCTGGCCGAAGCGCTCCGGCTCTTGGACGAGCTTGAGAACGCCCGGATCTTGGCCGGCGGGACAGACCTTCTGGTCGAGCTTCGAGAGAGCCGGGCAGAGGCCCGTAGCCTCGTCTCGATCCAAGGCCTTGACGAGCTTAAAGGGATCGCAAAAAAGGGCGGCCGGCTGGAGATCGGGGCCTTGGCCACCCCCCGGGAGATCGCCGGAAACTCCCTGATCAATCGGTACAACCCGGCTTTGGCCCAGGCGGCCGGAGGGATGGCCTCTTCCCATATCCGGTCGATGGCGACGATCGGAGGGAACATCGTCAGCGCGGTTCCCTCCGCGGACCTCCCTCCAGCCTTGATGGCGGCCGAGGCGGCTGTCCGGCTCGTGAGCTCGGCCGGGATCCGCGAAGTCTCTCTTTCGGATTTTTTCACGGGCCCGAGGAGCACTGTCTGTGGAAGAGAGGAGATCTTAGCCGCGGTGATGTTTCCTCCGCCCCCGCCCGGGACCGGAATCTCCTGGGAGAGGTTTTCGCTCCGCGAGTCCAACGCCCTGGCCGTCGCCGCTGTTGCGGCCCGCCTGACCATCCAGAAAGGAAAGATCACACGGGCCGCGGTCGTGCTCGGCGCGGTCGCCCCGACCCCTCTTGCGGCGGTCAAAACCGCGGAATTTCTCTCCGGCCAAAAGCCTTCCGTCGACCTCTTCGCCGGAGCCGCTTCCCTGGCCGGGGAGGAATGCCGGCCGATTTCCGACATCCGAGGATCGGCCTGGTTTCGGAAGGAGATCGTCCAGGTTCTGACCAGGCGGGCCCTGATTGCAGCCTTGGCTCGAGCCCGGGAAAACCAATCGGGAAAGAAAGGAGCGGCTTGATCCAGGACAAAGGATCTCATCGGACTATCGTCCTCAGAGTTAACGGTGAGGATCATGCCGCGGCCGTCCGTGAAGGAGAGTCTCTGCTGGATGTCCTCAGGGACAAGCTGAGACTGACCGGGACCAAGAAGGGTTGCGACCGCGGCGTGTGCGGGGCCTGCACCGTCCTGGTGGACGGGGAGCCAAAGAACGGCTGTCTTCTGCCCGCCCTTTCCTGCCGGGGAAAAGAGATCACGACCATCGAAGGGATTGCCAGGGGAGGAGAACTCCACCCTCTTCAGCGCTCCTTCATCATCCACGGCGCCGTTCAATGCGGGTTCTGCACGTCCGGGATGATCCTCAGCGCCTATGCCCTGATTGAACGCCGTCCGGATCCGACCGTCGAGGAAATCAAGGAGGCCCTCTCCGGCAACCTCTGCCGCTGCACGGGCTATGTCCGGATCATCGAGGCCGTTCAAGACTGGAAGAACCATAGGGCCTCCGCCGAACCGGGGGCTCCCTCTCGGGACCTCGAACGATTCGCCGTCGTCGGAAAAAGCCTGCCGCGTGTGGATGCCGCCGACAAGGTCAGCGGCCGGGCCAAGTACGCGGCCGATCTTCATTTCGAAAACGTGCTCCACGGCAAAATCCTGACCTCGCCCATCGCCCACGGCCGGATCAGATCCATCGACACCAGCCGGGCGAAAGCCCTCCCGGGCGTCAAGCTGGTTCTCACCGGCCGGGACGTGCCGGATATCCCCTATGGGATCAGCCCTCCCCGTTACGACGAGCACGTTCTGGCCAAGGACAAGGTGCGCCATGTCGGAGACGAGGTGGCGGCCGTCATCGCCGTGGACGAACGGACGGCGGAGAGGGCGTTGAGGCTCATCGCCGTCGATTACGAAGAGCTCCCGGCGGTCTTCAACCCCATGGAGGCGATGAGAGAAGGAGCTCCTCTGGTCCATGAAAAATATCAGAGGAACATCAACACCGTCGTCGACCATCATTTCGGGGACTGCGAAAAAGGGTTTGCCGAAGCCGACCACATCCGAGAGGAAGAATTTGTCGGAAACCACGTCACCCAGAGCCCCATCGAGCCGCACGCCGCGATCGCCGACTGGGAAAACGACGGGACGACGCTCGTGCTGTACAGCTCGACCCAGGTCCCTCATTACCTTCAATACACGATCGCCCGGGTGCTGGACATGCCTTTGGGCCGGATCCGGGTCATCCGTCCCCCGGTGGGAGGAGGATTCGGGGGCAAGCTCGATACGACGCCTCTCGACCTGATCGCCTCGATCGCCTCGAAACGGCTGGGCCGGCCGGTCAAGATGGTCTACAGCCGGAAAGAGATGTTCCTCCACGGCCGGGGGCGGCACAAACAGCACATGAAGTTCAAGATCGGCGTAAAAAAAGACGGGACACTGACGGCTGTCGAAAGCCGGATCTATCTCGACGGAGGGGCGTATACGTCCTATGGGGCCATCACGGCCTATTACGCCGGAAGCATGATTCCGACCCTGTACCGCATGCCGAACTACCGCTACCAGGGTTTTCGAATCATGACCAACAAGCCCGCTTGCGGAGCCATGCGCGGCCACGGAGTACCCCAGCCGCGATTCGCTTTCGAGTCCCTCCTGAGCATGATCGCCGACGATCTGGACCTCGACCCCATCGAGATCCGCATCCGGAATGCGGTCGGTCCCAACACCCGGACCTGCAACGACCTGGAGATCCGAAGCTGCGCCTTTTCCCAGACCTTGACGGCGGTGAGGGAAAAATCCGGCTGGTCGCGGAAGTTCGGCCATCTTCCTCCGGGAAAAGGGATCGGTATCGGCTGCGGCGCTTTTGTCTCGGGGGCCGGCTACTCGAAATATCGGGGTCAGGTCCAGCTGAGCTCGGAAAAAAAGCTGGAGCCCTTCCAGAAAAAATCGGTCTTTCCCCATTCGAACGCCATCGTCAAGATCAGCGAAGACGGGACGGCGGCCGTCCTGCTCATCCTGGCCGCGGAAATCGGGCAAGGGGCGCTGACGGTTCTGACCCAGATCTGTGCGGAAACCTTGGGGATCGGCTACGGGAGAGTCCGGATCCGGACGGAAGACACGGATATCAGCCCTCTCGACCTCGGGGCCTATTCCTCGCGCACGACTTTGATGGGGGGAAACGCGGTCGTCATGGCCAGCAAGGATCTCCTCCAGAAGTTGTTTTCCTTCATGGCCGGGCTATGGGATTGCCCGCCCGGCGATCTGCGGGCCGGAAACGACCGGATTTATAAAGGACAGGACGGGTCGAAAAGCATCGATTGGGCTGAAGGGGCCCGGAAGTACTTCAACGACCACGGTCCCCTGGTCGGGACGGGCTGGTATAAGCCTCCGGATAATCTGGGGGGAGACTACAAGGGAGCCGCCGTAGGAACCAGTCCGGCCTTTTCTTTTTCGAGCGCCGTGTGCGAGTGCCGCGTCGACTTGGAGACCGGCCGGGTGAAGCTGGAACGGTTCTTCGATTATCATGACTGCGGCACGCCCATCAATCCCCAAGCGGTCCATGGCCAGGTGGAAGGAGCGGTGGTCATGGGCGCCGGAGAAACCCTGATGGAGGATGTCGTCTACGACTCCCGGGGGAATATCCTCAATCCCAATCTCAACGACTATCTGCTCATGACCATCGGGGACGCGCCTGAGATCTTCAGCGGTCTCGTCGATTCCTACGAGCCCGCAGGGCCTTACGGAGCCAAGGAGGTCGGCGAAGGCGCGACCCTGCCCGTCCTGGCGGCCGTGGCCCACGCCATCGCCAACGCGACCGGAGTCTGGATCAAGGACCTGCCCATCACCCCGGAGAAGATCCTGAAAGCCCTTCGGAAAGCCAAAAGTCCCTAAGCTTCCCTATTCCAAACCCAGAATCCGGGCCGCATTCCCGAAGAGGATTTTCTTTTTCGAGGCCTCGGCCAGAGGAAGTCGTCTGATCGCCTCGACGTTGCTGGAGATCGTCGCAACGCCCGGCCAATCCGAGCCATAGATGAACTTGTCGATGTTTTTTTCCATGTCGGGAAAGTAGCTCAATAGCTTGCGGGGGGGGAGGCCGGAGATCTCCACGAACAGATAGGGATGTATCCGGGAGAGAAAAAAGGCTTTGTCATACCAGAAGCCCCGGCCGCCGTGGGCCATGACCAGGACAAGTTCGGGGAAGTCCGCGGCCACGTCATCCAGATGAATCGGGTCGGCGTATTTCATCTTGGCGCCCCGGAACACGGACGATCCGGTGTGGAACATGACCGGCAGACGGTGTTCCTGGGCCAGGGTGTAAACCGGATATAAAGCCGGGTCGTTGGGATAAAAGTGATCGTAAGAGGGGTAAAGCTTGATTCCCCTGGCTCCCAGCCGGATGAATTTCAGGATTTCTTCGGCCGGCCGGACGGTCAGGGAAGGATTGACCGTGCAGAAGGGGATGAAGATGTCCCGGCCCCGGCAGAAATCGAAGACATACTCGTTGGGAATGATCCCCGTGGTGACGGGGCTGATTTGGGGCAGGATGACGGCCTTGGCGACGTTGCCGCTTTGGAGGTAGAGGGCGAACCGGTCCGGGTCGGTCAGCTCCTCGTACCTCTTATAATACTCCGAGCCGGTCGCCTTCTGGTAGTCCTGGACCCAGGCGTGCCAGTGCTCTTTCAACCCGATGTGGACATGAAAGTCAATGACCATGAAATTGGCGCGTTCCTCACCGGGAAGGATACCCGATTTACGGGGGAAAGAAAAAGAAATAAATCCCTTGACAGAGGGTTCCTATCCCTATATTTTCATGGTAACCGATATTGGTTACCATTAAATGGAAAATGACGTCCGACTGAAAATCGTCAGGATCATGGTCGATTCTCCCCAGGGACTACCGACCGAGACCCTGGCCGCAACGCTGGGCTTGACCCGTCATACAGTAACGAAATACCTGGAGGTCCTGCGGGCGGAGGGAAAGATCCGCTTCATCAAGATCGGGCGGTCGAAGCTTTGGAAAAGCATTTCCGCCGAGGTCGGCATCCGGTTCCTTAAGGCGGACGATCTGGCCGGCATTCTCCGCCTCGAGGAAAGGATCGAGAGGGCCGGTCCCTTTCCTTCGAAATCCCGGCTCGAGTCCTTGAGGGAGACGCTGGCCTACCATCTGCGGCAGGATGACCCGTTCCTGACCTTGGGGGCCGAGATCGATGGAAAGCTCGTCGGGTATGTCCTCGCCGAAATCAGGCTTTGGGAGTTCGGATCCGGGGAAAAAACCGGCTGGATCAAGGTCCTGGGGGTAGATCCGGATTTTCAGGGCGTGGGGATCGGCCGCAAGCTGGGCGAAACCCTGCTCGGCCATTTCGCCAGGAAGGACGTCAAGCGGGTCCGGACTCTGGTCAACTGGTTTGACGGGCCCCTCATCTCCTATTTCCGGTCTCTCGGTTTTGACATCCTCAACATGATCCCCCTGGAGAAGGAGCTGACGCGATGATGGACAGCTTTAAGGAATGGTACGAAGGCCGGCATCAGTACGCCCGGGAGTGGAAAAAACGGACGGGAAAAAAGGTTGTCGGGTATTTCTGTACCTACGTTCCGGAGGAGATCCTCATCGCGGCCGATGTTCTTCCGGTCAGGATCCTCGGCAGCCACGAACCCCAGGACGTGACCGAGCCCCACATCTTCGGGATGTTTTGTCCCTTCTGCCGGGACTGTCTCGCCCAGGGGCTCCAGGGAAGGTACGAGTACCTCGACGGCATCATGATCAGCCAGAGCTGTCTTCATATCCGCCAGGCTTACACCTCCTGGAAGCTCCATGTCCCCGTGGAGTTCAGCTACTACCTGCCCATGCCGCACCATCTTCAAAGCCGGCGAGCCGTTCCCTATTTGACGGGCGAGCTGGAAGCTTTCAAGAAAGCCGTGGAGGAATGGACGGGGACGACGATCACGGAGGAGGGGCTGAACCGCGGCATCGCGATCATGAATCGGTCCCGGCGGCTGACCCGGGCGGTCTATGACCTGCGCCGGCGGCCCGACCCGCCGGTTACGGGTTTGGAGGCCATGCGCATGGTCGCAGCGAGCCAGATGGTCGATAAAAGAGAATACAACGAGGCCCTCCAGGAAACGCTCGACCGGTTGCCGGACCGGGCGGAAAGAGACGGGCCCCGGGTCCGGCTGATGATGCTGGGCAGCGAGAACGACGATGTCGCCTTCGTGGAAATGGTCGAATCCTTGGGAGCGATCTTCGTCATCGACGACCACTGCACGGGGAGCCGCTATTTCTGGAATGAAGCCTCGACGGACCGGAAGCCGATGGAGTCCATCGCCGCCCGGTACGTCGACCGGATCCCATGCCCGACCAAGGACTGGCCGGAGCGGAGGCGGATCGGACACATCCGACAACTGGCCAAGGATTGGAACGTCAAAGGGGCGATCATCGTCCAGCAGAAGTTCTGCGATCCCCACGAGATCGATATCCCGGCCATCATCAAGGCTCTCAAGGAGGACGGTGTGCCCGCCCAAGTCCTGGAGCTTGACGTGACAGTCCCCCTCGGTCAGTTCAAGACCCGGATCGAAGCGTTTTTGGAGATCCTGAGGGAAGAAGATCTGTTTTGAGGAGGCCCTCGATGAAGCCAACCTATAAAACCGAGCCGCTCCGATGCTGGGCCAAGGCCAAGGAGATCCGCCAAGATTACTATAAGAATTACGCCCTGGCCCATGAGAAGGGCGGCCTGCGCTGGGCCGGGGGAGCGTGGTCGTTCGATGCCATCCCCGCCGGCCTCGGCGATGACGTCTATCCCCTGACGGGCGAGCCGTATGCGGCTGCGATCGCCTGGGACAAGGAATTCGCCCTCCAGTGCCACGAGGCGGTCGAAAAAGCCGGATATGCCCGCGATCTATGCTCCTACATGCGCAACTATTGGGGGTCGATCATCCTCAATAAATATGTCTTCGGTGGAGAATTTCCGAAGCCGGACTTCATCTGGCAGGATCATATCTGCTGTTCTCATGCCAAATGGTATCAAGTGGTCCGGGATCTGGAAGGGCAGGATATCCCGATGTACTGCCTCGACGTCAGCGTCGGCCCTTACGAGGAGCTCACGGACAACCGGCTCGATTACGTCGTCGGCCAGATGCACGACGGGATCGAATGGCTGGAGAAGGTGACCGGCCGGCGCTTCGATGACGAGAGGCTCATCCGGGCCGTCTCCAACCATTGCCGCTCCACGGCTCTCTGGGCCGAGGTCTGCGCCCTGAACAAAGCCATCCCCGCTCCGCTGGACGAGAAAACGATGTATTCGCTTTATGTCCTCGGAACCCTCCAGAAGAGCAGCGGCATCGTAGCGGACTTCACCGAGGAGCTCCGAGACGAAGTCAAGGATCGGGTCGCCAGAGGGATCGCCGCGGTTCCCAACGAACGGTGCCGGGTCATGTCCGACACCCAGCCCCCCTGGGGGTTCTTGAAGATCTTCCGATACCTGGAGCAATACGGCTGCGTCTCGGTCGGCTCCCTCTATACCTTCGGCCTGATCGGGCAATGGGAGGTCAAGGCCGACGGGACCTGGGGCGCCAGGACGACGCCGGAGCAGATGGGAATCGTGATCCGGGACCGGGATCAGGCTCTTCGCGTCCTGGCCTCCTGGGAATTAAAAAAACCGGAATGGCAGCATTTTTATTCTCCCCAAGCCAAAAGCGAGATGATGATCCGGATCGCCAAGGAATGGACGCTCGACGGCGTCCTTCTCCATTACAACCGGGGCTGCGAAGGCTTGAGCCTGGGAATCGCCGAAAACCGGCTGGCCATGATCAAGGCGGGTTTTCCGGTCATCGTTTTCGAGGGCAATATGGGGGATGAGAGGGAGTTCGACGAAATCCAGACTCTCAAGCGGATCGACGCTTTCATGGAGAGCCAGGGGTTCGAGAAGGATTCCCAATGACCCACCACCGGAAGCGAGGGAGGATGGACTGGAGGAAAGCATGAATGTCGCCGGAGTGGATTGCGGGGCGAAGTCGGCCAAAGTTCTCATCCTGGGGGACGAGAAGGTCCTGGCCAGGGTTGCGGTCCTCAGCGGATTCGATCCGAAGGCCGCGGCGGCCCAGGCCCTGGACGAGGCCTTGAAGCAGGCCGGGCTCTCGAGGGGGGACCTCTCCCATGTGACGGCCACGGGAACGGGGAAGAATGAGGTCGTTTTCGCGACCTCCGAGATCACCGAAGTTGGCGCCGATGCCCGGGCCGTGATTGTCCTGTTCCCCGCCGCCCGGACCGTGATCGACATCGGCGCCGAGGAGGGACGGGCGATCCGGATCAGTCCGGAAGGAAAGGTGATCGATTTCGCCATCAACGAGAAGTGCGCCGCCGGGGCCGGGACGTTCACCGAAACCATGGCCAGGACGCTGGAGGTTGCCGTGGAAGACATGGGCCCGCTCTCTCTCAAGTCTCAGAACGCGGTCCCGATGAACGCCCAATGCGCCGTCTTCGCCGAGTCCGAGGTGGTGAGCCTCATCCACGCCAAGCATTCCAAGGAAGACATCGCCCGGGCGGTTCACGACGCCATGGCGGACAGGATCGCTTCCATGGCCCGGAAGATCGGGATCGATAAGTCCATCGTCCTCGTCGGAGGGATGGCCAAGAACGTGGGCTTCGTGAACTCCCTGCAGCGGAATCTGAAAGAAGAGATCCTCATTCCCGAAAACCCCGAATATTCCTGCGCCCTGGGAGCCGCCCTCACGGCCGCCGAACGGGCCAAAGGAGCCTGATATGTCCACAGAGTACTGGCGCTGGCCAGAATCCCGATGGACCTCGCCGGAGATCGACGGGAAGGCCGGCCGGATGATCACCGCCGGGCTCGACGTCGGTTCGGTGAGCTCCCAGGCCGTGGTGATGATCGACGGCGCGCTGTTCTGCTACAGCAGTCTCCGGACCGGGTCCAACAGCCCGGAAAGCGCCCAAAGGGCGATGGAGTATGCCCTGACCGGAACCGGCTTGATCCTCACCGACATCCATTATGTCGTCGGAACCGGATACGGCCGGGTCAATATCCCCTTTGCCCAAAGGGCCCTCACCGAGATCGCTTGCCATGCCCGGGGCGCGAATTTCATGTACGGGCCGACGGTCAGGACCATCCTCGATATGGGAGGGCAGGATTGCAAGGCCATCCGTTGCGACGCCAAGGGGAAAGTGACCAACTTCCTGATGAACGACAAGTGCGCGGCCGGGACGGGCCGGGGGATGGAAGTCTTCGCCGACCTTTTATCCGTCCCCATCGAAGACATGGGCCGCCTGTCGTTCGAGGTGGACACCGAACCACCGCCCGTAAGCTCCACCTGTGTCGTGTTCGCCAAATCCGAAGCCGTGGGCCTCTTGAGGAAAGGCTGGCCGAAGGAAAGGGTTCTGGCCGCCTATTCCTCGGCCATGGCCCACCGCGTCGTCGAGCTGCTGGAGCGCATCCAGGTGGAACAAGATTTCGCCATCACCGGCGGCATCGCCAAGAATGAGGGCGTGGTCAAGAGGATCGAGGCGGAATTGAAAATCAAAGCCCTCGAGCCCAAGTACGACGCCCAGATCGCGGGCGCCCTGGGCGGCGCGCTGTTCGCCAAGGCCCTCGTCGAGAAGGAAAGAGGCCTCCGCTAGCATGCTGGCCCACTACGGATATAAGGACGGCTCGGGAGAATATTTCATCGTCGTCGACACGGACAAGTGCGACGGATGCGGCCGTTGCGTCTCCGCCTGTCCCTGGGGGGTTTTCGAAATCGGCGAGGATGAAAACGACCCCTTCCGCGAGACGGCCGTGGCCAAAGTCTCCGAATCCCATCGCAAGAAAATCAAATACAGCTGCGCCCCCTGCAAGCCCGGCTCGGGGAAAAAGCCCCTGCCCTGCCTCGAGAGTTGCGCTCCGGGCGCGATCGGTCACTCCTGGTGAAAGGACTGAGTCCGGCGGCCTCCCGATCGCCGGGATCGGGCCTGAAATTCCTCCTGGACGGGAAGACCGTCGAGGCCGCGGAGGGCCAGACCATCTTGCAGGCCGCTCTCGCCGCCGGGATCTATATTCCGCATCTCTGCTATCATCCGGACCTGCCGTCCTTCGAGACGATTTCCCCCCTCGAGGCATGCTACCGGGGTTCCGAGGTTTTCCGTTCGGCGGGCCGCGGGCAAGGCTACGCGGGGTGCGGGCTCTGCTTGGTGAAGATCTCCGGTCGCGAAGAGCCGATCCTCTCCTGCACGCACTTCGCCGAGGAAGGGATGGAGGTTGTGACCTCGACCCCGGAGATCGCGTCCGCTCGTCAGGAAAAACTGGCCGCGATGATGGCCCGCCATCCGCACGCCTGTCTGACCTGCGCCCAGCGGGAGGGGTGCAGCTTGACCCAGTGCTCGTCCAACGTTCCCGAGGCGGAGAGGTGCTGTCCGCAGTTCGATCATTGTGAACTGAGAAGCCTGGTCGAGTACGTCGGCCTCAGTCAGGACCTTTCCCGATATCGTTTCCGCAGCGAGTACGCGGAAGCGCAAGGACCCCTCTTTATCAGGGACTACAACCTCTGCGTCGGCTGCCTGCGGTGCGTCCGGGTCTGCGAGTCCGTGATCGGCGCCAAGGCCTTCGGGTACGTAGTGTCCGCGGACGGAGAGATTGTCGTGGGCGCCTCGAAGCCTTCCTGGGATGAAGCGGGGTGCCGGTCCTGCGGCGCGTGCGTCGAGGTCTGCCCGACCGGCGCGCTGCGCGATAAGGACCTCAGGCCCGGCGACCGGAAAGCGTCTCTGATCGCGTGTGTCTCCGGCTGTCCTTTGGCCATGGACGTCCCCTCGTATCTGAATTTCATCGCTCAGGGGAAAACGGGAGAAGCGTCCGACGTCATCCGGCGGAGCGGTCCACTCGCCCTGACGCTTGGATACATCTGCTCCCACCCCTGCATGACCGAATGCCGCCGGGGGAAGATCGATGAGCCCATCTCCATCTGCGAGCTTAAGAGGTTCGCCCTGGAGCAAGCCAACTTGCCGGCGGAAAAGGCGGAACGCAAGCCGCCGGGAAAGAGGATCGCCGTCATCGGGGCGGGACCGGCCGGCCTCGTGGCCGCTTATTTCCTGGCGAAATTCGGCTACTCCGTCAAGGTCTTTGAAGCGAGTTCGGAGCCGGGAGGAATGCTGCGCTGGACGATTCCCGAATACCGGCTCCCGCGGAGCGTCGTCGCTAGAGAGGTCGAGCTTGTCAAGGCTCAGGGAGTCGAGATTCTCACCGAAGCCCGGATCAATAGAGAGACGTTCCTCAGGGATTTCGGCCCCGGCTCCTGGGACGCGATTTTTCTCGCGGTCGGCGCTCAGGAGAGCAGGGGGATCGACATCGAAGGTCAAGGCCTGGAGGGAATCGATCGGGGGGTGGAGTTCCTCCGGGAGGTCAAGGCGGGAACGATCGGAGCGATCGGCGGAAGAGTCGTGGTCATCGGCGGGGGAAACGTCGCCCTGGACGCGGCCATGACGGCCCTCCGGCTCGGAGCTTTCCCTGTCGAGCTGGCCTGCTTAGAAGGCCGGGACGAGATGCCGGCGTTCGCTTGGGATGTCCGGGAAGCCGAGGAAGATGGGGTGGTTCTGAATCCGGGCTGGGGGCCCTCCCGGATCGTCGAACGGGAAGGCCGGGCCGCTGCGGTCGAGCTCATCGGTTGTGTTGCGGTCTTCGATGGTCAAGGAAATTTCCGCCCGACATTCGATCCCGCTCGACGGAAGACTCTCCCGGCCGATCGCGTCATCCTGGCCGTCGGGCAACGGCCCGATCTTTCCTTTCTTCCTCCGGATCTGGGAATCCGGTTGACGGAGGCGGGGACAATCCAGGCCAGCCCCCTGGATCTCCAAACGAGCGTGCCTTGGATCTTCGCCGGAGGCGAGGCGACTCTCGGGCCGTCTTCGGCCGTGAAATCCATGGCCTTGGGACGGCAGGCCGCCTCGTCGATCGATCGTTTCTTGGGAGGTGAGGGGCTGGACTCGGCGCCGGATGGGGCCGAGAAGGCCGGCCGGGGAGATCTGTGGCTGGGCCACGAGCCCGGTTTCGGCTCGAGGCGCCGAGTGCCCAGCCGCCGCCTCCTTTCAGCGGAACGCTTGAAGTCTTTCGACCTCGTCCAGGGAAGCTATGAGGCGGACGAGGCCCGCCGGGAAGCCGGCCGGTGCTTGAGGTGCGATCTCAGGTTCGCGCTTTCGCCCGTCTGCCTTCCTCCTGAAAAATGGGCGGAGTTCCACCTGGATTCGATATCCGGGGTTCCCGAGGTGGAGGGCGTTTTTCAGCTTGCAGATGAGCGGAGAAACGTGATTTTCATCGCCGGCACGCCCAACCTCAGGCGGACCCTCCTCGAACTGCTGTCGTCCGGTTCGGATGCCCATTATTTTTTCTTTGAAAAGGACGCCCTGTTCACCAAAAGAGAAAGTGAATGGCTTCAGCAGTTCCTTCAGAAACATGGCCGCTTTCCGCTGAAGAACCAAGAGGTCGACGATTTGTTCTAGAAGCTACATCGTGACGATGGACCGGATGAGCGATTCTTCCCCGGCCCTGAGAAGGGCAAAGGCGTCGTTGATGCGCTCCAGGGGAAAAGCGTGGGTCACCAGCTCATCGACCTTGATTTTTCCCATTCGGACGAGATCCAGGAGGCGGGGATAGAGGTACGGCGGGCAGCCCAGGGTCCCCACGATCTCCATTTCCCGAAACATGATCCGGCCGGCATTGAACGTGACATTCTGGTCGGAGTAGCCCATGACCAAAAGCCTGCCGCCGGCTCTCAAAACCGAGAACGCGGTTTGCATGACGGAGGGATTCCCGACCGCGTCGACCGCCACATGGACGCCGCCGCCGCTCATTTTTCTGATCTTTTTGGCGATATCCTCGCTGGGGGTCAGGACCTCGTCGGCCCCGAAATTTTTTGCGAATTCCAGTTTTTTGGGGATCCGATCGACTCCGATGACGAAAGCGCCGAGGGCCTTGGCGATCTGGACGGCGTTCAATCCCAGCCCTCCGCAGCCGAAGACCGCGACCTTGTCCCCCGGCCTGACCCTTCCCCTGTTCAAAAGGGCGTGAAAAGGCGTCGAGACGGCGTCCGAAATGACGCTTCCCTTCTCGATGTCGATTTCGGGGGGGAGGGGAATGACGTCTTTGGCCGGCGCGACGACGAATTCGGCATAGGCTCCGTGGACGTGGTTGCCGAGCATGATCATGTTGGCGCAGATGTTTTCCCGTCCCGTCCGGCACATTTCACAGGCGCCGCAGGTGAAGACGGGAGGGACGAGCACACGGTCCCCCGGCGCGAAGCCGCGGACGCCTTCGCCCAGGGATTCGATCAGCCCCGAGACCTCGTGACCGAGGATGACGGGGGGTTCCTTGAACGTGGGGACCCCGTGGTCGATATAATGGAGGTCCGTATGGCAGACCCCGCAGGCTCGAACCTTGACCAAAACTTCTCCCCTTCCGGGGGAAGGGACTTCCACATCTTCGATTCTCAACGGTTGTTGGGGTCCGTAAAAAAGCGCTGCTTTCATGATGCCTCCTCTTGGGGGATTATCGATTTTTCCAGGTCGGCTTGCGTTTTTCGAGAAAGGCGGTCAGCCCTTCGAGGGCGTCTTCCGTCTTCATCAATTCGTCGAGATAAATGCGGTTCACGGTCTCGAGGTTGTCTTGGAGCTGAGGGAAGTGGACGCGAGACGCTTTTTTGGCCAAGCGGACGGCCGCGGAGCTCAACTTCGTCAACGGCAGAAGGAATTGGTGGGCCTTCTCGAAGAGGACTTCCCTCTCGAAGGTTCGATTGACGATACCTAGGCGTTCCAGCTCTTCGGCCTTGACGCTCTCTCCGGAAAAGATGATGTGGTTCGAGATTTTGGAGGGGAAAAGAACGGGATATAGGGCGCAGGCCGCCGGGGGGAAGACCCCGAGCTTGATTTCCGGCTGTCCGAAATCCGCGCCCTTTTCGGCCAGGAGCAGGTCGGAGCAAAAGGCGATTTCGCAACCGCCGCCCAACGCTCCGCCGTGGACGATGGAAACCACGAGACCCGGAAATTCGAAGAAGGCGACGATGAGCTCGGAGAAAAGGCGGATTGTCTCTTCGACCTTGTCCGGAAGATGGTCCTTGACATCGAGCCCGGCGCAGAACATCTTCCCGCTTCCCTTCAGAACGACGACCTTGGCCGGGCTATCGCGAGCGAGAATCCCGATCATGTCCCGGATGGTCTCCGCCTTGAGGACGTTGACCGGAGGAGAGTTGAAGTCGAGGTAGAGGATGTCGTCTTTTTCTTCCAGGAGAAGGGTCATGGAACGTCTCCTTTTGCTTTTTTCTTCCGGCTTTTTTCCAGTCCTTTGACCACCGCCGTGATCATCCTATTGTAAGAAACCGGAAGCCCTAATTTGTTTCCGTATTCGGCGATCCGGCCATTCATGAATTCTATCTCAGTACTCTCTCCTCTTTCAATATCCACAAGCATCGAAGGCTTGTGATACCCGCCTTTTTCGAGATAGGACAGGCAGTGATCGAGGAAATTGTCGGCCAGAGGAATACCGGCGCCCTGAGCCACGCGGATGCTTTCCCGGAGCAGGTTCTCGACCATCTCCCGCAGCAGAGGGAATTCCATCACCTCCCGCATGGTCAACCCGGTGGCGGCCGAAATCGGGGCCAGTCCGGCGTTCAGGATGGCTTTTTCCCATTCGGGCCTTTTGATGTCCTCCGTGTAGACGGTTTCAATGCCGGCGGCGGTGAGCAGGTCCGCCAGTTCGCGGCCGGGGGACGTATTTCTCTTGTCAAGGGCTCCGATGTAGTTGGGCCGGCTGAAAAACGTGACCTCGGCCTCGGTTTCCGAAATCATCATCCCCGCATAATTCGTGACATTCCGGAAGATGTTTTCAGGCCCGAAAAGCTCTGCCAGCCGATCCTCGTTGTCAAGCCCGTTTTGAAAGACCACGAGTTTTTTGGGGGGGGAGGACAAGGCCCGGAGTTCGCCCGCCACCTGGTTGAGGCTGTAAGTCTTGGTGCAGATGAAAACGTAATCCAAGCGAGGGGGAAGGTCCTTGGCCGAAAAGAGGATCTTGACCGGGTAAACGACGAAATCCCCGTTGATCTGGCGCCTCGGATCTTTGACCTTCAGCCCGTCCTTTTGGACGGTCGACAGCCGATCCTTCAGAATATCCACCAGAATGACGTCATGCCCAGCCCGGAGGAGATGGGCGCTCAAGATGCTCCCCACGGGGCCGATCCCGATGACGGCGATGTTTCTCATTACGCTCTCCTATCGATGGGTCTTTTATCTAGAACGGCGACCAGAAAGAAGGTTGCCAGGCTGACCATCCAGCAAAAATAGATGGGATGGGAGAGGCGAATCCCCTGGAAGAAAACGGGGATCGCCGGGAAAATCAACCACAGGCCGAGCGATCCCATGGTCATGAGCAGGGTCCAGGTCGCGTGACTCCGCCGGCAGACCTGAGGCCAGAAGAGGGTCATCAAGGTCACCAGAGTGTAGGCCGTGGTCAGGGTCAGCCCGATCAAGAGCGTATTCAAAATTCCCGAAATGGAGATGGCCAGAAGGTAGGTCAGGGCGCTCAGGGCGAGGACCGAGACGCGGGAGACGATCCGTTCTTCCCTCTCGTTCAGGTCTGAGACGACGAGCCTTTTCACCAGGTCATTCATGACCAGAGTCGCGCTCCCAAGGAGCAGGGTCGAGGCCGTGGACACGTCCGCCGCCCAGAGCCCGGCCAGGACGATCCCGGCGACGACGGGGCTCAGGCCCAGCATCGTCCGCGGCAGGGCCTCGGTGGGGATGATGCCGGGATGGAGGACGGCCGCGGAAATCCCGATGACGGCGCTGATGAACCCGACCGGAAGGATTATCAGCCCGCCCAGCAGAAATCCTCTCCTGGCCGCCGAGGCATCTTTGGCCGCGAAGCCGATCTGGACCACCGATTGGACCGAAAAGGTCATCGTGGCCATCACCATGAACCAGGCCAAAATGAGACTCCAGCCGATGGACCCGAGGTCGAAGCCCGGATGGTGGGGGGGGAGCCGGGAAACGAGTTCGGTCAAGCCTCCCGCCTTCCCCACGGTCAAAATCGCTCCGAGGACAACCCCCACGTAGATGAAAACGACGTTGATGATGTTCGTTAGACCGGCGGCCCAGAATCCCCCGATTAGCGTAATCCCCCCGAAGACCAGTGCCGTCACGAACATCCCTGTCCGGAAACTGAACGCATCGGGGAGAAGGGAAGAAAGGATGGCCCCTCCCGCCACATACTGCAGGGAGATGATCACGAGGTGGAGGACGAGCTGGCCGAGGACTCCGACAAGGCGACCGGAGAGGTTGTAGTATCTTTCGAAAAGCTCGGGCAGGGTCGCGACCTCCATGCTCCGGTAGCGTCGGGCCGCGACAAGGCCCACCAGGATCGCGCCGGCCGCCCAGGCGGCGTTATACCATCCTGCCGAGAGGCCGTTTTTGTAGGCGCTTTCCGCGACGCCGATCGTCGACGCGCCTCCGATGGCGAGTCCGGCGAGAAGAGGTGCCACCACCCACGAAGGAAGCCCGCGGCCAGCCAAGAGATAAGCGATCATCCCGCCCCGGCTCAGCCGGCGGGTCGCCCAAGTGATGACAAAGAGAAGGACAATATAAATGAGGACGATGGCGAGGGGGATCCCGACCACGGCTTTACAGGGCCGCCTTCATCCGGGCATCCAAGACGGTCACGCCCTTCCCTCTCTCGAAAACCAGGATAGGGTTCAAATCCAGCTCGTCGATCCATGGGACATCCGTGCCGAGCTGGGAGAGCCGCATCATCGTCTCGGCCAGGGCCTCGATATCCCGAGGACTCTGCCCGCGCGCTCCTTCGAGAAGGCCGTAGCTCTTGATGGACCGGATCATCTCGAGGACGTCTTGCCTGGACAGCGGAGTGAGCCGGAACTGGACGTCCCGCAGCGTCTCGACGAATATCCCGCCCAGGCCGAACATCATCGTCGGGGCCAGCCCCTTGTTTCCTTTGAGGCCCAGGATCATCTCTTGTCCGGCTTCGACATAGGGCTGGAGAACAAAGCCCGGCTTCTGCGGGGCGAACGTTTTTGTCATCTTGGCGAATGCCGCCAGGAGCTCCGTTTTATTTTTCAGGTTGAGGGCGACCCCCCCCGCCTCGGTCTTGTGGATGATCTCCTCGGAATCCGCTTTCAAAACCAAGGGAAAGCCGATTTTTCCGGCCGCCGTCTCCAGATCCTCTTCCCTCTCTACCCGGAGCGTCTTCACCGCCCGGATTCCATAGGACTCCAGGATTTGGAAAACCTCATCTTGCCGAAGGAATCCCCTTTTTCCCTTGTTCCGCTCGAAGATTTTTTCCGCTGTCGGCTTTTCGACTTTGGATCGGACATAGGATGGGGCTTCCCGCTGGAGGAACTTCCCGTATTGGGTCATGGTTCCGAGAACCCGGGCCGCCGTCTCCGCGTAGTCGTAGACGGGGATGCCGCTGTCCCGGATGAGGCGAATGACCTCGGCCCATTTCTCGATGGTGATCACCTGACAGATGATGGGCTTCGTCGCGGTCCGGCCCAGCTCGCCCAGCCGGCGGGCGATTCCCTCGCAGTCGACGAAGGGCGCGGTGACGAAGACGAGGAGCAGGGAATCGATGTTCGCATCCTCCAGCAGCGCCGCGACCGTGCCCCCATACTGGTCCGGGCCGGCCGTGGCCACGACGTCCACCGGGTTGGAAACGATGGCCTCCTGAAAAACGAGTTTTTTCAGCCTCTCCTTGGTCGTGTCGCTCAGTTTGGCCAGCTTCAGTCCGGCCGAGACGCACTCGTCCACGGCGATGATGGCCGGCCCTCCCGTGTTGGTCACGATGACGGCCCGATCGCCCTTGGGAACGGGTTGGTTGGAGAAGGCGATGGCCGCGTTGATCATTTCCTCTTGGGAGTGAAAGCGGAGAACGCCGCTTTTTTTGAAGATCACATCGGTCAGCGTGTCCTGCTCCATCAAGGACCCGGTATGGGAAGCCACGGCCACGGCCCCCTCCGAAGTCTTCCCCGTTTTCAAGGCTAAAATCGGTTTGAGGGGCGAGACCCGGGAAGCCACCTCAAGGAATCCCGCGGGGTCCCGGAGTGTCTCGACATGGACCATGATCGCCCGTGTTTTTTCGTCTTGTCCGTAATAGTCGACGATTTCGTTCAGGCTCACGTCGGCTTCGTTGCCGAAGCTGGCGTACATCCGGATGCCTTTCCCGATCCTGTGGAGATGCAGCTTGAGCGTCTCCCCGACCCCTCCGCTTTGGGCGACGATCGAAATATTGCCCGGGCTCATCGGCACAAAGGTGAAATTCGCGTAGACGGAGACGGCCGGGTCCGAATTCTGGATGCCTTGAGAGTTCGGCCCGAAGATGCGCAGGCCATGGGCGTGGGCGACGGCGACGATCCGTTCCTCGAGCCGGCGGCCCTCCTCTCCCGTCTCCTTGAAGCCGGCCGTGTGGACGATCGCGAACTTCACGCCTTTCTTGCCGCATTCTTCCAGAACGGCGGGGACCAAGGCGTTCTTGATCGAGATATTCACGAGATCGACCTCGTCGGGGACATCGGTGATCGAGGCGTAGGACCTGAGGCTCTTGATCGAGACGGCTTTCGGGTTGATGGGATAGATGGGGCCCTTGAAATCGTGGTCGAGAAGGTTTTTAAGGACAATATGTCCGATGCTCAGCGGATTGCTGGAGGCCCCGATGATGGCCACCGACCTGGGCTTGAACAAGGCGTCCAACATGTCAACCTCCTTTTGCTTCGAGGGCATAGAGAGCGGCTCCAAACGCGCCCGTGAATTGGGGGAGGGGGGGGACGAAGATCTTCCGGCCGATCTTCTCCTCGAACATCCGGACGAGGAAAGGATTATGGGCCGCGACTCCACCGGTCATGACGACCTCTCCCTCCAGGGTATCCATTTCCATAATCCTTTGAATGACGCTCTGATAAATTCCCCGGACGATGTCCTTGAGGTCGACGTTTTCCCTGATCTTGGTCAGGATCTCGGTTGCCGTGAACACGGTGCAGTAGCTCCCGATCGAAATATCCTTTGTCGCTTTTTCGGCCAGCTCATTGAGCCTCCCGACCTTGACTTTCAGGCGGTTGGCGATCTCTTCGAGAAAAGCTCCGGTGCCCGCGGCGCATTTCCGGTTCATCTTGAACGCGATCCGGTTTCCGCGGTCGTCCACTTTGATGACCTTGCTGTCCTGGCCGCCGATGTCCACCAGAGAATGGGCCCGAGGAAAGAAATGGTAACTTCCCCGGGCATGACAGCTGATTTCCGTCCGGGTCGAGTGGGCGAAGGGAACGCTTCTCCTTCCGTACCCGGTGGCGACGATCAGGCTTCCTTCGATGTTCTTGAGCCCGGCCAGCGCTTGCGCTTTCTTGAGGGCCTTCTTTATGGCCGCCTGGAAATCCGAGCCGGAAAAGACCACCCCCTGCCCCAGGATGTTTCGCTCCCGATCGATGACGACGGCCTTGGTCATGGAGGCTCCGATGTCCAACCCCACGAACAGACCGCGCTCCATGATCTCTGTCCAGCCTCCTAAAACGTCGGCCAGCCCGCTCGAAGATTCCGCCGCCCGCTCTCTTGGGATTTCGGGCCGGCTCTCATCATCGGGCCTCCTGTTGCTCGATGAAGGCCTCGATATTGGTCTTGGCTTGTTCCTCCGAATAGCAGCGGAGGTCGTTCAGGTCGCCGTTGATGACCAAAGTCGGGATGCCCAGCCGCTTGGCCAGCCGCTCGGGCATTCCGTAGCGGTTGTTGGAATTGTTGGGGCATGTTTTGGCATCGTGGAAAAGGATTCCGTCGACTTTGTATTTATCGGCCATCTGCTCGATGGACCGCTCTTTGGTGTTCTCGTCCCGGACGATGAAGATCTCCGTATACGCCCGGGCCATGCTCATCAGGGGGTCGGCGGGGTCGAAGCCGTCGAAAATCCAGCTGTTGCAGTAGGTCGAGACGACGACGGCCGTCCGGAGGCCGATGAAGAATTCGGCGAGGTCGCGGAGTTTCCCCCAAATGGGCATTCCTTCCCAGTACAGCCGGAATCGTTCTCCTTCGACGGCCCCGTCCTTCTTGGCGGCGCGCTCTTCGAGCTCTTTCAGAAGAATCCTGTAGTAGTCCACGGCGGCCGGGGACCCCCTCATGACCACGGCCGGGCCCATCTGGATGATCGCGTCGAAAAAGCTCATCGGCGCGGGGCTGGACACGTTCGTTTCCAGAACTCTTTTCCAGAGTTCCGTGCACTCCTTGGAGAGAGCCACGACGCTCCGCAGTCGATCGATGTCGAACACCTGGCCGGAGATCTTCTCCAGGGGAGGAATCATGTCTTCGATTTGATCGACGATGCTGCGGAGATCGTCGGCTCTGATCTTTCCGATGTTGCGGCAGGTCGATAAGCCGAGCACCGGGACTTTAAGTTCCCGGGAATACCAGTTGAACCAATCCTGGACGTCGCGGCACTGGTTGGTGTTGAAAACCAGGACGTCGGGCTTGGGGACGGAACGGATGCCTTCGTAGGCCCGGGAGAGCGGTGTCTCCCTCTTGATGTAGGCCCCGATGTCGCTGGTGAGATAAGAACAGATATCCGGGGAATACCCGATCGCGTTGGCCGCGGGGATGTAGGTGTTGGCCGTCCGCGTCGATCCCAGCATCGCGCTGTGATTCTCCGGATAATAGACGACGAATCCCAGGCTTAGCAACAGCTCGGCTGGTCCGACGCTCGTGCACCAAGCGACTTTGGGATGTCCTTCCTCCGAAGCCCGGTTTAAAGCGAAGAAATAATCCGCCATGATCTTGCGCATCTGTCCGGAGGCCTGGATCTTCTTGATGGCGACCGTTTTCTCTTCGCTCATTTCCTTCCCGGATTCATTCGCCGGGCGTGATTATAGTCCCGAAGCCGCCGCTTCGCAACTTTTTTCAGCGGCCCGGAATATTGCTGGTTCCCCCGGCGACGGACGCACATGATCAGGTTCTCGGTCGGCCAAGAAATCCCCCGAACGGCGGGGCAAAAAAAAGGGCAGACTCCCCTTCCGGGGCATCCGCCCTTGCTTGCGAATAAAGTCGGTTACTTCTTTCCCTGAGCTTCGGTTTTGAGCTTTTCGACGTTCTTCTTAAAGGTCGCTTTCGCCGACTCGGGAGCCAATTCGACCGCTTTCTCCGCAGCCTTGATCGCCTCCGGGTAGTTCTTCATTTTCTCGTAGACCTGGCCGAGGGAGTTCCACAAATAATGGACGCCCGGCATGAGCTCGACGGCACTCTTGGCGGCCGCGAGCGCGTCATTCAGGTTCTTGCCCTGCCTGGTCCAAAACCCGGCATATTGCCAGAGCGCGGTCGCATCCGCGGCGTTCCTCTTGGCATAAGCCGACCCGTAGACGGCGAGAGCCTTGTCCTCTTGGCCGGTCTTGAGATAGGCGTTGGCCGCTTGCTGGATGATGTAGGAATTCTCCGGTTCGAGCTTGAGCGCCGTTTCGACCATGGCCACGGCGCTCTCCTGATTGGCGCTCTGTTCCAGCCAGTACGCGGAGTAGGCGGCGAGACTGAAGGCCAAGCCCGAGACGCGGTCCTCCATGAACGTTTTGCCGTAGAGCTCGTCGGCCTTGGCCTTGTCCCCCTTGAGCGCGTAAGCCTGGGCGAGGAGCTGGTTGATATTCGGACTGGGATTGAATTCCGTCATCTCCTCGATCTTCGAGGCCAGCTCGACGCCCTTGTCGATCGGCTCTTTATCCCTGACGATGCGCGACAGCCAGCTAAAGAGGACCATCGGATCGGACGGGAACTTCGAGGCGTACTCCTCGAAGAATTTCGACGCTTCGTCCTTGGGCGCCTGATAAGCGTAATAGTACTGCATGGACTCGTAAGCCTGCCTCACGAGCTTACTCTGGGGACGCTTAACCAGGAACGCCCGAAGAGGCGCGAGGTCCGGGTTCCGGCCGCTCGCCCTATCCCTGGCGATGGCGAACTCGGCAAATTCCGCGTAGGGAACGGTCACCTTGTAGGATTGGTGGGTGAATGCCCCGGCCTTTCCCTCGGGATCGAGGGCGATGACTTCCTTGTATTTCTCGCCGGCCTTGGCCGTGTCGTAGCGATCGCCGTATTTACGGGCGAGTCCGAATACCGTGGCGATGTCTTTGGGATTCTTGGCATAAGCCGCGGTCAGAGCCTTGAACGTCCCGTCGCCGGCCAGCATTTTGTCCAGGCCCTTCTGGAAGTTCTCCGCGGGCGGGCGGTAGCCGACCGACCAATCGACTTCGGCCCCGTCGCCGTCGAGGAGCATCGTCGTCGGCGTGACGCGGATGTTGAACTTATCGAAGACCGCTTTCCCCGCCGGCTCCTGATTGATGGCCCGGTAGAGGACGAAATGCGTGTCGAGGTAATCTTTGAACTTGGGATTTTCGTAGAACTGCTGACCCAGCAGTTTACAGCTCCCTCACGTATAGGAGTAAAAATCCACAAGGACCAGCTTGTGCTCGGCCTTGGCCTTGGCTACGGCCTGGTCCAGGCTGCCCTGAAACCAGGTCTGGGCCGAGGCCACGGAAGCGAGCCCAAGCGCCAAACAGACAATGAGTAGTTTTTTCATAGCTCTTGTATAAGGTTTCGCGACGACGAAGTCAAGGGCTATCGATTCTCCTTTTATTTGCGAATAAAGCCGGTCGACCGAGTCAGGGGATAAGCGCCGTTTCCGGAGAAACGGCGCTTGTCCCCGTCGGCGTGCGATCGTCGTCAATTGAAGGGCGGCCTCACAGGGAGCCAAACGCATCTCCCTCAGGATTTCGGGGTCAGATCCACGGCCACCCAAAAGATGTACTTCGGCCACCCTTTCCGGATCCGGGTGTCCTGGCTCGGCGCGTCCCCCTCCGACATGGACCGCGAGAACTGGGCTTCCTGCTCGGTGGGCAGATCCGTCCTCCCGCCCCATTCGATGCCGATCTTGACATTTCCTCCCGGCTCGACGCCCGCCCCGAAGGGCTGGTTTTCGTTCCTGGCCAGGGGGATCTTGAACTCGAAGGTCCATACGTCTCCGGCCTTGACCGCGCTGAAATCCGGTAACAGAGCCGGCTTCGCGGCCGCCATCAGCTCCCGGTCCTTCTTGTTGACGATGTCGTACAGGAACAGCGTGTGGAAGGGCTTGGCTTTGATCGCCGCGATCTGCTCGTCGCTCAACTTCCTTCCCTGGCTCTGGCGGCGGGCAATGAGCTGGTCGGAGGTGAGCGTCAGGTTCGTAAACTTGAGGCCGCGGTCCTTACTATTTTTTCCCTGGGTGTCAAAGTAGACCTTGACCCCACTTTTTTCGAGCGTGCTCTGGAACTTGAGGTCCCGGAAGGCCAGAAGGATGTAGAGATCGTCGGCGTCGTTGCGGAAGGCGATTGCCGCCTTCGTTTTCTCATGGACGGTCAGGGGATCCTCGGCCCAGTCGCTCGCGAGGCCGTCTATCGCCATCGCCTTGGCCGCCCAGACGCTCCGGGCCGCAAGGTCATCGGAGAATGCGGGAGCCGTCGCGACGAGCCCCAGGGCCAACAAAAGCGGGCCGAACACGGAAATTCGTTTGGACACGCAGACCTCACATTCCCAAGAATTCATAATAGAGTCGGCGCGGGTGCTTGTCAACATGTTCCGCCCCTGATTCTCCCTGTCTCGGATATCTTTTCAGCTCTCGCGCCGCGCGCATCCGCCAGCCATAAGGCTTGGAAATGAGGCTTCCCATCGCGAAATAGGGAAATCGCCAGCCGCGAGCCATCTGCTTGGAAACCGGAGAATGGGACACCCGATCTCATTCACCGAACATCTCGGTGATGAGCCGCCGGAGGGTGGAGGCCTCGTCATTGGAGAGAGAGCCGATCCTCGGGCCCAAGCGGGTCTTGCTGACGGTTCGGATCTGGTCGACCGCGACCTCGCCCGGCCGGCCGACGCACTGAACCGGCAGACGGCATCGCCAGGCCGGATGAAGCTGGCTGGTGATCGGGCAGATCGTCACGGTTTGAAGTCGGACATTCAGTTCATCCAGGCTTACGATAACCACCGGTCTGGTCTTGGCCATTTCCGCCCCACGAGAGGGATCCGGAACCGCCCAGCGTACCTCGTACCGTTTTATGACATCCTTGCGGGACCGAGGCCTGAAACCGTATGGGGTTCTCTTCTCCCCGACTCGCCCCCCCTTCGGCGCTTCCCAAGGAACGGAATCCAAGCCATCCACGTCCACCTTGTCCCACTCGCTCCAATCTTCTCCCGTGATCGCCATCTCTCGGGCCGTATCTTCCCAGCTGAGTTTCTCGACGGCAGGATCCGCGGCCCGGAGAAAAATCCCCTCGGCTTGGTAATATTTCTTCTTGAGACAGCGCACCGTCCATCCTTACAGTGCCGCTCAGGAATCCCCCCGAAATAAAAAAAAGGGCGGACTCCCCTTCCGGGGCATCCGCCCTTAGTTACGAATAAAGGTGATTGACCCGTGCGGGGCCGGGCTTCCCAGTCCCGGTCCTGGCAAGGCCGGGGCCGGTCGGGGCGGGACCGGGCTTCGTTGGCCGTCAGGGGACGGCCCTTGAGGTCCTTGCCGTTGAGGCCAGCGATGGCCTTGTCGGCCTCGTCCTTGTTCGGCATCTCAACGAAGCCGAAACCGCACAATGTTGCCCTTGCCCTGAACGCGGTCCCTCTTATTCGTCCCGGCCCGGCCGCGAAGTAAACAAAAAGCAAAATTCAGTATATAAGGGCTGATTTACTTTTCTGGGATAAATCCCCGCTCTCTCAGAAAACATTCATGTTGAGCGATGCCGTCCGCGCGGAACTTGGGGTCCGGGTCGAAATCGCTTAACTGGTTCGCCAGGTTGCGGGTGAGAAGGTGCCCTACGCCCGGGT